>ERZ1740067.2388-NODE-2388-length-11530-cov-7.770283_pt1 | contig 11530 bp, 7 predicted proteins | sample MGYA00581736_ERZ1740067 | MGnify/ENA primary metagenome ERZ1740067 (study PRJEB43018, sample SAMN04849236) | marine metagenome | isolation source: floating plastic debris | place: Pacific Ocean | collected 2008-08-27 | study: EMG produced TPA metagenomics... | reverse complement strand
TCAATCCCAATGGCCCGCCATTATTTTCGTAAGGCCTTTAGTGCAAGACTCTCTAGACATCTGACACTTTGGGCATTTAGTAGTTTGATGGCCATTGAGGCCATCATTCTGCTGCCTTCGTATTTCAAGCGTGAACGGGATTTGTTGGCAACTCAGGAATCGTTGGTGCTCACCAGTTTGGAGACGGCTTTTGTGTCTGCTGAAACTGACCGTTCCCCTGCTGAAGCGCAAGCAGGTGTGATGACGGCGCTGAGACAGTTGAAATCTCAGGCCGTGATTTTGGACTATGCAGTGACGACCGCGCAGGGTACGTCGCTGACTCACCAGAGCCGGGTGCTGAATATTGATCTTCAGACGACTCAAGCTTTGCTAGAGCGGCCTAGCTTGAGGCGTATGCAGCAGCGCTACGATAGCGCTATTTATCTTGAGCAAACACAACCACCACTTTACATCTTCGTCCGTCATGACACCCAAGCGATTCAATCAGAACTGAATGCCTACACGGGGCGAATGCTTGGTATGATTTTGCTGATTTCGCTGGTTGTGACTGTTGCAACTATGGTTGGGGTCGAACGATTAGTCATTCGACCGGTTTTGTATTTGCAAGCTGATTTATTGACCGCGATTAATAATGTTCAGGTGGGTATCCAAGAGAGTTCCTTTCAATCCATCCGTTTGAAGCACAAGGATGAACTAGGTGAGGTGATTGATACTTTTGGATTGCTGTACGAGAAAGTATGGCAGGCGATGACAGCTCGTGAGGCGGCGATCCAGGCTGAACAACAAGAGAGAGAAAGAGCAAATCAGCTTCATCATAATATTTCTCACCTGCATCAAACGCAAACCCAGCTAGTTCAATCTGAAAAGATGTCTAGCCTCAGTCAGCTAGTGGCTGGAATTGCCCATGAAATCAATAATCCCATTACATTTATTCATGGTAATTTGAAGCACTTGAGCATTTATATGGAAGACCTGTTGTCGCTGGTGCAGCTGTACGAACATTACTATCCCGAACCCGTCAACGAAATTGCTGCAGAGACTAAAGCAGTCGACTTAGACTTTATTCAAGGAGATTTGCCTAAGCTGTTGAGTTCGATTGAGGTCGGTTCCAATCGTGTGCGAGATATTGTTCTTTCTTTGCGGAACTTCTCTCGACTAGATGAAGCAGAAGTCAAGCCTGTAGATATTCATGAGGGTCTAGAAAACGCGTTGGTGCTCTTAAATCATCGGTTGGCGAGTGGCGCGACCGAGTCTCGAATACGCATTGTGAGAGATTACGTTCAACTCCCCATGGTGGAGTGCTACGCGGGACTGCTGAATCAAGCTTTTATGAGTGTTTTGATTAATGCGATTGAGGCTTTTGACAAAGCTGTCACTGATGTAGATTTGAGGCGAATTACGTTGCGGACTGCTTTGATCGATGATGAGTGGGTACAGATTGCGATCGCAAACAACGGTCCACCGATTAGCCCAAAGGTGAAAAAGCGTATGTTTGAACCTTTTTTTACCACTAAGGCCGTGGGGCAAGGGACCGGGATGGGACTTCCCACCGCTTACCAAATCGTGACCATCAAACATAAGGGCAAACTGGTCTGTTTCTCTGAAGAAAATACTGAAACAGAATTTGTCATTCAGATTCCGATTAGCCATCAGTGAGGATGACTGCAGTGCCCGATTGATCACCTAAAGCGGATTTCTGATTGGCCACTCCAAGCGGATTTCCCTTTTTAGCAGTATCCAGGGGATGAAAGTCGATAGTATTATTAAGGAATATAAAGACCCGTCGAAATTTCTAAGAAACCCCCGGACTCCATGAATTTGCTTCTTTCTCTGCTGTTGATTTTGCCCGTAGTGGGTATTGTGGCTTATCTGCTGACGCCTCGGCGCTATAACTCTGCCGACTCGGTTGCCACCTCCTACGACGAGTGGACGCAAGACGGCATTTTGGAATTTTACTGGGGTGAGCACATTCACTTGGGGTACTACGGTTCGCCGCCAAGGCAGAAGGATTTTCGCCAGGCTAAGTTTGACTTTGTACACGAGATGGTGCGGTGGGGCGGCCTAGATAGTCGTCCTCCTGGCACAACTGTATTAGATGTGGGCTGTGGCATTGGTGGCAGTAGCCGGGTGCTGGCAAAAGACTATGACTTTGATGTGACGGGTGTAACCATTAGCCCTGGACAAGTGGCTCGGGCAACGCAGCTGACACCGAAAGGCGTGAGTGCTAAGTTTTTGGTCGATGATGCTATGGCACTGTCTTTCCCAGATGAGAGCTTTGATGTGGTGTGGTCGCTAGAAGCTGGGCCGCACATGCCAGATAAACGTGTGTTTGCTCAGGAATTATTGCGTGTACTCAAGCCGGGTGGGCTACTTGTGGTGGGTGATTGGAATCAGCGAGATGATCGACGTAGGCCGCTGAACTGGTGGGAGAAGCCGGTGATGACACAGCTGCTAGACCAGTGGTCGCATCCTAAGTTTTCGAGTATTGAAGGGTTTTCGGAACTGTTAGAAGAGACACAGCTGGTCAGTGGCGGCATTGAGACGACTGACTGGTCCAAGGAGACACTGCCGTCTTGGATTGATTCGATTTGGCAGGGAATTGTTCGTCCTAAGGGCCTTGTGAAGTTTGGTGTGTCTGGCTTTATTAAGTCGGTGCGTGAAGTGCCGACGTTGCTTCTGATGCGCTTGGCGTTTGGCAGTGGACTCTGTCGATTTGGCATGTTTCGGGCAACACGAGCCAATGTGAACGCAGCTCAAGCGTTCAGCGGACAGCGTTCCTCAAGTTCAATGCCGGTGGATTAGACAATGCAGAGAGAATAGTTATAGGGTTCTTGTATTGCTCTGTGGATTGTCTGATGTTGCCAGCGCTGATGTTACCAACGATATTTAAAGAACTCGTTCGATGAAAGTCTAAAATTTCTTGCTTGAAAACTCTGAAAGGAGAACTGTGCTGCTGGGCTTGCTGGTTTGGCTTTATTGCACCTGAGATAGGTAGGCTTCAAGCTGTGAAAACTGGGAGATATTGAGTTTGTAGTAAATTCTCCGACCGTGTCGTCGGGTCATGACGAGGCCACACTGATTGAGTGTTTTCAGGTGAAAGGAGAGTTTTGACTGAGGAATCCCCAGAGCACTGCCAATATCGCTGACGCATAGCTCGCTGCCACCTTGCAGTAATTCAATAATTTGAAGCCTGATCGGTTCTGAAAGGGCATGGAAGCCCGCTGATTGTGTTCCCATTGTGCTGAAATAGTGTTACTGGTTATTTGCTTTAATCTGTTGCTCACTTGGAGTGCGCACGTAGAGTCACTGAATTTCTTGCTCTGTCTTAGCAAGCTCCATAGCCTGGTTTAGACGACAAATCATTTCAACTCTGGCTCGCACCCTGCAGGTATAAAGATTTTTGGGGCCTAGGGTTTTTTCAAACACATCTAGCGCCTCTTTGAAGAGATTTTCGGCTTCCAAAAAGCGAAACTGGTTATCGTAAAGAGAAGCCAAGTTGTAGAGGCTGATGCCAACTTCTGGATGTAGTTGTCCTAGCAAAGATTTCCGAAGTGCTAGAGCACTGCCCAAAAGTGGCTCTGCTGCTTCGTAGTCTCCTGCTTGGATAAACAAATTAGCCTGTATGGAAAGCAACCCTGCACCCACCTTGTGTAGGGCGGTTGAGGCTAGCTCTTGTTTTGCCAGAAAAGAACGGGCATTGTCGATCTTTTGCTGTTCGGCCATCGCTCTGGCTAATTCAGCCCGTTTTATGGCGTACTGAATGCGGCGTACGAGCCAGTTGCCCAAATCCGTATGGCCGATCTTTTCTAATCGGGTAGGAGAGAATGTGTCAGACTTTAAGACATAGTCTTGCGCACCTTCCTTGAGGGCTTCTGCAGCCAGCGAATCATCGTGAGTGCCTGTTAGGATGACAACAGGTGTCTCTGGCACCTGTTGTTTTAGCTGCTTGATGAGACTGAGTCCTTCTCCATCGGGAAGATGAAGATCCAACAATACAAGGTCATACGCTTTTTGACTCAGCATGCTGAGCGCTTCTTTGAATCTGCCTGCATGGTGTAGCTTGGGCTGGGCTAAGTCGGACGAGCTGACGATAGCCTGTACCATTTGAGCATCTGAGAAGCTATCCTCAACTAGCAGTACTTCGATGTTCGGACTCATATTCTTTCTTTGTGGATCGATTATAAGGACCGATCAATTGATTGGTTCCTGATGATGATGTACAAAGTATGCCCAATCGAAATCAAGAAAGATTGATGATATAGCTGTGGTAGATACTGAAATTTGACAAATTCATGGAAATTTAAATCTCACCCCAGCCAGGGTTAATACGCTTCATGATCGGGTTGTATAGCTTGAAATAAACAATAGAACCGACCTGACGAAGAAGAGATTTTTGTGTGGTGTCTGCGCCCATACAGCGTTTGCACACAGGATGGGTGACCTGAAATCGGTCAAATCCTTGCCGCAGAGCGCAGGCAGGCTGCTGATGGTCAAGAATAAGAGAAAGAGAATTGTTGTTGAGGTTGCCGAGCGGGATTTTACCCTCGTAGTCTTTACAGCAGGGGACCACGGTGCCATCGTAGAGAATTCCGGCCTGGTCGGTGGTGCCATTGCAGTAGCCAAAGCTGGCGGGAATAACAGTGCTACTTTCAACATTGCCCCAACTGTCTAATGGAAAGGTTTCTAGGGCGAGCTTTGGGGTTAGTTCTATGACCTGCCAGCGACCGGGTTTGTGGCTGGCAAGGCGACGAGTGAGTTCTGCTTCTGTGGGGCGTTCTGGATGATCTAGGGGGAGGGCAGCAAGGAGGCGATCGCACCATTCTCGGAGCTGCTGTTGCATTTGTTCTTTGCCTTCTACCACATGCATAGCCTTGTGCGGTACGAGAAAAGGATGCGGTGTGGTGTCCAAGAATTTGAGATGTACACGGGTGGAGGACTCAGATAGGAGATTGGCGTGCACGTATTGTGTGATGCCGTCGAAGTATTGTTCGGGGGAGAGCTTAGGAGGAGCACCTCGAATAATAAAGGTATCTGGATCAGGGGTTTGAAGAGAGATGGTGACTTTGGGAATGCCAGAGCCCACAAGCTGTTCGATGTGCCGAGGGCGAATGTGAAAGGTGCTGCCGTTGGTGGTGAGGTGCAAATTGAGCTGGCGATCGCAGGCTAGTGCGATCGCCTTAAAAATATGTGGATAAATCAACGGCTCACCCATTAGGTGAAAAGCTACAATTCTCGCAAGCCTATGCGTTGCAATCTCATCGAGTGCTTGGGTTAACAGGGCCATATCCATGTGGCCCCGCTTGCGCTCCATGATCGCATCTGGGCAAAACTCACACTTAAAGTTACACACATTGGTAACTTCCAAATGAATGCGCTCTAGTCGATAAGGCTTTTGGTGCTGGGCCGATGCCTCGTGGGGTGAGGGATTCGTACTGGTAGAGCTTGTTTGATTTAGAACGGAGCGAGAAGCCACAGACATAGTTCCACAATGCCGCTAGGCAAACTTCGATAACGACGCCATCACCATATCAAGTGGCTCCTGACTGCATGTGAGAATGGCCTGAAAACTTTAGGAATGAGCCGAGTGCCGTGCTAAATCCGACGCTTGGACTGAGGCTGGTGTTAAGAACGGTCTTGAATCACGTCATTCGATTACGTTATTTTCGGTAGAGCCGGACTACATGGCGTCTGGGCTGCAAGGGCATGGTCAGCGGCTGTTGATGCGTACATCGCTTCAGCTTGCGGTTCCAAGCATAGGAGCGGCTGAGGCTTGCTGTTGTGGTAGCCCTGGATATAGTCGATGCCGATGCTGCGAATTTTGTGGAGGATGGCGATATTTTCCACTGACTTAGCAATGGTTTTGATACCCATGAACTGACTCACCTGGTTGGTGGCTTTGAGCATGGTGTAAATGAGGGGGTCGTTGGCAATCTCTCTGATAAAGTCGCCGTCTAGTTTGAGATAGTCTACGGGGATCTTTTGCAGGTAGGTAAGTGCAGAGAGGCCGCTGCCGAAGTCATCTAGGGCGATTTGGCAACCCATTTGTTTAAGCGCGGTTGTAAAGCGAATCGTCTGCTGTAGGTTAGCGATTGCAGTTTTTTCAGAAATTTCAAAGCATAGTCTTTCGGGCCGAACAGGGTAGCGAGAGAGCTGTTGCTGAAGAAATGTGAGGAAGCTATTATCCTCTAAGCTGGCTGCTGATAGATTGATGCTGAAGATAGACTGCGCTTGGCAAGAGTGGTTGGCAATATGCCAGAGTACGGCTTCTATAACCCACCGATCAATTCTGGGCATAAGATGGTAGCGCTCTGCTGAAGGTAAGAAGGCTGTAGGCGGCATCAGCTGGGTGCTTTTGGATTTGGTGTTATTGGATTGGTTGCTATCTGTTGTTTTTTTATCTAGCCTAAGCAAGACTTCACAGAATGTGTGCTGTTGTAAGCGAGGATTGGTGGACGTGATGGGCTGCTGATACAGGCAAAATGAATCGGTTTCAAGGGCTTCTGTGAGGCGAGATCGCAGTCGATTTCCCTCAGAGGCTGCCGTCGGCAAAGGATGCTCTTGTCGGTATAGCTGAATGCGATTGCGACCGAGCTGCTTAGCCTGGTAGCAAGCGTTATCTGCGAGCCCTAGGATAGCTTGAATAGACTCGGTTTCCTTATCGTGAGGGTCAATGGGGACCACCCCAATACTGACCCCAATCTTAAAAACTCTGCCGTTGTAGGTAAACCGAAAGGATTGAATACTGTTGCAGAAGCCTTGGGCGATAACAGTCGCCCGATGGACATCGCAGTTGTATAGCAGCAACCCAAATTCGTCGCCACCTAGTCTTGCCAGTACATCTGAGGTCCTGATGCGACTACTCCATAGGTCAGCGACTTGCTGAAGCAACAGATCTCCAGCGACATGTCCGCAGGTGTCATTGACGACCTTAAAGTTATCTAGATCCAAATAGCACACGACATGGTGTGGCTTTGGCTGCTGTTGTTTTTCGATGACTTCTGAGAGTGCAGTGACAAAGCTGGTTCGATTGCGGAGCTTTGTGAGTGGGTCGTGGGAGGCTTGCCAGGCCAACGCTGAGACGCGAGAGCGCTCTTCACTGACGTCGTGAAATACGAGTACGGTGCCAATAATATCGCCATCATTAGACCGAATAGGTGCGGCCGAATCGCTGATGGCAAACTCTCTGCCAGATTGGGAGAGAAGCGTCGTCTGTTGGCTAAGCGTGATAGGACGACCTTCTTCTATGGCTTGCAAAGCGGGATTGGCAAGCGGGATTCGGGTGATGCCATCAATCAGCTGACAAACTTCTGTGATGGATTGGTGCTTGGCGTCATCGGCTCGCCAGCCCGTCATCTGTTCGGCAACGGGATTGAAGTTTTCTATGTAGCCCTGTCGATCTGTTGTAATCACAGCATCACCAATGGAGTGTAGGGTGATTTGGGCAAGGGTTTTCTCTTGATGAAGAGAGTTTTCGAGTGATTTGCGAGCGGTGATATCTGTTTGTGATCCTGCGATGCGATAGGCGTTGCCAGTATTGTCTCTCAGCGACATTCCTCGGGTTAAAAACCAACGATAGGTGCCGTCGCTGTGGCGTAGCCGGTATTCACATTTAAATTGCGGTTTTTGTTGGGTGAGGTGTTCTCTTAGTTCAGATTTAAAGCGTTTGACATCGTTGGGATGAATGCGTGAGAACCATTCTTTGGGATGGGGCTGAAGTGATCCCGATGCTAGACCAATCATCGACTGCCACTTGTCCGAATAGTAAATGCGCTGACCCAAGAGATCCCAATCCCAGATGCCATCGTTCGATCCTTCAACGGCAATCTCGTAGCGCTCTTTGCTAATAGTGAGCTGCTGAGTGAGTTCAGCTCGTTGAATGGCGGATTGAATGGTTGTGACCAACAGATTGCCAATATCAACACGACCGAGCTTTTGTAAGCGTTCTGGAGAGAACATGTCGGGCTTGATGAGGTATTCCTGAGCACCTGCTTGAAAGGCTGCTGCGGCAATGGTGCGATCGCATACACTGTTCATGGCCACGATGGGGATTTGCGGTGCACGTTCACGAAGCTGCTTTACCAGCTCTGTGCCGTGAACGCCTCGCTGATCGCCAGGGATGCCTAAGTCGATCAGGATGACATCTACAGAGGTTGTTTCTAGGGCTGCGATCGCCTCGCTAAATTGACGGGAATGGTGCAGTTTTGGCTTTGCTAGGTTCGATGAATCAATCAGCTGCTCAAACAGCTGAACATCGACTAAATTACTATCTACTAAAAGCGCCTCAATACCAGATGTCATCTGCATGAGTTCCTTGATTTTTTAATGAAAAAAACATGTATCAAGATTGAGAAGAACAACTCAATAAAATGTTTCAACTTTGTTTGATATAAATCTTAAGACACTATTAAGTGTATGAATACGGGGAAAATACGTAAGACTGTAGTGCTTACAAAGTGTCTTAATAACCATAGAAGTGCTGTATGAAAATGCATACAGCGATCTTCTATGGGTGCATGTTTGTTACAAGTAAAGAGAAAACTTTACAAGAAGAAAAACAGTATTTTAATGGCCTAAGAAGACCGCCTGAGGCTCCTATCCTAGTACTCGTGGCTGCTGAATCTCGTAGCCTTGTACATAGTCGATGCCCAACTCTTTTACTTTTTGTAAAATTGACTGGCTTTCCACATACTCAGCAATGGTCTTGAGGCCCATAACATGTCCGACCTGGTTGATAGCTTCTAGCATGGCGCAGACAATTTCATCTACTGGTGCTTCTTTTACAAAGTTCCCGTCGATTTTTAAGAAATCCACTGGTAGATGCTTGAGATAGGTAAACGACGACATGCCGCTGCCAAAGTCGTCTAGCGCAAAATGGCAGCCCAGCTTTTTGAGCTCCAAAATAAAGCCAGCAATTTTCTGTAAATTGGAAATGGCTACGGTTTCAGTAATTTCAAAGCAGAGTGATTTGGCTCGTCCTGGGTAGCGCTCTAGCTGTTGTTTCAGGAAGTCGATGAAGCTCTCATCGTTGAGACTGCAACCTGAAAGATTAATACTGTAAAGCCTGTTGAGAGGTTTGGACTGCTGTGAAATGTGGGCAAGGCACCGGTTGACGACCCACCGATCGATTTTGGGCATGAGGTCGTATCTTTCTGCGGTGGGCAGAAAAGCCATGGGTTTGATCATCTCTAGCGGATCTTCTTTGATGGAATTGTCGGTGGGTAGCCGCAATAGAATTTCGCACAGCTCAATGTCGTCTGACTCTGGCTGTGCGCTGGTAATGGCCTGCTCGTAGAGCACAAACAGGTCATTGTCTAGTGCGTGGTTAATGCGCGAAAACCATTGGCTATCGGTAGACTGCTGGGCTGCTTCTTCATCATTTTTGTAGTAAACCTGAACTCGGTTGCGTCCCTTATGCTTGGCTTTGTAGCAGGCAGCATCGGCTAGCTGCATGACTTCTTTGGTGTTGATGCTCGTTTGGGTGACGGGTACAAGGCCGATGCTGACCCCGATGCTAAAGAGTTTGTCATCGTAGGGAAAGCGAAACTCCTGGATGCTCTGGCAAAAGTCGTTGGCAATTTCGATGGCTCGGTCGAGATCACAGTCGTAGAGCAAAAGCCCAAACTCATCGCCGCCTAATCGGGCCAAACTATCCGACGAGCGAATTTTGCTACGCCTCAGGTCAGCAACTTGACGCAGCAGCTGATCGCCCGCCGCATGGCCGCAGGTATCATTAACCGCTTTAAAGTGGTCCAAGTCCATACAGCACAGCACATGGTGAGTGTGCTGCGTTTGGGCTTCTTGAATCACCTGGTCAATAGACTGAATAAACTTTTGCCGGTTGAACAGGCGAGTGAGTGGATCATGCGCGGCTTGCCAGGCCAGCTGCTTAGCGCGACCTCGCTCTTCGGTGACGTCGTGAAAAACTAAAACCGTACCAATAATGTCCCCTGTGCTGGAGCGGATAGGAGCTGCTGAATCGTCAATGGCAAACTCTTCACCCGTTCTCGAAATGAGCGTAGGGTGGTTGCTGAGGCTAGTTGGCTTGCCCTCTTGTATAGCCTGTATGGCGGGATTGCTTAGCTTGCGCTTGGTGCTACCGTCAACGAGCTGGCAGACATCTGCGATGGGTCTGTGCTTGGCATCGGCGGCTCGCCAGCCGGTTAGCCGTTCAGCGACAGGATTGAAGTCTTTGATATAGCCTTGGTCGTCAGTGGTAATGACCGCATCGCCAATGGAATGTAGCGTAATTTGGGCGAGTTCTTTTTCTTGGTGCAGTTCATTTTCTAGCGACTTGCGCAGGGTCATGTCAGTTTGGGAGCCTGCGAAGCGGTAGGCCACGCCCTGCTCATTCCACTTTGCCATGCCGCGAGTGAGGACCCAGCGATAGTTTCCATCTGCGTGCAGCAGGCGATATTCATGATGAAACTGCTGCGTTTGGGGGCGCTCAAGGTGGGCCTTGAGCATACTTTCAAACTTGGGTTTGTCTTCGGGGTGAATGCGCGCAAGCCATTTATTGGGGCTGGCGTTTGCTTTGTCTTTGATAGAGAGCCCTAGCATTGATTGCCAGCGGGCAGAGTAGTATACCCGGTTGGTATTTAGGTCCCAGTCCCAAATGCCATCACGGGCACCATCTACAGCTAGTGCGTAGCGTTCCTTGCTCGTTTCTAGCTGTTGCGTGAGCTCTGCGCGCTCTATTGCGTAGCGCAGCGTTTTGACCAATAAGTTGCCGATATCGACGTAGCCCAATTTTTCGAGGCGCTGGGGAGAAAATGTATCGGACTTAACGAGGTAGTCCTGCGCGCCTTCTTTGAGGGCGGCGACGGCCATGGTTTCGTCTTGAATGCCCGTCATTACAACGATGGGGACCTTCGGGATGCGCTCTTTGAGCTGTTTTACCAAATCAATGCCTCTACCATCAGGCAGACATAGATCTAGGAGAATGATATCGAAAGTATTTTTTTGCAATACGCTCAGCGCATCATTAAATCTTTCTGTATGGTGAACCTTTAACTGAGTAAATTCTGACGAACTAATCAGTGCCTCAAATAACAGAGCGTCGGAGGGATTATCTTCGATGAGTAACGCGTCGATACCGGCTTTCATTCAGTGGGTCCTGTGAACTGACTTTTAGGCTACTGTTAGTGGTCTTCTTAAGATCTATGCTGATGTAACCTAACAGCGTGAAATTAAATCAAGGCTTCTTGTTTTAGTAGGTTAAAACCCCCATGGTTTATCTGGGTATAGAAGAAATACGGAAGAAGCCTAGGTGAATCTAACCTGCAGCTTTACAGTGTTTTCGTTGATACAATAAGAACAGATTTTGATCAGCAGATTCTCTTTTGTCTGTGATCTGCATTCGTTGACTACATTGTTCTAAAGGCTGTGAATGCTTTTTGTTATCTATTTTGCATTGTTCTCCTTCCTGTGAGCACTCTTCAATTGTGCTGATTTCTGAAGTTGGTTTACGCTTATCTGCACGGGAGCACGTCATCCTCTGAGTAGAGAAAAAGTAAGCTAGGATGATGCCCTT
>ERZ1740067.2387-NODE-2387-length-11531-cov-4.243813_pt1 | contig 11531 bp, 6 predicted proteins | sample MGYA00581736_ERZ1740067 | MGnify/ENA primary metagenome ERZ1740067 (study PRJEB43018, sample SAMN04849236) | marine metagenome | isolation source: floating plastic debris | place: Pacific Ocean | collected 2008-08-27 | study: EMG produced TPA metagenomics... | reverse complement strand
GCGCCGGCGGGGTGGGGGGTGAGGCGCGGCGCGACGCCCACGCCGGTGGCGGGGAGGGTGTAGATGTCGCGGTTGCCCTCGTAGTTGCCCTGGAAGGCGATGGTCTTGTTGTCGGGGCTGAAGCGCGGGCGTGCCTCGGCGCCGGGGGGCGAGGCGATCTTCTGCGCGACGCCGCCGTCGATGTCCACGATCCAGAGGTCGTTGGCGTAGACGAAGGCGATGTGGGAGTCCGAGATGTCGGGCGTCCGGAGCATGGTCGCGTCGGGGCTGCAGCCGTCCTGGGCAACAGCCGCAGCCGGCGCGACCGAGGCGCCCGCGCATGCGAGCAGGGCGCCGATGGTGTGCGATCGTGGCATGAATTGGTGTCCTTGGAAAGGTGGGTGAGGGCGGGCGTCAGGGCCTCTCGGCGCCCGCGGGGGGCCATTTGTACCGGAAACCGGGCGGTCTGTTTCACCTGCGCAGGGCCGGGAGGGCCATACAGACACGTCGGAAACGATGGCACTCTTGACTTGCTGAGACCCAGTCTCAATACTGATGAAGAGAAACACCGCGCACAATGTGCGCACAACACGAGGATAGAGACATGATCAAGTTCGCAGTCGCGGCGGTCCTCGCCGCTTCGGGTACCGCTCTCGCGCAAGTGCCCTTCACCGAGACCTTCGACACAGACTCAGCCGGCTTCGAGGACGGACCGGGCAACCCCGCCGCCTTCAACGCTGGTGCGATCACCTCCCAGACGGTCGACAACGCCAACGGCTTCTTCGCGCCCTTCCCCGGCTCGCCCGCGTTCGCAACGGTCTTCCGCACCGACACCGCCACCTCCGGCGGCGCCTTCAGCGGCAACTTCTTCGCGAACGACATCCGCCAGATCACCTTCGACATCACGGTCAACAACAGCTTTGGCCCCGGCGAGATCGGCCCCTTCGGTCTCTTCGTCCGCCTCCGGAACGATGTCCTCGCGACCGGACTCACCACGGACAGCGTCACGCTGAACCCCGGTTTCAACCAGGTCACCCTCGGACTCGACCCCGCGTTCCTCTCCCAGTCGAACCCCGGCGCCGGTGAGACCAACGTCGAGATCCTGCAGAACATCGAGGCGATCCAGTTCACCGCGTTCCAGATCCCCTTCGCCTCCCCCACCGCGGGCAACGTGAGCTTCACGCTGGACAACGTCGCCATCGGCGTCCCGGCCCCAGGCGCCGCGGGCCTGCTCGCCCTCGCGGGCCTCGCCGCGACGCGTCGTCGCCGCTGATCCAAGCGGTCAACCGAGCCAACGAAGAACGCCCGCCGTCTCCGTGACGGCGGGCGTTGTCGTTTGCGACTCCGATGTCGACGCGGCTCAGAGGCGGTTCATCAGGTCCTCGACCGCCGCCTCGAGCTGGCGGTCGATGCCCGCCGACTCGTCCTGTGGGGTCTGCTCGATGCGGATGTCCGGCATCGCGCCGTTGTTCTCCATGTCCGTCCCGTCGGGCAGGAACCACCCGCGGAAGGGGCGACGCACCGTCGTCCCGTCGACGAGGCGGAAGCTGCCCGTGGAGATCACGCCGCCGTAGGTCTCCTCGCCCACGAGCGTGCCGCGCTCGAGGGTCTTGAAGGCGTGCGAGATGATCTCGGCGTTGGAGAAGCTCTTCTCGTTGCAGAGCATGTTGATGGGCAGGTTGTACTTCTGGATGAAGAGGCGGTCGCGCGGGTAGCCCTGCCCGTCGATCGGGTGCCCGCCGCGCGCGATGGTGTAGGCGTGCGGCGTGTACATGATCGAGCCGAGCACGCGGTCGGTCGTCCAACCGCCGCCGTTGGAGCGGACGTCGATCAAGAGCCCGTCCTTGCCCTCCGCCGCGGCGAAGAGGTCGCGCTCGAACTCGATCAGGTCCTGAGCACCCATCGCGCGGATGTGCAGGTACCCGATCCGCCCGCCCGCCAGCTCGTCGACGAGCTCACGCCGGGACTGCTGCCAGTCGTCGTACCGCAAGCGCCCCTCGGCGCCGGAGGAGACCGGCGTGCGCAGCAGGTGCAGCTCCTTCGTCTCCCCCTCGACGTCCCGCATGACGGTCAGGACGACCTCGTCGCCAGTCTTGCCCGCGAGGTGCATGTCGAGCGTGTCGCGTGCGCCGAAGGGCTCGAAGTCGATCGCGGTGATGATGTCGCCTTCCTGGAGCGCCATCTCGCCGACCTGGGTCGTCGCGAGCGGGAGCACGCGTGTGACGTCGTACCCGAAGGCGCCGCCCTCGAGCGGGACGCGGTCGCTGTCGATCGCGAGCGAGCCGGAGGACCGGTAGTCGGGGGCGCTGTAGCCGCCCACGCCGCCCCATGCCCCGAGGTGCGAGCCGTTGAGCTCGCCCATGAAGTAGCCCGCGACCCAGTTGAACTCGCCCTGGGTGTGGGCACGCGAGGCGAGCTGGAGGTAGTCCTCGGTGAGGCCTTCCCAATCGAGGCCCTTCATGGTCGGGTGGTAGAACGTGGTGCCGAGCCCGCGTGAGAGCTCGCGGAACTTCTGCGCGCTGAGCTGAGCGTGGTCGATCTTCTTCTCGCTGCGGACGGGGTGGATGGTCTCCTTGCCGCCCTTAACCGGCATCGTGCGCACGGTCCCGCCGCGGAGCATGACGAGGGTCTGCCCGTCCCTGCTGACGTGCTGGACGCTCGCGGGCGAGCCCCGGCGCTCGACATCGCGTCCGTTCCAGGTGCTGGTGTACATGCCCGAGCCGTCGGGCCCGTTGGAGGCGCTGAAGACGAGCGTGGAGCCGTCGCCCGAGATCGCGAGCGAGCCCTCGGAGCCGTCGTAGCTCGTCACCCGCCGGAGACGCAGGTACGCCGTCTCGAGATCCTCGACGGTGAAGGGCGCTTCGTACTCCTCCTCGTCCATCTCATCGGCGTCCGCGTCGGCGTCTTCGTCCTCTTCCTTCGGGTCGAGCGCGCCGAGCTTCTTCACGGCCTTGTTCGCCTCGTCGAAGTACGTCTCGAGCTCCGCGTCCGTCTTCGCCTCGAGGTCGCGGTCGAGCATCACGATCATCACGTCCGCCTGGTCGTTGATGCGTGTCGACAGGAAGGCGAGCATCTTGCCGTCGGCGCTCCAGCGGGGGGAGTAGTCGAGGTCGGGGTGGCGTGTGATGTTGACCGGGTCCGCGCTGCCGTCGGCGGGCACGATGAAGATGTCGGCGTTGTAGTCCGAGTCGTCCGTCGCGTAGGCGATCCACATCGAGTCGGGCGACCAGTGGAACTCGGTCGAGAAGTCCCACGTCTCGTAGAGCGTGGTGATGTCGCCCGATTCGAGATCGAGGATCTTGATGTCGCCGCGGGTCTCGCGGAAGGCGAGCTTGGTGCCGTCGGGCGAGGGGGCGAGGTCGCGGACGACGCCGTTGGCGCTGGTGAAGACGTGCTCGATGTCGAACCGCAGCGCGTCGGCCCACCGCTCGTCGGCCTTCGGGCCCTTGTCCTTCTTCTCTTCCTTCTCGTCGTCGTCCTCGGAGGCGTCGTCGCCCTCGTCGTCCGCGGGTTCTTCCTGCTCGGGCTCTTCTTCCTCGACGGGCGAGGTCGCCTCCGTGAAGCCGTCCTTGAGCTCGTCGCGCGTGAGCGTGACCGTCGCGGCGTAGATCGACTCGGTCCCGTCCTCGTCGCTCGTGAAGTAGAGCGTGGTGTTGTCCAACGACCAGGCGATGTCGCGGGCGCGGGCCATCGAGTCGGTCACGCGACGCGTCGGGGCGTCCTCCTCGGTGGCGCGCACGTAGACGTCGCCCATCGCGACGACCGCGAGCGTCCCGCCGTCGGGCGACACCGCGCCCTCGCTCACCGACGAGATCGTCATCAGCTCATCGCGGGGCGTCGCGTCCGCCGGCGCCGAGAGACGCAGGCGACGGTCGTTGCGAAGTCGGTCGCCCGTGAACGAGGCGACGTGCAGCCCGTCCCACTTCACGTACGCGACGGTCCGCCCGTCGCCCGAGACCGCCAGCGCGGTCACGTCGCGGTCGTCGTGCTCCGTAAGGCGACGCACCGCGGGGGGGTTCTCGTCGAGGTCCATCGCGTAGACGTTGACCGTGCGGTCCTCGCGGTCGGAGAGGTACAGCACCGTATCGCCGTCGCGCATCGCGGGAAGCGCGTCGTTGCCTTCCCAGCCCGTCAGGCGGGTGAAGCTGTTGTCCGCGGGGTCGTAGAGGAAGAGATCGCGGTCGTCGGGGCCGCGGTAGTGGCGACGCGTCAGGCGCGAGCCGCCGCGCTCGAAGACGACGCGCCCGTCCGCCCCGTCGTCCAGGCCCGTCGCGTTCTGCCCGAAGGCGTCGTGCAGGCGCACCGGCTCGGAGCCCTCGGGGTCCACCACGTACGGACGCTCGGCCCGGTACACATCCCCTTCGATCCGACCGGAGACGTACAGGCCCATGCCCGTCCAGTCGTGGAGGGTGAGCGAGTCGTCGGAGAGCGAGACCCGACGGACATCGCCGCCCGTCGTGTTCATCACGTAGATCGCGCGGGGCCCGTCGCGTCGCGACTCGAAGGCGATCTGCGTCCCGTCGGGCGACCACGCGCTGCGCGTCTCGTCGGCGGGGTGGCTCGTGAGGCGGACCGCGTCGCCGCCGTCCGTCGAGGCGCTCCACAGGTCGCCCCGCCAACTGAACGTCACGGTCTCACCGTCAGGGGAGAGCGCAGGGAAGCGCGGCAGGTCGACCTCGGCGCCCGACGCGGTCATCGCGAGGGTGCACAGGGCCATCGCCGCAAGCGGGCGTCGATCGATCTTCGTCATACATCAGCTCCTTGGAGTAACACGCGGGCCGCATCGGACCCGCCCGAGGAGCTTACAGGCCACCCGCCTCCGGGAGCTCCACCGCGATCTGCAGAGACAGGCCTGTCCCGAATTCCTCGAGGACCGCCTCGAACCGCCCCGACACGACCGTCTCGATGGGCGTGGTCACCCGCGCGATGCGCACATAGAAGGACGTGGAGTCGGGGAAGACCTCGGGGAGCATCTGGGCCTGGTTCACCGCCCCGCCGCTGACGACGTAGGCCGCCTCCGCGACGGTACCCCAGTCGGTGGAAGGGGGCTGCGTGATAAAAAGTAGGTTTTCGGCCGTGCCCAGGGCGAAGTAGCTGTCGAACTCGATGCAGGGGAAGAGCTCGATCGCGACATCGGACGAGACGGTGTTGCCAGCGGGCTGGAGGGCGGTGGGCCCGTCGAAGACGATCCCGCCCTCGGAGGCGACGCCGAAATCGATGCCTCGCACGTCGTCGGGCATGTTGAGGCGGAGATAGAGATCGCGGGTGACCGAGGAAGCATCGATCGTGATGCCGGGCGTGAGCTGGCACTCGAGCGGGTCCGCGGGGCGCTGCACCGTGACCCAGACCGCCCCCTCGGGCTCGGGCTCCGGATCGGGGTCAGGATCGGGATCGGGATCGGGATCCGGGTCAGGGTCGCCGCCATCGCCGGGGTCACCGCCATCGCCGGGGTCACCGCCGTCGCCGGGGTCACCGCCGTCGCCGGGGTCGCCGGGGTCGCCACCGTCGCCGGGGTCGCCGCCATCTCCGGGATCGCCACCGTCGCCGGGGTCGCCACCATCGCCGGGGTCGCCGCCGTCACCGGGGTCGCCGCCGTCGCCGGGGTCGCCGCCGTCGCCGGGGGTGGTAGGGTCCTGTCCGAGGCAGGTCGGGCAATCGGGGACGTCGACCATGACCTGCACCGTCTCGTTGGTGAGGTCGTCACGGGAGCCGACGAGGAGGGCGCCGCCGAGCGCGGTGACGTTGGCGTCGAGGGCGAATCGGGCGATGCGGATGTAGTAGCCGTCGTCGCCGAAGAGCGTGGGGTTCTGGACGCCGAAGGCGCCGGGGAGGGAGGCCGTCTCGAAGGTCACGACGCTGTCGCCCGCAACGCCGGGCGTCGGGAAGCCCTGGGAAAAGATGATGAAGCCCAGGTCGCCCGGGAAGTCGAGGAACGTGTCCGTCGCGACGCACGGCTGCGCCTGGATGGTCGTCTGCAAAGGGGCCCTGCTGGGATCCGCGTCGGTGCGCGCGCCCTGCACGACAGATCCGCCCGTGAGCGTGACGCCGCCGGCGGCCCGCCCGTCGAAGGAGATCGCGATATCGGGGTCGTCGAACCGGGCGTAGAGGTCCAGGACGGGCCCCGCGTTGGTCGGCGGGGTGTCACATGTCGGGACATCGACGTGCACCCACTGCAGGGCGACCGTCACGCCGCCGACCGTCATCGCGGGGCCGCTCTCCGGCACGGGCTCAAACGAGGCCGGGAAGACGAACTGGTTCGTGAACCCGGGCGTGTTGTTATTCCCGTCGGAGACGGTCCCGCCCCCGCCGTTGTTGCCGCCCCCGTTGTTCGATCCGGACCCGCCGCCCGAGCCCCCGCCCGAGCCCTGGTTCGCGCCGCCGTTGGACCCCGAACCGCCCGAGCCGTTGCCGGTGCTGCCGTTGTTCGAGTTGTTGTTGCGGGAACCGCCGTTGCCGTTGTTCGGGCGGTTGGCCTGCTGTTGGAGGAGCTGGCGGAGGAGTGCCGCGAGCTCTGGGGTGAGGTTCTCGAGGCCCGGGACGTCGGGCAGGTCGGAGAAGTCATCGACCGGCGCCTGGTCCGAGGGCGGGTTGGCCTGCCCCTGGTCCGCGAGGCCCGGGCTCTGACCCGGCCCGCCGCCACCGATGTCCTGGCGGTTGCCGTTGGCGTCGGAGAACCGGTTCGCCTGCTCGCGGGCGGCGTTCATCGCCTCGATCTGGCGCTGACGTTCCTCCTGCTGGCGCAGCCCCTCCTGACGCGCCCGCTCGACCGCCTGACGACGCGCCTCGTCGGCGGCGTCGGTCCGCGTGCGATCCTGACGGGTGGGGGTTGCGGGCGTTGCGCCCTCGGTGGTCGTGTCGGTTTCGTCGGCGGCAGCACGCCGATCGGACTCTGCCTCGATGGTCGTCCGCGGGCGCGGCGCCACGCTCGGCGCAGAACGCGGGCCACGCATCGGGCTCGAGAACTCGTTGGGCGACCTCCCCGACGGCAGCGCTCTGGGCCCGCTCGACGAGGAGGCACCAAAGATGCTGCGGTTGTTCACCACGCGCCCCGAGCCGACGGTGCCCCGCCCGAAGCGTCGGTCGGGCGCCACGCGCTCGCCCCCGCCCACGAACTCGACGCTATCGGACCCGCTTTCTCCGCCCGCGGTCAGCGCGGCGACCGCGCCGAGCCCCGCGACCCCGATCAATCCCGCGATGACCAGCTGTGGTGTCTGCACGTCATTCCTAGGGTCGGGCTGGTGGGACGGTTGCGGCCACCACCTACACGGATTCGGAGGTATCTGGGCGCACGGGCCCGGAATCGGCGTATCGAGTTCACTTCCGGGCCAGACCCGTCTCCACGCCTCGCCCCGATTGTAGAGCCGCGACACGCTCGATACGCATCACACATCGGCGCTTCGTCCCCGCTCGACCGCATGTTCCGTACACATGTAAGGAAAGCCATGCCCCGCCTCGTAACCCCGATCGCCCTGCTCATCGCTTGCGCCGCGACCGCCGCCGGCCCCTACTCGCCCCCCGCCTCGGAGTACACGACCGCCGACACCGCGGTCGCCAACGCGACGCCCGCGAGCCTGGCCTCGAGTCTCCGCAACACGCTCCGCACGCTGACAAGCAGCGCCAGCCAGATCAGCTACCAGGGCGGGCGCTCTCTCTATCGCGATATCGACTTCGACCTGGTCACACCCGGACGCATCATCCTGGTCTACAACGGCGCCAACGTGAACGGCACCTGGGACTCGGGCAACACCTACAACCGCGAGCACACCTGGCCACGCAGCCACATGATCAACCAGTCGACCGGCTCACTCGAGTATACCGACCTGCACCAGCTCCTCCCTTGCAACCCCTCGCTCAACAGCAGCAGAGGCAACGAGCCCTTCGGCGTCGGAAGCAGCTCCCTTTGGGACCCGGGCGCCGGCTCCTTCGACGACCAGGACCGGGGCGAGATGGCCCGCACCATGTTCTACATGGCGACGCGCTACAACTACCAACTCATCGAGTGCACCAACCAGAACCAGCTCGCAGACGGGCAGATGGGCGACCGCTCGACCCTCCTCGAGTGGCACTTCGAATACCCCGCCGACGAACGCGAGCTCTACCGCAACGATTACGTCGACGACAACGTCCAGTTCAACCGCAACCCCTTCGTCGACCGCAACGAGTACGTCTGGGCCATCTTCGGCGGCACGCCCAACAACTCCGCGATCACCCTCGACGGCCTCCCCGCCACGAACGGCGCGACGAGCGAGACCATCGACCTGGGCGACATCATCCTCGGCGCCGCCCTCCCGGAGTTCACACGCTCCATCACCAAGTCCTGCTCGACCACCTACACCGTGCGCCCCACCGGCGACGCGCTCACCGACCAGACCGCCCTCTCCACGGGCACGCCCGACGACTGGCGCACCCGCAACCTCGCCTTCCCCTTCGGGCCGCAGGCGCACACCGCTTCCATCGAGGGCATCACCCTCCGCGCCGACGGCTCTTACGGCCCGCTCTCGGGCACCGTCGTGATCGACAACACCGACCTTACCTCCGCGGGCCCGGGCCTCGCGAGCGACGACGGCGACGACGTCATCACCCTCAACGCACGCCTCGTCGACCACTCCGAGGCCTCCTTCAGCGCCTTCTCCGACACCGACTCCACCACCATCGACTTCGGCGTCGACGCCACCGGCGCCACCCGCACCGTCACCATCTGGAACCTCGACGCCCCCTCGGGCCAGACCGCCGACCTCCGGATCACGGGCGTCTCCGCCTCGGGCGACGCCTCGGCCTTCGACCTGGGCAACATCCCCACGCTCATCAACCTGGGCGGGGGCAACGGGAGCGTGAACACCATCACCCTCCTCGCCACCCAGCCGGGCCAGTACAGCGCGACCTACACCCTCAGCGTCGCGGACAACCCTATCCCGGGCGGTGTTGCCGGAGCCCCGCTCACGCTCACCGTGAGCGGTGAAGTCCGGCCTGTCAACGCCTGCGTCGCGGACATGAACAACGACGGCGCTGTGGATCTGGGCGACTTCGGCACCTTCGGGGCCGCCTTCGGCAGCGTGACGGGCGACCCGACGTACAACGCGCTCGCCGACTTCAACAACGACGGCGCGGTAGACCTGGGCGACTTCGGGTCCTTCGGCGCCGACTTCGGGCGCTCGGATTGCCTCGACTGATCGCACCCGCATCCCACCCGCTCCCGTCGCACCGCTAGACTTCTCCGCCCGCACGAGCGGGCGGTTTTCGTTCCCCAGACGCTCTTCACCCGCGGAGGCCGCATGAGCGCGACCCAGACGCAGAACCCCACCGCCCCCCGCCCGGACTCGCTCAGCGCCAGCCTCCCCGATGAGACGCTCGTGCAGTGGCTCAAGGACATGGTCCTGATCCGCGAGTTCGAGCTGCGCACGATGGCCGCCTATCAGCAGGCCAAGATCGGCGGCTTCTGCCACGTCTACAACGGGCAGGAGCCCGTCGTCGTCGGCACCTTCGCGGCGCTCGAGAAGAGCGACCCCATCGTCACCGCCTACCGCGACCACGGGCACGCCCTCGCACGCGGCATGCACCCCCGCGCCTGCATGGCCGAGATGTACGGCAAGCTCGAGGGCTGCGCCAAGGGCAAGGGCGGCTCCATGCACATGTTCGACAAGCCCAACAACCTCTTCGGCGGGCACGGCATCGTCGGCGCCCAAACACCCCTCGGGCTCGGGCTCGCCTTCGCCGCCCGCTACGAGAACGAGGTCGTGGGCGAGAAGGTCAACGCACGCGACGACGAGCCCGGCAAGCGCGTCGCCCTCTGCTTCCTGGGCGACGGCGCGATGAACCAGGGCGCTTTCCACGAGGCGCTCAACCTCGCCAACCTCCCGGGCCAGTTCCGCTCGCCCGTCATCTTCATCGTCGAGAACAACGGCTACTCGATGGGCACCTCCATCGAGCGAGGCACCACCATGGCCCACAACATGAAGGTCAAGGCCGACGCCTACGGCATCGACTACCTCGAAACCGAGGCCTTCGACATCCGCCGCCTGTACGACGACTTCAAGCCCTTCGCCGACGCCTGCCGCGAGGAGCAGAAGCCCGGCTTCGTCAACCTGCACTGCTACCGCTACCAGGGCCACTCCATGTCCGACCCGCAAAAGTACCGCGAGAAGGCGGAGGTCGAGGAGTTCCAGTCGAAGGACGCAATCGTGAACCTGACGCGCCACCTCATCGACGAGCGCAAGGCCATCACCGACGACGAGTTCGAGACCATCCGCAAGGAGGCCAAGGCCGCCGCCAAGGACGCCCAGAAGTTCGCGGAAGAGGCCCCCGAGCCGAGCGTCGAGGGCGAGCTCTACTCCGATGTCTACCACAACATCCAGCCCAACCTGAGCCCGCTCGACCGCTACGTCCACGGCTCCAAGAACGCGCTGCTCTGAACATCACACCTGCCCGACCCATCCGTCGTCGTGCGCACGGAACGCGTCGGTAATCGCGGTGCGCGTCCCGTCATCGAGCGGGCCTCGGTTCACGAGCGACACGTTCCGGGTCAGGTTCGCGAGGCTCCTCGTTCCCGTGATCACACAGGTGACGCCGGGCGTGTGCGCCGCGAACCGCAGCGCTACGTCGTCCGGTTCATCACCGAGATCCAGACCCATCGCTCGGAGGCGCACCCAGTACTCCTCGGCGTACTCTCCGACGGGTCGCTCGTCGAACCGCCACGCCGCGTTGGCGATGGGGCGTTTGGCGATCAGTCCGGCGCCGTCCATCGCGGGGATCTGGCTCCCGATGATCCGCTGGTCGCAGACGTTCACCGAGGCCTCGAAGCCGTCGAAGTCACCCGACGCGATCGCGTGGTCCAGCGCCTCGTTCTCGCCCGAGTAGGCACACACACGAACCAGCCCGCGCTCGACGCAGGCCCGCAGCGCGTCGACGACCGCCCCCTCTTCCAGCACCGCCCTCTCGCATGAGTGCAGGTGCACGATGTCGAGCACGTCAGTCTTCATGACAGTCAGCGCCCGCTCGACGCCCTTGGTGATGCAGGGCGCGGTCCAGTCCTGCTCGCCCTCGACGCCGTAGCCGACCTTGGTCGACAGGACGTACTCGTCGCGCCGGTGGGCGATGTGCCTGCCGATGCGTTCCTCGCTGAGCCCGTACCCGCGTGCGGTGTCGATAAGGGTGATCCCGAGGTCCAGGGCACCGTTGAGCAGAGCCCCGGCGTCCTCTTCGGAGACCTTTCCGTCGCCCACCTGCCCCGCGCCGAGGCCGATCGCCGACACTTCACGTCCTAACGCCCTGTACGTCCTCTGCTCCATCGCGGTCGCTCCTATGATCTGCCAGAAGGGCGGCGACCGCTACGATAGGACGTTTCCCAAGAGGGTCGCGCCATGCTAACACTGCTCGCCGCACAACCCGAGCTCAAAGAGGTCCGCGTCCCCGACTACCTCTACTGGTACATCGGCGCCTCGGTCCTCGTCTGCGTCGTCGTCTTCTTCCTCCTGCCCGTGATCCTCAAGTCCAAGTCCAGACGCGGGGGGGGGGGGGGGGGGGGGGGGGGGGGGGGGGGGGGGGGGGGGGGGGGG
>ERZ1740067.2386-NODE-2386-length-11531-cov-6.243639_pt1 | contig 11531 bp, 6 predicted proteins | sample MGYA00581736_ERZ1740067 | MGnify/ENA primary metagenome ERZ1740067 (study PRJEB43018, sample SAMN04849236) | marine metagenome | isolation source: floating plastic debris | place: Pacific Ocean | collected 2008-08-27 | study: EMG produced TPA metagenomics... | reverse complement strand
TATTTGATGACGAGGGATTTTCAGGGTGCAATTAATGACTACGACAAAGCCATTGGAATGAATCTGGAAGATGCCGCGTCTTACAATAATCGAGGATGGGCCAAAGCCAAACTCAAAAGATTTAGCGAAGCCGAACAGGATTATAATCGAGCCATTTCTTTGGATCAAGACTATGCCATGGCTTACAATAACCGAGGGTATGTACGCTCTAAATTGGGCGATTACAACAACTCGGTGAAAGACTACAGCCAATCTATTGTATTGAACCCCCGATTTTCAGAGGCGTACTTGTGGCGAGGAATTGTACATCATCGTTTTGGTAATCTGGAAAAAGCCTGCCGTGACTGGAACAGCGCCCTACGTTTGAAGAATCCCAAGGCGCAGAGCTGGATTGATGATTTTTGTACTGGAGACGGGCCTGCTCTCTCGGCGGAGGAATATTTTAATAAAGGAGACGAATCATTAACGGCCGGAAAATGGAAAGAGGCCATTGACTATTATGATAAATGCATCCACTTAAAGTCAAGCCACCAAATTGCCTATGCACATCGAGCGCGGGCTTACCGCAAATTGGGACAAATTGACAAATCAATCGATGATTTTAGCAAGGCCATTGAGTTGAAGCCTGATTATGCTTGGGCATTGGCCAGCCGTGGATACGTACTTTATACTTACAAGAAAGATTACGAAAAGGCATTGGCTGATTTTGACAAAGCCGTTCAGCTCAACCCCGGTTATCGATGGGCATATGCGCACCGAGCGCGTACCAAATTTGGGATGAAAAAATACCAAGGAGCGGTGGATGACTATAATCGAGCTCTGAAAATCGATCCAAACGATGGTTGGTCTTATCGCAATCGGGCCCTAGCTCGCTATGAACTTGGAGATGCAATAGGTACTTGTGAGGACCTGAACAAAGCCAAGGCATTAGGAGATAGAAAAGCCGAAGGACTCATCAAAGAATATTGCCAAAGTAGAGGAGGAGGCAGTATTGTAAAAGATACCACTGCGGTGGTAGATACGGCTATGAACAGCTACAAAGCGGTACTTTCTTCAAAAAATGCCGAAGCGGTAAAGTTTTACACGTTGGGAAATGAGCGCTTAGATAACGAAGCTTTTTATGATGCCATTACCCGCTATACTCAAGCCATTTGGGCCGATGCTCGCTTCAAGGAAGCGTATTTGAACCGAGGAAATACCAAAATCCGATTGGCTGATTACAAGAGTGCCATCAAAGATTTTGACAATGCCATTTTACTAGATGGTCGTTACCACGAAGCATTGTATTTGCGAGGAAAAGCCAAGTGGCTATCTAATGACAACGCAGGTGCTAAAGTAGATTGGCAACGAGCGAAGGCAATGGGTAATACCAATGCAAAAAACATGTTGCTTTTGCATTTTAAACAATAGCAAACAATATATTGAAAGTAAGGCATATAGAAACTGCTGGGGAAACTCAGCAGTTTTTTTTGTGGCTATCCAACTTTTATAAACTCAATGCTGGCATTGAAGTGGGTCAAGGTACTGTTCGTGAATTGGGAGATGGAATTGACGCTAAAAGAAGCTTTATTAGAGAATGAAAAGATGCTTGAACTTGATTTTTGCTCTGACACTCGCAAGTCAGATTGGTTTTGCACAAGGTAAAATATGGCGCACCATTCATTTTGATAAATACCCCAACCGAGCTTATCTGTTGGCCTACCATGATTTGCCCTCGTTGATATATGATGGTATTAATGCCAAAGAAATAACACCTTATGAATACAACGAAGGGTTTGCTCGTTTTTCTCAATCATATTTTGACCGTGTGGATGGTTATCAAATCATTAATAATTCATTGCAACAGGATAGAAGATCTGGTGGAAAATTGTTTCCTGCACTAGAGATACAAGAATATTATTGGAAAGATCGTCAAGACAAGCAAAAGTATGACATACAAGCCATTGTGTTGGTAGGGAAAAAGAGAAGTGGAGGTACCATCAAGATCCTGTGTAAATATAGTGAGGTAAAAAAGTTTTTGCTTGAAAGGTATCAAACGTATAAAAAAAGGCTTTCACCAAAATACATTTGCTTCGAAGAACTCAAGGATTTCTGGCAATCACCCGATGATCCATTGTTGCAAACTAGCTATGCCCAGGCGTTAGAAGATCGACAGTTTAATTCTGAAATCACTAGAACCGAGGGTATTGACCGCAAACTATTACGTACAATAAAGCGAGAAAGCAATGCTTATCCCCGAAAGCAGCGGAATATAAATACACAACTCAAACCTTGTTTTATAAAAACTGGGGACGGTAGCATTCGGACGACCCTTTATTATTCACTTGACTTATGGGACAAAAGATATAATTATTTGCATCAGGTCATCAGCGTTATCCTCAAAAAAACCAAAGAATTCAGAATTCAAGCCTATAAATACGAAAAGGTATATCTGTTTCCTAACGACCCAATACATCCAGAAGCATTACCTCGGAAGTATGAGATGTCTAAGAGTAAAATACAACTGGTTTATTGGCAAAATGTAGACCCAACTACTGGAAAGAAGCAATGGGAGGCAATACGTATCGATTTGTTTAATTTTAATGCCAAACGTCCTATCATTTCCTACAAGTTTCGAGACTTGAAAGATGTTCGGCGATTCTCGGGTAAAGAGGTGAAGGTAATGCTTGATTTTATTACAAAAATAGCAACCAAACCACCTCAAAAAGCAATCTTGGAGCGTTTTTCAAACCCAGAACGCTTGACGATTCGGCAAATATGGAGGCAAAGGGTAAAACCAGTGCGTTACCCCAATAAGTACCACCCCAAAAAACTCGAGAAACTGTATCAGAAAGCTTTGCGGAAGCTCGAAGCAGACTTAGCGAACTGACTTACTTGATACTTATTTGTGCGAGGGTTCAAGGCATTCATTGAAGGGAATAATATTTAAAACTAAAAATTTAGTTGATTTGCTGCCTAAAACCACATTATTTGTTATTTTTGTAGCAATAGCGGTCCTCCCGTAGACCAAACCAGTAGACAATTGGGTTTGTGCTTCAATGGGGCATACCGCTAAAACACTATGATAACTAACAAAATGATGTGATTATGAAACTTAGAACACTCTTTATCACCCTCTCGGCATTGCTGTTATTTTCATTGCTGGTATTTGTAAGGTGTAGCAATCAAATGCAACCTTCCCGGCTTGAAAAGCTAGGCAAAGATGCTTTTTCTCAAAAGTTAGATACCAAGTTTGCCCAATATCAACAAACCCGAACCCCCGAAAAAGTGTACTTACACACCGATAAACCCTTTTATTACCCAGGGGAAGACATTTGGTTGAGTGGGTATTTGCAGGCCGTAGGCGAAACTTCACCAGAAAAACTGAGTGATGTGGCCTACGTAGAATTGCTGAACCCCAAAGGAAGCGAGATTGGTAAAATTGCACTTCCGATTCATAATGGCAAGTTTCACGGAGATTTCAAGCTGGACTTTGAGGCGGAAGGTGGTTTGTATACCATCAAGGCATATACCCAATGGATGAAAAACTCGGATCAAAAGGCCTATTTCTTTGAGAAAAAACTGCAGGTTCAGAATGCCATCAAACCTCGGTTATTACTAAAACTAGATTTTAAACGGGAATCTTATGGTGCCCAAGATACCGTAGAAGCAGAACTGAAGGCCCGAGACTTGCAAGATCGCCCGATTGCCTTGCAAGAAGTAAGTTATCGGGTAAATCTGGCCAACAAGACTTATAAAACGGGCAAAGTGATTACCGATGGCAAAGGTGAAGCGAAGCTAAAGTTTGTTTTGCCCAATAAGTTAGAAAATAATGATGGTATGCTCACTGTTTTTGTCCCGCACCAACAACAACAAGAATCCATTACTCGATCCATTCCCATTTTATTAGGTAACATTACCCTGGATTTTTTCCCTGAGGGGGGCACCTGGGTGGCAGGTACAGAAGGACAAATGGCGTTCAAGGCTTTGAATGAATTTGGAAAACCGGCTGATATCGAGGGAGTAGTAGAAGACGAAAAAGGGCAGGAGGTGACTCGTTTTAAAAGTTTTCATCAAGGGCTGGGCGCATTTAAAATGACTCCAGAAGAGGGAACGCAATATCGAGTGCGGATTACCAAACCCCGTGGGATAGATGGGAAATACAAGTTGCCGATGGCCAATACCGACCAATATGGGTTGGGGGTAGTACAATTGGATCGCAAAAAACTGAAGGTAAATCTATACAGCCACCAGCTTAGTACCATGTATTTGACGGTACAAAGTGGAGGGAAAATTAGGTACAGCCAGAAAATGCGTATCCAAGGGAAAAACGTTCAAACGATTCCCATTGCTGATTATCCAGTAGGCATGGCCAAAATCACCCTGTTTGATGCCAATCAAAAATCCCAATGTGAGCGGTTGGTATTCATTAATCCCCACAAACGAATCAAGGTGGAGGTGAAAACAGCCAAAAAGAATTACCAACCCCGAGAAAAAGTAACGGTGGATATTTTAACTACCAACGAAAATGGCCGGCCCGTTGCGGCCAACCTCTCGGTAGCAGTGGTAGACGACAAAGTGCTCTCGCTGGCGGACGACAAACAAGATAATATCTTGTCTTATTTGTTGATGAGTGCGGAGCTGAAAGGCAAGGTGTATGAACCCAATTTTTATTTCAAGCCTAACGAACCCAAGGCCATTCCTGCGCTGGATTACGTGATGATGACCCATGGTTGGCGGCGTTATGAATGGAGCAAGGTATCGGAGTTGAATTTTAAGCCTAAGTTTAAAAAAGACAAGGTTAATCGGATAAAAGGGCAGGTGATCCAAATGCGCAGCGATACCTTGATTCCAGTAAAAGCCAAGGTGATGTTGTATGAATTGGAAGGGAAAGGCCGCAAACTAGGGGTGATTACTGGAGTAGATGGCAAGTTTGAATTTCCAAACATTGACCCTACAATACCAGTACAATTATTTGCTGAAAGTGTGGCCCATTACTCGATTGCTTGTAACATTGTGTTTGAGAACAACCTAAGGGTAGACTTGAGTCCAATAGGCCTGGAAGAGCAGAGAATCCGCCAGGCAATATCAAATGATGAATATTCGTTGAGTCTTAGCTTAAGTATGGTTGAGGTGCCCATGACCAACCAATCAGCTTTGCCTGTGATCCAGCAACCAGAGGTGGTCGAGGTGCCCGACGAAGAAGAAATTGAAGAGGAAATTGAAATAGATTTGAACTTAGAAATTGAAGATAATGCCAGTGCAGACACTATTCAAGTAAATGGAGACCTTTACCTAGAGAATAAAATGCCTTTAAATGAAAGTGGCCTACTCGATTTGGATGATAATTCAGGTGATATTTTCATCAGCCCCGTTATTTATAAGATCAACAATGAGGTGTACCAACGTCTGGAACGGATTGAAAACTTCATTCCTAGTGAAATACTTTCATTAAAAAAGGAGAAGTCTTTGCAGCCTGAGGATTACCCAACCCTTGTGATTACGACCAAAGGCAAAACTACCAATTATTCAACTTATCAACAAACCCACACAATTGACTATCGCTATCTTCGTCAGATGAGTTATGCTAAGGTACGGGTTTATCGCCCCAAGGAGTACAAAGCTTCGGAAATCAATACCAGCCCAGAACAGCGCTCTGATTTTCGTAATACCATTTATTGGAACCCGGAGGTGGTTACCGATGTCAATGGCAAAGCAACCCTTACTTTTTGGAACAATGATGCCCTGACTACCTTCCGAATTATTGCTGAAGGAGTAGGAACCAATGGAAATCTGGGGCGGGCCGAACAAACTTATTTTACCAAACTTCCCTTTGAGCTTACCGCCAAAGTACCACCTTATTTTTCGGTAAACGATGCGCTGGAATTACCCGTGTATTTGACCAATAATACCGGAGTGGAGATCAAGGGAACATTACAGGCAAAAGTACCAGGCGCCATCCAGATCGGGCAGGCTACGCAAACCCTCACCATTGCTCCTCAAAGCACCAAAACGGTGTACCTAAAAGGGACCGTTAGGCGGGTGTTTAAGGCTAAAGAAACGCAACAGTTGGCTGTTCAATTCAAACATCCTCAATATTCAGAAAGCTTCAGTCAACGAATTGAGGTGTTTTCAAAAGGTTTCCCCCGGGCCGATTCGTATTCGGGTAACCAACCTCAGAACGAGTATCAGGTAAACGTTCCGGAGATCGTAGACAGTACCTTGAAAGTAGAGTTGGTGGCCTATCCCAATATTTTGGGCGATTTGATGGATGGCATCGCGGCCATTATTCGGGAACCCTACGGTTGTTTTGAGCAGGTATCTTCCAGTACCTATCCTAATATTTTGGCGTTGCAATTTATGGAACAAAACCAATTGGCTGACCCTCAGTTCAAGGCGAAAGCGTTGGATTACATCCAGAAAGGCTATCAGAAGTTGGCCGCTTATGAAACCAGCGAAAAAGGTTTTGAATGGTATGGTGACACTCCACCTCATGAGGGGCTGACTGCTTTTGGTTTGATGGAGTTTTTGGAAATGAAAAAGGTGTATGGCGGAGTCAGCGATGCGTTGATTGCCCGCACCAAGGCTTGGTTATTGTCGCGAAAAGATGGCAAGGGAGGGTTCAAGCAAAATGCTGGAAAATACGGGTTTTCGGGTGCTTCGAGAGCGGTAAACAATGCGTATGTGTTGTATGCGTTGACTCAAGCTGGAGAAAAGGACTTAAACTCTGAGTTTAAAACCGTTTACCAAGAGGTACAGGACAGCCAGGATGCGTATCGCATGGCTTTGGCCACATTGGCGGCTCTGAACCTGGGTAAAACCCAAGAAGCCCAAGTGCTACTAAATAATTTGAGAGGGAAAATAAATCAGCGCAAGCCAGGTAATCTCAAAGCAGATCACAGCATTGTACGTTCAGGAGGTATTTCTTTGCAAGTAGAAACGGTGGCCTTGATTGCATTGGCCGAAATGAGACAACCCAAGCCCAATATCAATCGAGTATTGCCCTTGATCAATTACCTCATTGCTCAACGACAAGGAGGTTATTTTGGGTCTACCCAAGGAACAGTGCTGGCTTTGCAAGCTTTGACAAAATACGCTGGCTTACAAGCCAACCAACCTCAAAATGGTGAATTGTTGGTATATCGAGGCCAGCAAAAAATTGGTAAATTGGCCTTTAATAAATCTCAGTTTAAGGCGGCCAATTTGAAAGGACTCGAGCAATATTTTAAACCTGGTATGAACAACATTTCGGTACGTTTTACCAATCAGAAAACGTCGATTCCGTTTAGCTTGAATGTACGTTACTATGCCATTACCCCCAAGCCCAGTAAGGATTGTGCTTTGGCCCTTCGCACGCAGTTAACAAGCAAAGAGGTACTTACCCAAGAAAATGTACGATTGACTACGACCATTCAAAACAAAAAGTCGGAAGGAGTGCCCTCTGCCGTGGCATTGATTGGTATTCCGTCGGGCTTGAGTGTGCAGCCTTGGCAATTGAAAGCCCTACAAGAACAGGGCAAAGTAGCTTATTATGAATTGCGTAAAAGTTACGTGATTTTTTACTTCCGGGAAATGCCCCCCCAAGCTACCCATACAATCAACCTGGACTTAAAGGCCGAAATTCCGGGTACTTATCGGGCTCCAGCCAGTACCGCTTATTTGTATTATACGAGTGAGCACAAAGATTGGCAACCTGGGGTGGAAGTGACGGTGAAGCCGACCCTCATGCAATGATTTGTTGATACTGAAACCTTACAACTACTTTTGGAATTTTAGGGAGCATCCAGGAAATAATTACTAGAAATTGGGAGGGTTGTTTCTTGGATGCTTCTTTATTTTAAACTTGAATACCTCATACATAATTCGGTATTTGTGACGAATGATGGGGAGTTCTTGTTGAAAATGTACCTTTTTGGTTCGCCAACCAGGAGGGTAGGGTGCGTTTTCATATACGTGAAAATGCAAATGGGGACAAGTACTGAACCCCGTATTGCCACTGTAGCCAATGATGTCCCCGGTTTTTACCCCATCTCCTGGCTGAACAATGGCTCCTTGATGTTTTAGGTGAGCGTATTGCGAAAACTCATCGTTTGCATGGGCAATGGTGATCCAATTGAGGTATTGATTGCCTCAGGAACATGTTCAAAATAAGTTTCCAGGTTTAGTAAAATTGCTCAAAGTTAGACGAGGCGTTTTTTGCGCGCGTAGCCGTAGCTACGGGCAAAAAAAGCAACGAAGTATAACAAAGAGGAATAAAACCAAACCGGACAGTTATTGCGGACACGTTCCTAAGTACCGTTTGCGAAAGCCCCCTTCATTTGAATCTACCTTGACCTCTAGGACTTCGCCTTCCAAAGCAGCCAAAATGGGCGTAGCAACGGGCAACAAAAAATCCAACGCGTGAGCAAGAAAACCACGGTGGAGTTGTGGATCTGACACCACTTTTCTCAAGTGTTGAGTGGCCACAGGGAGGGTATAAATATTAGAAGTTTGGATCAATAACGGTGAGACTTAATAAATACAACCAACGTATGAATTACAAAGATCAAACAATAGGCATATGAATCATAATTTTACAGCGCGAATATCGCTTACCTTATTTCTGTTTTTAAGCATTGTTTCAACAACGCAAGCCGACGCTCCTCCAAACCAATTCCAGCATTACTCCAAAAAAGAGTTACGACGACAGCAAAAAACTGAAAGACGAAAACTTCGTAAAATCAGACGTCGACAAAGACGAATGAAACGGGTCAAACGGTTTTTGGATTCGCGTCGAGGACAAAGATTTCTGAGTAGATTTTTTCGGGATTTGTTCAACTGTAAAATGATTCCAACTAGTGCTACCAGAGATGATTTTTGGTTGGCCGCAGAGTGCAACTTTTGGCGTTTTTTAGGAACCGCACTGGTTTTTGGCATTTTAGCAGGACTAAGTGTGGTGACTGGAGCAATGGTATTTGGGTCGCTTTCCATTGCGGTGATGTTATTGGGGGTGGTGTATTTTCTTTTTGGTTTTTTTACTTTTCTGATAGGTATATTTTTGTAATTCTATGAAGCGTTTGTTTGAAATTCATCACTTAGACCTTTTGTGAGGATATATGGCCAAATCTAAAATACTTAGGAAAAGACATGGTAAACGGAAATTTAAACAAGTTTTAAGATCAAACGATATCAAATGTTACAAAGGATTTTTCTCTGGATTACTATCATTGGGAGCCTTATTTGGATCACATCTTTATCAGTTTTTGCTGATGCTCCTCCGCCAAACCAACTTAAGCATCTTACGAAAAAAGAGTGGCGAAGGCAGCAAAGAGCTGAAAGACGAAAGTTTCGTAAAATCAGACGGCGACAAAGGCGAATGAAACGTTTAGAACGGTGGTTTAAAAGGCGATCAAAAAATAACTCGAAGGCCATCGAATGGCGCGTTTTGTTGCTGGGAGGCGCCCATTTTTTAGGAGTAGTCTTGCTTGTGGCATTGGTTGTTGTTTTCGACCCAGGGAGTTGGGCATCGTCGCTATTGTACTGGCTATTGGTACTCACTGGGTTTGGGCTTGCCCTGGGCCTGATGGTACTTTTAGTAGGGTTATTCATTAAATTATTTGCAAAGAAGCCAAAAAGTTGAGACTTCTTTGCAAATGATTGATGCTTGGCAAACTTATATTTTAGTACTTTACTCTACCTTCACTTTCATTCCGCGTACCCCCATGTCTACTACTTGTTCGTTGAGGTCTACGTCCCATTGGCCATTGCCGTTGGTATCCTTCCACTCGAAGCTTTGATTGGTAGAAAGTAGGACGGTAATGACGATGTCTTGAGTTTCGTTACCCGTGACTTGCAAAGGAGTATCAAACTTGGCGGTAACCACACAAGAACCCGCTGGAATGGGCGAAGTAGCGGCAATGGGATTGGGTACGGTAGTTTGAGCAGCATCCCCGGTAATGGTGTTAAAAGCAGTCTCGAATCCCCAATATCCTTGTAGTTTGTTGGCATTGACATTTACTTGCTGGTTTTTGATGGTGTATGATTTGAGGTAGGTATTGAACCCTAAAAACGAGGCGACTGTTCCTTCTAATTCGGTACCTTGAAAATTAAATTTGATGCTATAATTCTGATAAGCCAACGATACGCGCAAATATTCATAATTTCCTACGGCAATATTACTCAAAGGCACCTCCAGGTAAGTTTCGTTTTCGGCTTTGATAATGCTTTGTTCAAAATCAATGGCTTTGGTACCTCCAGTAGTTACTTCGGGCGCTTGGTACAATACCTGTCCATTGCCCAATTGGGTAAAAGCAGTAGGAGTGAGCTCAAAATAATGAGCCCCGATCAAATTAAAAACCGGGTTTTGTCCGGCATTGCCCGTGGGTAAAGTAGCGGGTTGTCCGAAGTTATCCAATCGTTCTTGAGTAGGATCAAACTGAAACTTAAAAATGACTTTAGGACCTTCAGTTTGTGGGGTTTCGGTTTTTTGATTACAACTATGCAACACCACCATACCCAAAAGCAAGGTGCTGAATAAATAGGTAGAAATAAGTAACTTTTTCATAATAGTAAAACAGCTCTTTTCACAAAAACGATGTAATCAATTGTTTGAGATAAACAAAGCAGAAAAGTTTTTTAGTCCATAATCGATAATTCAATGTTATTTTCTTGATGACCTTTGTCGCCACCAACTAACTCTAGCAATGGAATTTTGGTTTTTAGGGTATTTTCGGTGAGTACCTGCACGGTACCCAATCATATGCTTTAAATGGAGTTACTTCATTTCTTTAACTTTAACTGAATGAGGGTTAGGCTCACATCCAGTTTTTTACAAGTTTTGATAAAAAGTTTATTTTCTTTTAGGGTACCACCCCACTCTGTTGTCATCCCTATAAGTACAAATACCTGTCAGCATTCAATGCTGTTAATAAAATATAAAAGATGAAATACCCTGTTCAAGCCATCAATATAACTTGTTGGCAAAAAACGACGATGATTATTTTGTTATGGACCTGGTCCATAATTCCTGTATCAGTACAAGCCCAGCAAATTTTTCAAAAAAACATCCAGCTTCAAAATACCCATGGTACTTTAATTGATTTTCTAAAAGACCTCAGTCGCGATGAGCAAATCAATTTTAGTTATGATGAAGCGATTTTGCCTGCCAAAACTTTTCAACTCAATCGGAAGAATTGGGTACTGCAAGACTTTTTGAAACAGTTGGAAAAGCAATCCAATATTCAGTTTACATACATCAATGGCCAGATTTTACTCAAAAGAGCATCAAAAAAAACGGTGAATGGGATCGTAAAAAGCAAGGATGATGGAGAGCAGTTGATTGGTGCCACCATTTATGTAAAAGAGCTTGGAGTGGGTACCACCACCAATGCTTATGGCTTTTACTCTCTTACTTTGCCCGTCGGGGAGTATACCATTATTTACTCCTATATTGGTTTTGAGGCGCAGGCTCAGAAAATTACCCTAAAAGAGGGGATGGCACTCACTGTAACCATGGATCCTCAAATTGATGCATTGAATGAGATCGGAAGAGCGACGAGATAGGAAATACAATA
>ERZ1740067.2384-NODE-2384-length-11533-cov-5.435616_pt1 | contig 11533 bp, 12 predicted proteins | sample MGYA00581736_ERZ1740067 | MGnify/ENA primary metagenome ERZ1740067 (study PRJEB43018, sample SAMN04849236) | marine metagenome | isolation source: floating plastic debris | place: Pacific Ocean | collected 2008-08-27 | study: EMG produced TPA metagenomics... | reverse complement strand
GGTGCGGGCGTAGGGACTTGATCCCCCACACCTTGCGGCACAAGATCCTAAATCTAGCGTGTCTACCAATTTCACCACGCCCGCATACCCGCCTGACGGGCGGAGCGCTTTCTACACCATGAATCCCAAAGCGCAAACAGGCAGATACACCCACTATTACGCGAGGAATACCTGCCCACGCCGAATGGCAAGATTAGGGGGTCAAAACCTTGTCATTTCGCTTGGTCAGAGCCGCGGGCGGCATGTTGCTGGTGAAATCATAGGTTTGCAGTCTGCCGGTGCGTTTTGCCCACTGATAGGCGCTTTTTCCGCAGGCATTCTGATGATGCCAGATGAAATTGGTGAGGCGACTGAGGCGCTGAATCCAGAAGCGGTCCGGAATGTCCTCGCGGGTCTCGGTCCGGCCAAGTTCGATGTCAGCCGTGATGACCCCTGCCCCGTCCGCGTAGTGACGCCAGGCCACCAGATCTCCCGCTCCATCGACAATCTGGGTATCGCCCATGAGCTGGGTTCGGGTTCCAATGTTCCACCGAGTGCCCGGCACCATCAGGTAGCCGCCTTCAAGAATGCCCGTGTGCCCGGCATGCAGGATGGGTGCGCCGATCATGGCTGCCAGCCGACCCGGCGTGCGGTGCATCATCCGTCCATTGCCTGCGTGAAAAGACTCGGCGATGGGTTTGAAAACCCACCAGCCCGGATCAGACCACCAGTGGGAGCCGGTCATCAGCAGATCAACCTTGCCGATCAGCCGCTTGGGCGTCTGGGTCCGTACCATCTCCCAGCACACCGCCGCGCCGATGCGTCCTTTAGCCGTCTCGATACAGCCATCGTCGTTGCCGCCGACATAAAAGGCGTTCTCGACCATGGTGGGCAGGTCCTTGTCATGGCGATGCACCGTACCGTCCGGTTCCACCAGCACATAGGTGTTGTAGACATCGCCATCGCGCATCTCGAGGTACGACCCGCCGATCATCACATTGTTCAGGGTCGCCTTGGACACCAGCATATCCAGCGCCGGGTTCTGTGGCGGCAGGGAGCAGCCAAACAGCCGCTCGTCATAGACGATGCGCGTGGTGAAGAACTCGGGGATGGCGATGATCTCAGCCCCCTTGGAGACCGCTTCATCGATCAAGCGGGCCGCATGGTCGATGTTGTAGGGAATGTCCGCGACCCGCGCTTCCATCTGCACGGCGGCGACGCGGGTCGTGACCTGATCGGTTTCAGTCATGTGTCTGTCTCCGCCTAGCGGGTGAGCCATGCCGCGACAAGCCAGAGATAGGCCGTCGTCATGATGATAAACGAGATGATGGAAAAGATGCGCATGCCGCGCTGTTCCGGCACCGGCTTCATGGTGGACGCCATGTAGATGAACGGCATCGGGTTGGTCCAGGATCCGATCAGCAACAGCCAACCGGCGATCACCGGCATGTCGGGAAACACGGTAGCGATGAGCATCTGCAGAATGCCCATGAACACGTTGTCCAGGTGGTACTGCAGCACCCGCTTGGTGTGCTTCAAAGGCCCGACCTGTTTCCAGCCGGAGTACATCAAAGCCAGCGGCCAGCCCAAGAGCACTGCCAGGGTGACCTGAAGCAGGCCGGACGTGATCAGGATTTCGCTCATAAGGCGCTCATTTCTGTCGAATTATTTGGACACTCTTTGGCGGATGAATTACTTAATTCCAATATATTTGGAGATAGAAGCGCATCGCAATGTCTAAATTTTCCGACAAAATGGAGGGCGGTCTTGCTGCCCTTGGTCTGACCGGCAAACTTGGGCGTTTCTATATGGCCGCCCTCAAGCTGGGCAGCGCTCCGGTGCAGCAGGTGGCGCGCGAGGCCGGCATCGGGCGCACCACCGCCTATTCACTTCTGGAGAAGCTCAAGGACGACAAACTCGTCACTCTCGTCCAGAAGGGTGGCAAGACGCACATGGTGGCCGAAAACCCCGACGTGCTCGTCCGCAATCTCGATGACAAGCAGCGGGCGCTCTCCACGATGCTGCCGGACCTGCGCTCGCTCTACGACAAGGGCGAAAGCACCCCGCGCTTTCAGATCTATGAAGGTGTTGATGGCATCGCGACCGTTCTCAACACGGTGCTAGCGTCTGAGACCAACACCGTGCGTGGCATTCTCTCCATGCAGGAACTTCTGGCGTCCCCAGGCCGTGAGGTGATCGACCATTTCGTGGCGCAGCGGGTCGCTGCCGGCAAATGGCTGCATGTGTTGCGATCAAAAGCCGAAGAGACAGACGACATCTGGCATGACAGCGACGCGGAGATGCGCCGGGTCCGCTACACCTCCGCAGCTGCGCCCTTTGTCATGACGCTCTTCCTGTTCGACAACAAGGTCGGACTCATCTCATCGCGCAAGGAGAACTACGGCCTGATCATCGAAAGCAGTGAGTTCGCCAATGTGCAAAACGCTCTGTTTGAGGTGATGTGGCAGGCGAGCGCCTAAAGAGAACGGTCGTACCACTGCACATCCCAGTAGCGGTCAAACTTGAAGCCGACCTCTTTGTAGTGGCCACACGGCTCAAACCTGTGTTTTCGGTGAAGCACGTCCGAGGCTTCATTTGGCAACGTCATGCCCGCCAGCAGCCGATGGACGGGCGCATCCTTGAGTGCTGCAAACAGGGCCTCGTAGAGACTGTAGCCCCACCCCCGCCCGCCAGCGTCTTGCCTCAGATAGATCGTCGTTTCGACGGACTGCGCGTAGGCCGCCTTGGGCCGGTAGGCCATGGTTCCCGCATAGCCAAGAACCTCCCCGGCCTCTTCCGCGACGAGCAACTGGTGCGGGCCGGTATCAGCAAACTGTTCGAACCATGGCTGACGGGTTTCAACCGTATACGGCTCTATGTCGAAAGTGATCGCGGTCTCCGTCACATAGTAGTTATAGAGATCAACGATCTGCTGCCGGTCCCCCGTCACCGCATGCCGGATGTCGGCGCTCATTCGACCCGTGCCTTTTCCAGCATGTCGTCGACGCAGCGTTTGAACACTTTCGGATCGATCAGGTCATCTGCGTATTCCAGCAACGTCGTCAATACATAGTTGTTGGAGAGACTCGTGTCTTCTGCAAAGCCGCGCAGCTTCGCGTAGGCCTCCTCCGTCATCGCGACGTTGAAGCGTTTTGGGAGCGGCTTCCTGAATTTTGGTTTCTGGTCAGCCATGGAGTACCTCCAGTTCCTCTAGAACATCCGGCAGCATTTCCGGAAGATCTTCCGCGATTAGGCCCGGTCCGAAGTGTGTCGCTGCTTCGCCATGCAGCCAGACACCGATGCAGGCGGCCTCAAAGACGGGCACGCCCTGTGCCAGTTGCGCCAGAATGAAACCACCCAGCACATCTCCTGACCCCGCGGTTGCCAGTGTCGGCGGCGCGTTAGAGTTGATCGCGAGGCGGCCCTGCGGATCAGCAATCACCGTGTCCGCTCCCTTGAGCACCACGACTGCACCAGATTGCCGGGCGGCCTCTCGCACCCGGCCCGGCTTCCCGTCCGGGTGTTCACCAAGGTCAGGAAACAGGCGCTTGAACTCGCCTTCGTGAGGCGTCAGCACCACAGGACGCTCGGGCAACTGCTGGACCACTGACCAGCACATATCGGCCATGCCTTCAAAAGATGTCAGGGCATCCGCATCCAGCACAGAAGCAGCACCACTCTTGAGCACGGCAAGCGTGCGCGCACGGGTGAATGCGCCGACGCCCGAACCGGGGCCAATCAGCACTGCGTTCTTGCGCTTGTCCTCCAGAATGCTCGTAATGCCGGGCGCCCCGTCGAACTCCACCAGCATGATGGCCGTCAGCTGCGCCGCGTTGACCGCCAGCGCGTCTTCCGGGCTTGCGACGGTGACAAGACCGGCACCGGCACGCAGCGCCCCCCGTGCTGCAAGGCGCGCCGCTCCGGTGGTTGTTGCGCCACCACTGACAACCACCGCATGACCGCGGCTGTATTTGTGGCCGTCATTGCGCAACAGCGGAAACTCTTGTCCCCAGAGAGAAGGCCCGTTGTGAAATGCCTGTGGTGTCACCTCCTCAATAGATGCATCCGGGATGCCGATCGGCGCGACCACCAGTTCTCCGCAGCGCACCCGCCCGGGCAGCAGCACATGGCCGGGCTTGGCACGATGGAACGTAACCGTCAGATCCGCGGCAAACGCCGTGCCCAGTTCAGCTCCGGTATTGCCGTCAGTGCCACTGGGAACATCGACCGCCACGTGAGGCACATCACTCTTGTGACTATCCTCAGCGAGCACGGCCGAGATGCCCTCCAACGGGCGCGTGAGCCCGGCGCCGAAGATGGCGTCCAAAACCAGTTCCGCCCCGTGGGTGGACTGCGCGCTCAGCATATGCGTCTCGCCCTGCCAGTCGGCAGCGGCAAGCGCGGCATCTCCAGTGAGTTTGTTCAGGCCGCCCAGCAGAAACAGCGTCACCGGCCAGCCACGATCTGCGAGCAGGCGGGCAATGACAAAACCGTCTCCGCCATTGTTGCCCGGTCCGCACAAAACAGCAGTGGGCCGGGCGTCCCAGCGATCACAGATGGCATCCGCCACCGCCCGACCGGCGGTTTCCATCAGCACGCGACCCGGTGTGCCTGCCGCAATGGCAAAGGCATCCGCGCGATACATCTCGGCGGTGGTCAGGAGTTCGGGTCCTGCCACATCAAATGAGGCGTCTTCTGTCTGGTCGGGTGTCATCCGAAATCCGCATTGCTGTCAGCGAACGACAGTATCCGCCTCACGGCCGAGGGATGCCAGCGTCAAACCGGCATCCGAGACATCAAATTGCGTCACCGAGCAATTGTCCGGGCGGAAGCACACCACACGGTCATCGCCAGTCGCACCACCGACGGCAGCGTTGATGGCAATGAAGTGGCTGAAGATGACCGTGTCTTCGGTGATCTGCATCAGCCGCGTGACCAGCGCATCGCGCCAGCCGGTGAAGTCCACATCACCGGAAACCTCATCCTTGGCGATATCGGTCCAGGTGCCGGGCATCACCCGCCGCAGCCACTGGGCACGCTCATCAAGGTCTTGCGTTGGTGAGGGAATTTCGCTCACTGCAGCTTCCACCGTCGGGACCGCCGACCACAACCGCGCCAGTGGCATGCTTGTCTCGCGGCAGCGCTTGAGCGGACTTGTCATCAGCGGCAGCGGTGCGGTGTTGCCGACCAATTCCGCAATCTCGTTGGCGACCACCTCGGACTGCGACTGCCCGACATCATTCAGACCCGGATCAGGGTCCGCGCCCCAGCCGGCTGCAGCAAGGCCATGGCGGATCATGTAAATGCGAGGCATGGATATACTCCGGTTACTGAATGTCTGTGAGAGAACGGCGGACGGCATCGTCCTCCCATTGGGAAGGTTCATGACCGAAAATCAGTTTCACAGCTGGCAGGGCACCAGCAAGTGCCGTCAGTCTTGAAATACTGTCAGACGCCACCTCAAGGTCTGCGCCCAGGCCACCGGGTGCGTTGTACCGGTAGGTTGCCTCAAGATGGGCGGCGTCAAAAGTCATCAGGATCGGGCCTGATGCGGCATTCAGAAGAACGGACATGTGGCCGGGCGTATGGCCAGGGGTCGCCAGCAGCCAGACGGAGCCATCGCCGAACAAGTCAGCCGCCTTGCCTATATGCGGCATGTCGATGAAGCCATTGTCTGCGGCTTCCACACGCATGTCGGCTGCAAACTGCTCATAGCGGTAGCCCTGCGTTTCACGCAGCGGGCTCTTCAGAGCTTCGATTTCATTGGCAGACGCAACCACCACCGGGTCATAGCGTGCCATGACTGGTCCCAGGCCACTGGCATGGTCGCCGTGAAAATGCGTTGCGACGACGAAATCAATTCGGTCAACGTCTTCCAACGCCAATTGCGAGACGACATCCTGCCCCGGGTCGTTTCGGCACGGGAAGTCCAGCACCATCAAAATCCGGTAACTGCACTCCCCGGCCCGCACACCGGAATCCAACAGGACCCGTTGGCCGGATGGATGGGTTACCAGATAGGCAAGAGACGGCACCCACTGATCGTTGCCGAGGCCTGCCGGAACGCCTTCGACCGTCGGATCGATCAAGACCCCGCCGCCAGCGAAGACATCGCCGGTCACATAAGCCATGACATCAAGGTCCGTCGGGGTCGCAAGAACGTCGGCCCATGTCGCAGGTGCATTTTCCGCAGCGCGCCAGTTGGCTTGCTGAACTTCGGTGATCTCACCAATGTCGCAGGCCGCCAAAGCACTGGCGGCGAAGATCAATGCGCCGGCGCGCTGAGCCAGACGTCCGTTTGACCGGAGGCTCATCTTCTAGACTTCTGGCGTGAAGGTGTTGGTGCCCAGCTTGCCGTCAGCACCTGCTTCAGCAGGCTTCACATGGCCCGGTACGCCGAGCATTTCCTTGGTCTTCATGGTTTCAAGCAGCGCCTTGTCTGCTGGCACATGCGCTACGAAGCGGTTACCCGTGTCGTTCATGCGGCCCAGCACCATGCCGAACTGTGCGCCCTCGCGACCATGCACGACGGTATAGGTTTCGACTTTGGCATCACCGCTGGGCATCTCATCCACGGCGGGATGATCCATCGCGTCCAGCTCTGCCTGATAGGTCGCAGGGTTTTCGCGCTCCCACTGGCCGTCCTTGGGCGTGGTCGAATAGACGCCGATAGAGTGCTTGGTGACGAACCAGCCATTGGCCGTGCACAGGCCTTTCGAGCCCGGCTTGGCGCGCAGCTTGTCCAGCATCGTGACGATCGAATGCATGACATAATTGTTGCCTGCGCCGCCAAAGTAAGGAAGCCCGCCTGTGACTGTGAAGTCACGGGGGTCATCAAGGCTCAGGCCCAGTTCCTGCGCACCAATCTGCACGGCAGACGGGAAGCAGGAATACAGGTCCAGATAGTCCATGTCGTCGATAGACATGCCCGCCATGCCCAGCGCCTTTTGCCCCATGGTACGGATCGCCGGCGACGAGTGGTAATTGACGCGCTCGGTTACATACCAAAGGTCGTTGGCGTCGGCGCAGCCATGCAGATAGACCCAGCGCTCTTCGGGGATGCCAAGTTCTTGCGCCTTGCCCACGCTCATCATGACGACGGCGGCTGCCTGATCCACACGGATGATCGAATTCATATACTTCGTATACGGAAAGCCTACATAGCGGTTGGTTTCCGTTTCAGTCGCGATTTCTTCCGGCGAACGGTAGGTCGGGAACCAGGCGTGTGGGTTTTCAGAGGCCACCTTGGTGAATTTCGAGAACAGCTTGCCGACTTCATGCTGGTGGTCTTCCACCGTGCGGCCCAGCTGACCTCGAATTGCGTTTTCGAACATCGGGTAGGTGTTGACCGGGAAGAACATGGCGTGGCGCCGTTCCATCTCGTTCACTCCCGGCTTTTCAACGCCAATATGCGTCGGTTCGCCGCCGGGATCATCACCCCAGTCGAGGTTCTGCCCCTGGTTGAGGGCGGAGAGGATCGAGTGCAGGCCTTCGGAGCCTGCCAGCAGCGCGCAGTCCGTCTCGCCATTGGCGATTTCTTCTGCGGTGCGGTTGACCAGCCATTGCGGGGTGTTGCCGCCTGTCGCTGTATAGAGTTCACGGGCCGGCCGTGCGCCGACAGCATTCGCAAGCGTGCGCGGGGCGTTGGTGTACTGGCCGAAGGACAACCGCCCGGCCTCCGGGCTGTCAGCGGTGAAGCGAACGACGGCCACCGTATCCAGCGCCTGGGCCAGGTCATCACCGCCCTTGGCATCCGCAAGCGCGCGCTTGGCGGCTTCTTCCATCAACCCCATGGGAGAAAGGGCGTCTGCGATGGCGACACCGCGCTGGGTAATCTGGCCACCCCCAACGAGGATGGGCGTGTTTGCTTCGGGCATGGTTTCTCCTGAACGGTCTTTTATGTTTGGCGAATGTCGGGCTCAAGTCAGCGCAGGTAGCGCGAGAGACGATCACATGCCTCTTCCAGCACGGCCGGCTGCTTGCAAAAACAAAAACGAATGAAGTGGTGAGACTTGCTGTTGGAAGTGGGTGCATAAAACGCGCTGATGGGCACGGCTGCAACCTTTGCTTCCGAGGTAATCCGCTTGCAGAAGGCCAGATCGTCTTCGTCTCCGGCGACAGGACGGATGTCAGCAGTGAGGAAGTATGTCCCCTCACACGGGCTGATGGTGAAGCCGATATCCTCAAGCCCCGCCCGCAGCAGATCACGCTTTGACGCAAGGTCACCGGCCTGTTCCGTGAAGAAGGCCTCCTCCTTGCCCAGCCCATAGGCGACCCCCAGCTGCAGGCCCGGCGGCGTCGTGAAAACGAGATTCTGATGTGCCTTGGAGATCAGGCTGATCAGCTCCGGCGAGCCGGAAATAAATCCGACTTTCCACCCTGTCAGCGAGAAAATCTTGCCCGCTGACTGAATGCGAACCGTCCTGTCGGCCATGTCCGGCCGTTTCATCAGCGGCGTGTGGCGCACCCCATCGAAAACCATATGCTCATAAACTTCATCACATACGGCGATCACGTCATGACGTCGACAGGCGTCAGCAATCGCCGTCAGGTCCGCATCGCTGAACACCCGCCCCAATGGGTTGTGCGGTGTGTTGAGCAAAATGAGCTTTGTCTTGTCGGAGAACGCGGCGTCCAGCTCGCCGTGATCGAGGCGCCACTGAGGCGGGTGCAGAGCCACGCATCTGGCCGTTGCACCGGCCGCCTCGATCACCGGCAGGTATGTATCGAAGAACGGCTCGATCAGAATTGCTTCGTCCCCCGGCTTGAGCAGAGCGCTCAGGCTGGCAGCCAGGGCTTCGGTCGCGCCAGATGTAATGAGCACCTGCTGCTGCCAGTCGAGTTCCATGTCGTAGAAGCGTCTGGCGTGGGTGGCGACCGCTTCGCGCAATTCCGGCACCCCCATCATCGGCGGATACTGGTTGGGACCATCGACAATGGCGCGTGCCGCAGCCGACCGGATGTCGTCGGGTCCCTCATCATCCGGGAATCCCTGCCCAAGATTGATAGCGCTGTGCTCCACCGCGAGACCAGACATCACAGCAAAGATGGTGGTTCCCTGCGAACCGTATACAGGATTGGGGGCCTTCATCTTGCCTGGGCACTCTCACTGAACGTTATCTGCTTTGCCTTCACATGCCAGCAAGCATCGAGTGTTGGCAAGCAGGGGCACCTTCGGGGGCACATTGGGGAGTGATGAAGAAACAGGCGCTCGATTTGCATATATTTTGGGCTGTTAGATCACTTTTTGTGCAATAAAACGCATCAACCCAGGCATGACGGCCACAAGGATTAACGAAATCTTTGATTCCATTGGGCTTTTAGCTGCCGTCTGCTCTGGCATGAGGCGTGCTACGCGGTCAGTGGATTTTAGTGCGGACCTCATCGGCGTGGCGCCACCCCCAATTTATAGGGCAGCCAGCCTGAGGATTAGTATGGGAGACCTCGTGCACAGCATGGGGACAAAGGCATGAAAAAGATCGAGGCAATTATTAAGCCGTTCAAACTGGATGAGGTGAAGGAAGCACTTAATGACGTGGGCCTTCAGGGCATCACAGTGACGGAGGCCAAGGGTTTTGGCCGTCAGAAGGGCCACACGGAACTGTATCGCGGGGCTGAATACGTCGTGGACTTCCTCCCCAAGGTCAAAATCGAAATCGTCCTTGGTGAAGATCAGGTCGAGCCGGCGCTTGAGGCTATTCAAAACGCTGCGCGGACCGGTCGGATCGGTGACGGCAAGATCTTCATCACCAATGTCGAGGAAGTTGTGCGCATTCGTACAGGGGAAACCGGCGACGCGGCCGTCTAGACGTAGACGGCACATATTTTACGATGCGGCTGGGGGGCACTTTCCGGTCGCGGAATGACTACGAAACACGGTCTCCAAATAAATGGAGGCCAATGCGTTAAGACCACAAGGAAAGGAATAGCGCCTATGTCCGATGCAGCTTCAATCTTGGCGATGATCAAGGAGAAAGACGTCAAATACGTCGACCTCCGTTTCACCGATCCGCGTGGCAAGATGCAGCATGTCACCTTCGATCCAGACTTGGTGGACGAAGATCTGTTTGCAGAAGGCACCATGTTTGACGGCTCTTCAATTGCAGGCTGGAAAGCCATCAATGACTCCGACATGGTTCTGATGCCGGATCCAGACACGGCTACAATTGACCCGTTTTATGCCCAGACCACTCTCGCCATCATGTGCGACATTGTAGATACGTCTGGACAGGCCTACGAACGTGATCCGCGCACCACAGCCAAGAAGGCACTTGCCTATCTTCAGCAGTCCGGTGTTGGTGACACGGCGTATTTCGGCCCGGAAGCTGAGTTCTTCGTCTTTGATGACGTCCAGTTCTCTGCCGACCCTTACAACACCGGCTTCCGCGTTGATTCCGTTGAACTGCCAACGAACACCGGTACCGAATATGAAATCGGCAACCTCGGTCACCGTCCGCGCACAAAGGGCGGCTATTTCCCGGTGAACCCGATCGACAGCGCACAGGACCTGCGTTCTGAGATGCTGACGGTCATGAAGGAAATGGGTGTCGACACAGAGAAGCATCACCACGAAGTGGCTGCTGCCCAGCACGAACTCGGCATGAAGTTCGACACGCTTGTTCGCGTCGCTGACAAGCTACAGATCTACAAATACGTCGTGCATAACGTGGCACATGCCTACGGCAAGTCCGCTACGTTTATGCCGAAGCCTGTCTTTGGTGATAACGGCACGGGCATGCACTGCCACCAGTCAATCTGGAAAGACGGCAATCCGCTCTTCGCGGGTTCCGGCTATGCAGACCTGTCAGACACCTGCCTCTACTACATTGGCGGTGTACTGAAGCATGCCAAGGCCATCAATGCCTTCACCAATCCGAGCACCAACTCCTACAAGCGTCTGGTGCCGGGCTATGAAGCTCCGGTGCTGCTGGCATATTCTGCCCGCAACCGCTCTGCATCGTGCCGTATTCCTCACGGCTCGGGCCCGAAGGCAAAGCGCATCGAGATCCGCTTCCCGGATCCGACCGCGAACCCGTATCTCGCGTTCACAGCCATGCTGATGGCCGGCCTGGACGGTATCGAGAACAAGATCCACCCGGGCGAGCCGATGGACAAAGACCTTTACGCCCTGCCACCCGAAGAACTGGCCAATGTGCCAACGGTGAGCGGCTCGCTGCGTGAAGCTCTTGAAGCGCTTGATGCTGACCGCGACTTCCTCAAGAAGGGCGGCGTGTTCACGGACGACCAGATTGACGGCTACATGGAACTCAAGTGGGAAGAAGTCATGAATTACGAAATGACTCCGCACCCAGTTGAGTACGACATGTACTACTCAGTCTAAGACTTACTCTCAGCATCTGATGCTGCCTAAGGCCGGAGCCACAAGCTCCGGCCTTAATTTTTTATTAATTATTTGTATACGGACAATGGCGGAAAGACTCATGTTTCGCGCAAACGGTCAGCATGGCTGACTCGATATCCCTTGATGCTGCACTGCAAAGAGATTCAGACTTTTGTGGCAACAAAAAGGGAGGGTTGAACGATGACGCCACCC
>ERZ1740067.2383-NODE-2383-length-11535-cov-10.722213_pt1 | contig 11535 bp, 11 predicted proteins | sample MGYA00581736_ERZ1740067 | MGnify/ENA primary metagenome ERZ1740067 (study PRJEB43018, sample SAMN04849236) | marine metagenome | isolation source: floating plastic debris | place: Pacific Ocean | collected 2008-08-27 | study: EMG produced TPA metagenomics... | reverse complement strand
ACTTCGACGTCTACAGCCACCCCATCGGCGCAGAGTTCACCGTGCACTACATGGTTGCGTCTGCCTACACTTGGGGCTACTTAGCTGCTAGGGAAGATTAAGTCGCAATCGCTAAACTACAATACTTCTATATCCAGAAAGGCTGTCGACAGTGACTCATCGAGAACTCATTACTATCGAACCTGGAAAGCGAGGCGGTAAGCCTTGTATTCGAGGAATGCGTATTACGGTTTACGATATCCTTGAGTATTTGGCGTCAGGTATGAGCCAACAAGAGGTTTTAGAAGATTTTCCATACTTAACTCAGGCGGATATCTTAGCTTGCTTGTGGTTTGCCGCTCAGCGTGAACGGCTAACGGTCACACTTCAGTCGTAATGCGCTTACTTTTCGACCAAAACCTATCACCTCGGTTAGCAACCTCTCTATCCGATTTGTATCCTGATTCTTCTCATACGGAGTTGATTGGCTTGGGTACTACAGCTGACGAAATAGTGTGGGAGCAAGCAATTGTAGAAAAGTTCGTAATCGTAACTAAAGATGCGGACTTCAACGAATTGAGCATTCTAAGAGGAGTGCCTCCAAAGGTTATTTGGATACGTCGTGGTAACTGTTCTACCAAGGCGATTGCAAGTCTACTCAGAAAAAACTATCCGGCTATCTCTGCTTTTAATGAGAATACTGACGTAGGTGTGTTGACCTTGTTTTAGATAAAGGAACATCAAGATTGCCGATATCCAATCAACTTGATGTTTCGTAATCTGCCTTCATCCCTCATAATGAAAAGGTTTTATTTTCGGTATTTCGTTACCCTCCCTCGCCATGCGTAGCCTTTATTGCGGTCAACTCCGAGCTGAGCATATTGAAAAAACGGTTACGCTCTATGGCTGGGTCGATCGTCGCCGAGATCATGGCGGGGTGGTGTTTTTGGATGTGCGCGATCGCACAGGAACAGTCCAAATCGTCAGTGACCCCGAACGTACGCCACAGTCTTACCCTGTAGCTGAAGAAGCTCGTAACGAATATGTGGTGAAAGTAGTGGGCCGCGTCACTCAGCGCCCGAAAGATTCGCTGAACGACAAGCTGCCAACCGGGCAAGTCGAAATCTATGCCGATGAGCTGACGATTCTGAACGCGGTGCGTAAGCAGATGCCGTTTCAGGTGTCCACGGCTGAAGAAGAGAATGTGCGCGAAGATTTGCGATTGAAGTATCGCTATTTGGATTTGAGACGTGATCGCATGGCCCGCAACATGCGCCTGCGCCACGACATCATCAAGTCCATCCGCCGCTTTCTCGAAGACACCGAAGACTTCATCGAAATCGAAACCCCGATTCTCACGCGCTCCACACCCGAAGGAGCCCGCGACTTCATCCTGCCTTCCCGCGTAAACGAAGGCGATTGGTTCGCTTTGCCGCAGTCCCCGCAGCTATTCAAGCAAATCTTGATGGTGGCAGGCATGGACCGCTACTATCAGGTCGCCCGCTGCTTCCGCGATGAAGACCTGCGTGCCGATCGCCAGCCTGAGTTCACCCAGCTCGATATGGAAATGAGCTTCATGGGCGAGGAAGAAATCCTTGATATGAACGAGCGACTGCTGGCACATGTATTCAAAGCGGTAAAAGGTGTCGATATCCCGACGCCGTTCCCTCGGCTCACCTACGCAGATGCCATGGCACGCTACGGCAGCGACAAGCCAGATACTCGCTACGAGCTAGAGCTAGTCGATGTTTCAGATATTGTGAAAGATTCTGGATTCAAAGTGTTCTCTGGCGCGGTGAAAAGCGGCGGTCAAGTAAAAGTGCTGCCAATTCCAGGCGGTAACGATGCTATTTCCAATGTGCGAATCAAGCCGAAAGGTGACTTGTTCAAAGTTGCTACAGATGCTGGCGCGCGGGGCGTTGCCTATATTCGTGTCCGTGAGGGCGGTGAAATCGATACCATCGGTGCGATTAAGGACAATCTAACGGCTGAGCAAAAGAAGACTTTGCTAGAGCGAACGGGTGCTCAGCCAGGGCATTTGTTGCTGTTTGCTGCGGGTGATACGGCTACGGTGAATGCGACTTTGGATAAGCTGCGTCAGGCGATCGCAAAAGAACTGAACCTGATCGACGAGAGCAAAACAAACCTGCTGTGGATTACCGAGTTCCCCATGTTCGAGTGGAACGCGGACGAAAATCGTCACGAAGCGCTGCACCACCCATTCACCGCTCCCCACCCCGACGATACAGCCGACCTCACCACAGCGCGTGCGGTTGCTTATGACATTGTGTACAACGGCTACGAAATTGGCGGCGGCAGTCTGCGGATTTATCAACCAGATGTGCAGGCGAAGGTGTTTGAAACCATTGGCCTTTCGGAAGAAGAAGCGAACGATAAGTTTGGCTTCTTGCTAGAGGCATTTGAGTTTGGTACGCCGCCGCATGGGGGGATTGCTTATGGTTTGGACCGATTGGTGATGTTGTTGGCTGGAGAGAATTCGATTCGAGAGGCGATCGCATTCCCCAAAACGCAGCAGGCCCGCGATTTGCTTACCAATGCGCCTTCTACTGTGGACAAAAATCAGCTCGAAGAACTCAGCGTAGCCTCCACCTACAAACCGAAGGCAAAAGAACAGACCAAAGAGCCGTCCAAATAACAGGCGTAATCTTAGCTGAAGCGCTAGGATCTGGGCGAAGTCCCGTGATTTTCACTTTCAGCTTTTATGTACATCGCGCTCATCCTCTTTGTTGGCCTGCTGCCAGCAGGCTTGTCTCTGCTGGTGACTTGGCTTACCCGCGATCCGTTTGAAACGGAGCTACAGTTAGCGACAGATATGGTGGCTAGCGATCGGCTCAGACGTATCACTAGACGCCCTCGCGATCCGGATGAGCACTATGTGGATGGGATGGGGCTTGTGATTGGTGATATTACTTGTCAGCTGAATGCGCGATCTCCATATATTCGCTGTGCTGCGAATCCCTTTGGGCCCTGTGAGGGGTGTATGGAATACGAGGGTCGGGAGTATGACTAATGTTTTAGGCTTAGGTTAGGCCATGCTTGGGATTGTGAGAGCGTATGGCTCGGTATCCACTGTTAGATTTTGCGGTTTCTAGATTTGGCGATCTCTACGTCTTTTCACGAGCATATGCTTGGTATTCGCGCTTGTATCAATCACGCTCAAGATAGTAGCAATATTGCCAGAGGAAATGCTAACTATTGCTACTTTCGCCAGAGAAAACCGTTGTGCTCCCTATTGCTTCGTTTAACTGTCGAATGTGCTATTTGGAAGTGCGGAATGTTGGTTTTATGGATTTAACGTGACCTGTAGGTTTTGAGATTTTTCAGGTTAGGGGTAAAGGATTCGTTGGCCTTTATCCCTACTATCCTTGCTACTGGAGACCACATAAGGTTGGCTCTGAATTGCTGGGAATACTTTTGGTGATTACGCGGGCTGATTTTCATCCCTCTTTATTATGTTATTTCTCGTATCACCAGTCATTATCTCCCTTATCTCGATGGGTGCGGCTGTGATGAGTATAGCTATCGTTAAGACTCGGAAAATTACTGCCATACTTAGGCACGACAAGAGCAGCAATCATGCTAGAAAGTTAACGTTCCAAAACTGGCAATATCTATCAACGCTGATGATATTTTTTTTGGGAGGTTACTGCTTAGCAATTTACCTCATTGTTTATGAGCACTTCAGCTGGATACCGTTGCTGACCGGAATCGTGTTTTTCTTCGGAGCGCTTTTTGTCTTATTTAGTGTAAGTATCTACACGCAAACACTTCATCAGCTGCTCGCGTCTCAAGCTAGCTATCGTGAGGAAAGAGATCGCGCTAACGTGGCTTTGGCTCAACTAAAACACTCTCAACTTAACACGATTCAAAGCGAGAAAATGGCAGCATTAGGAAGCCTAGTCGCCGGGGTTGCCCATGAAATCAACAACCCCATTGGATTCCTCAACGGCAGCATTAGCAATGCCCAAAGCTACCTACAAGATTTACTCGCTCACATTGCGCTGTATCAGAAACACTATCCTGAGCCCAACGAAGTCATTCAAGAAGATCGAGAAGATATTGATTTAGAATTTATAGAGGAAGACTTTCCTAAGCTTCTAAATTCCATGCAAGGAGCAACCGATCGGGTCAAAGGCATTAGCACTAGTTTACGCACCTTTTCCCGTGCGGACACAGAACATAAAGTCAGCGCCAATCTCAATGAAGGCATTGACAGTACCCTGCTCATTCTTAAGTATCGATTGAAGGCTAACGAATCTCGTCCTGCCATTGAAGTGCTTAGAGATTATTGTGATATGACAGACGTTGAGTGCTTTCCTGGCCAGCTCAATCAGGTGTTTATGAATATTCTGGCCAACGCCATTGACGCTATTAATGAAGTGAGTGAGGGACGCAGTTTTGCTGAATTAGAAAAGCATCCTCATTGCATTAAAGTTCGCACAAAGGTTGAGCAATCCAACCTGACTATTTCAATTTCAGACAACGGTCCTGGCATCCCTGAACCAGTCAAGACACGCATTTTTGATCATTTATTTACGACTAAAGCTGTCGGCAAAGGAACCGGTTTGGGCTTGGCAATCTCCCGACAAATTGTGGTAGACAACCACGGTGGCAGCCTATCAGTCACGTCTGGCCAAGGCCAAGGAACCACCTTTTTGATTCGTCTTCCTATAACTGTTTAACTTAGGTACTTTGCTTCGTTAGTGTAATGCCTATTTGATCGGCTAAAGATATTTTAGCAAGTGATAGCGTGCTATACAGATCAAGGCACTAGTCGGAAAAACACCCTGACTAGGTATAGAAATAGGCGATGCTTAAAAAGCCTCAAATAGAAGCCGAGAAATTTTGATTAGTAAGCTTATTTCACTAATCTCTGGCAACAAGTGCCTGGGACTTCTCATTCTCTTTTGGATTTTCCATTTAGTCCAGAACCTAGTTGATGGTTGACTCTGTCAACAGCATTTAGACGTTTTGGAGCTAGTCGTGTGAGATCGCGCTGAGACAGTTTAGAGGCTATGGAGAGTACAGAAACCTATGCTTCAAAAATCATTTTGTCTACCTTAGGGCATCGAAAATAAGAGGGTACACTTTCGACACTTCCCGCGCGTACAAAAGATGTTCACCTTCAAACGCTTCACCATTTAATATCAGATCGAACTTAACTCGAACGTACCAACCCTCATGACAGTTCACTGGCTCACTCTCTTTCGAATCATAGGCGGATTGGCCTTGCTGCCAGAAATTGTCTGAATAGTCTTTGATCAATACCACAGGTGTCTGCCCTGGAAATTCATAGGAAAAGTTTCGGACAAGAATAGATTCAATATTCGGATTACGACCAGCTGTGGTACCTGTAGCCCGCACAAAAAAATGAAAATAGACAGATTGGGGAGCGTGTGAGCTCTTGAACAAGAAAGGTACACGACTCTGGGTTTTTGGAAATCCTGATGGAAACGTAGAGATGACAAGCTCGTTTTCTTCATCGAGGGAGAAAACCTGCGAATCATACTCGTACTTTGTAAATTTAGCGCAGCCAGCAGAGGATGCAATGATTAGAGCCATTAATAAAAGCTTTATCAGACAAATTCGGTTGCCATGTATAACTCGCACTGATTAGCTCCCATGCCACCTTCAAAGTTTTTTAGACGCATATCGTGCTGCGGTCTGACCATTCTACCGCCCAAAGAGCTGTTGAGCCGCGACCGCCGCCTAGACATCGACGGCGGGCTAACGGTGGTCGTCGGCTCCAATGGCATAGTTATTCCGTGACTGTAGGGCTCCCAAACACTAACGACAGAATATATTGTTGTGCCGAAATAACTATTTATTAGACAATTTCTGCCTAAATAGACCCCTGTCCGTCGGGTAGGGGTCAACGAGAGCTGAAAATACTGCGAGGAAGACGCATTCAGCACCCGCAGCTGTAGGAGCCCACTAGGTGCAACGCTCAGGGATGGATTTATTTGACCGCTAGCTGTAAGCACATCGCTACTGCGGCCCGTCATTTGAGTCATATGTCCGGGGTTCGGAATATTACCTGGGCGATCAAAAGTAAAGTCTTTTAAGACTAAAAAAGACTCACTGGCGGCTTTGATTTCTGGAATGTCGTCCAGTGGGCCGCGCACAATGAATAGCCCAGCTAATCCACCGAATAGCTGCTCTGCGACTAGGCCGTGGTAATGAGGGTGATACCAAAATGTGCCTGCGGGGTGGTCGGACGGAATTTGAAAGTCGTAGGTGTGTTGTTCACCGGATCGAATTTGAAGATCACAAACTTACGTCCAAAGCTGAAACTGATGCCTTTAAAGGCCAGCATCAGGTCACTACAACACCTCAAATTTTCTTCGGGGAGGAGCGTATTAGTGGCTACACAGACTTGGCCGCACGGCTGGAGGTAGAAGCCGGAGGGGCAGAGTATTCCTATACGCCTGTGGTGGCGCTCTTTTCCACGGCAGGTTTGGTAGCTTGGGCGGCAGCTCTAGGCATTCCCGGATTTATGGGCGTGTCACTTTCTATGCTGGCGCCCCTTAAGCTGATGGATTTGGAGGCTTTTACAGAAGGCTTTGAAAAGTACGACCTGATTACAAAACAGGTAAAGCCCTATGGCAAAGTTTTCCCATTTTTAGAGCTGTTGCTGGGATTAGGATTTCTCTTACTGTGCGTGATGCCCGTGGTCTGAGCGCTGCGCTGCAAACCAATCATGAAGTGCTGTAATGAGCGCCGGGTCTTGAGTGCGATATCGAATTTCTCCACCATTCGGCAGCGATGAATATTGAATCTGAATGTTTTGGGAGCCTTCGGCAAGCTCGCTCAATCCGGGCATGGTCTCTCCGTGAATAGCAGCTGGATCGGAAAAATCTCCCGAGCTAAACTTGTCTGCTTCTGATTGAAGGTGGGTTTGGATTAGCGATATCTGCTGAGTATCAGCCGGATTATCGGCGACCACGGTTTGCAGTCCGCCCTGGGGTAAGGGCTTAAAAATATGAGTTGTTTCTTCCAGGTTGAAGGGCATGACGTGCGCTCCGCGAGCCGCAATATGAGCGTGGCGCAGCTGAACAACAACTTTTTGCCTAATAAGAAAGCCGACTGCAAGCAAAGCTAAGACAATGACACCGCTCCAAATAGTGATATAGCGGCTACGGCTAGTCAAAAAATTAATCACTTCTACGCATGGCCTCCACAAGAATGTTCAACGAATCCAAAACACCAGCTTGTTGATCTTGAGGAATGTTGGAAAGAATTTTCTCGAACTTTTGTTGGCGGGCGATCGCTAATTTTTCTGCGACCTGTTGTCCTGTGTTCGTCAAGCTCAACTCAACAATGCGTCTATCGTCATCGCTGCGAGTTGGCCTAATCCAATCGCGATCGCACATTTTCTTCACCAAGCGACTAACCGTACTTTTTTCCAGTCCCAATCGAGCAGCCAGTTCATTTTGCGAGAGCACTTGCTGGGCCGACAATTCTATCAACGCATGAGCCTCCGCAACCGAGACTGGCTGACCACAAGGCGTTTGGCCAGGACGATGCAGCCCAAATGCCCGGACAAGAGACATGAGCTGTGCTTGAAACTGAGGTGTTGGAGAGCTACTCAATGTAGTTGCTTCGTGCAACTATTCGATTATACAACTATCTGATCGAGCTGTCATGCCATGCTGATCTACCTAATGTTGCATTGCCCGCGTCGCTTTCCCTTTTTGGTTGAGCCGTTTTTTGCGCTCAAAAAATTCTGCGATATCGTCCACAAAGGAATAAACCACTGGAACTACGACTAGCGTTAGCAAGGTAGAGATCAGCAATCCCCCTAAGATGACGGTTGCAATGGGTGAGTAGGCATCCATGCCTGTTTCTGGGAAAAAGGCTAAGCGCACAATCACAATCAGGGTGGTGAAGGTAGTCATTACAATAGCTTTGAGGCGTACTGGGCCAGCTTGGCGAATAGCGATCGCCCTTGGCACCCCTTCTGCCTGCTTAGCCAAAATTAACTCCAACAACAAAATCGCCGCCGACAATGACACCCCAGAGAGAATGATAATGCCTAAAATCGATACTGTAGAAAGGGTCTGGTCGGCTAGCAACAGCGCGCCGAATACGCCCACAAGCTGCAAAGGAACAGAGAGCATCATCACCAGCGGCCACACAAAAGAGCCAAACTGAATCACCAAAATGAGATAGATCAGCGCTAAAGACACCACTAGCCCTTTGAGCAAGCGACTAAATTCAATCATCATGTCAGTCATGTCGCCCATGGAGTCGATGCCATAGCCGGGTGGAAAATCAAGGTCTTCCCCGGCCTGCATCGTTACGGCCATAGAGAGTTCCATCGACGCTGGGTCATCTTTACGGTAGTAGCCATTCACGTACACCACTCGCTTACCATTCACTCTCTCAATCAGCGTTGGCCCTTGCTGGCGCTCTAGGGTGGCGAGTGTGCTGAGGGGGACTTGTTGACCTGTGGCGCTAGTGATATGGGTGTTAGCAAGATCTTGCACGGTGGCGCGATCGCCTTCGTCATATCTCACCAAAATAGAATTTTGTCTGAGGTTAGGTCGGTTGTAGTAGCGCCGGGTGAAGCCACCATTGAGGGCGTAGTAAGCCTGCTGAGAGACGGTTTGTATGCTGAGTCCTAGCTCCTGGGCGCGGCGACGGTCAATGTTGAGACGGTACTCGGGCTGGGTGAGTGCCGAGCTGGTATGCACCAAATGTATGGCTGGATTTTCTTCGGCAATGCGGGCAACGCCGTCGGCCAAACGATGCAGAATGTCTAAGTCATCGCCATAGACCGCGAGCTGAATGGGAGCGGCAGAGGTGGCCATAACATCGACGCCCATTTCCTTGAGAGATAAGCGGCGAATGCCAGGAATGGTGCTTTTGGCCTCGGTTTCAACGCCGTCCATAATCTCCCAAATGTCTCTTTGGCGTTCATTTAAGGGGGTGATGGTGACGGTGAGAGACGCCGTACTAACACCGCCCATGCTGTACCCGCTGAAGTAGGTGCTGTTGCGTGTGAGTTCAAAGCCTACCTGGGAAGAGACTTTTTCGACTTCTGGCTGTTGTAAAATAATCTCTTCAAACTTGGCAGCGGCGGTATCGGTCGCTGCGAAGGAGGTGCCTGCTTCCATTTCGAGTGTGGCCATAAACTGACCTGAGTCGCCCAACGGCATCATCTCTTGGGGAATGAAGCTGTAGAGGGCGATCGCTAATACAACAGATGCGCCTGCGATCGCCAACGTAATCTCTCGATTCCGCAAGCACACATCCAACAGCCAGCCATAGCCCTGCTCTAACTTGCCAAAGCCATAGCGTACAGGTGTCGTTAATACCTGTGTCCAAGTGCGACGCTTATTCTCTAAATTGGCATCGTACGGCTTGAGCGTAAAAGCTGCCACCAACGGAATGAGGGTAATAGACACCAGCAGCGAAGCCACAAAGGCAAACACCATCGGCCACACCAACCCCACAAACATCAGCCCCGTGAGTCCACCAGAAAGAATCGTCGGCAGCAGCGCCGCAATCATCACGCAGCTGGCCGCCGCACTCGCTAAAAACACTTCTCCTGTTCCTTTAATCGCAGCAGGCACCGGCATGAAACCAGCTCGCAGCTTTTGATTAATTGAATCGAGCACAATAATGGAATCATCCACCAGCTTGCCGATGGCCATCATCATACCAATCAGCGTAGAAGAGTTAAGCGACATGCCAATAGGAATAAACGGCAGCGTAGAAAGGGCCAAGCTGGTGGGGATGGAAATCATAATGATTGCCGTGGCCCGAAAATCTTCTAGAAAGATGAGAATTACGAGACCTGCAAGCACCACACTTACCAACAGCTCTCGGAACGTACTGCTAACAATGAGATTGACTAAATAGGAATTGTCGTAGGCTTCCTGAAATTCCAGTCCTGGATATTCTGCTTGAATATCTGCCAAAGTCTCGCGTAATCGCTCAATCACTCTAGGCGAGCTAGAATCTGGCTTTTGAATCACATTTACGGCCAGTGCCGATTCTCCATTAAACCGGTAGCCGCTGCGCCGCTCTTCGTAGGTATCTTTTACACTGGCCACATCACGCACATACACCACGCCGCCACCTTGTTCCAAAATGGGGTAGTCCATCACTGCTGCGGCATTTAGGGTGCGATCATCTGTACGCACCAAGATTTCACTATCGCCTTGGGTCAGCACCCCCGCGCCCTGGCTAACGTTGTTGGCATCAATGGCATCGCGTATTTGCAAAATGGAGAGTCCGTAGGCTGCAAGCTGCTGACGATTTACAACAACTTGAAGTTGCCTGCGATAGCCCCCAAAAATAGACACCGCCTGTACATCTTCAACCTGGGTTAACCGGTCAACTAATGTGTTGTCAGTAAACTCTCTAAGCTGCAATGGATCCCAGCCTTCTCCGGTCAGCGCCAACGTCAGCACCGGACGGTTTAACGGATCGATGGGTAATACCCAGTAGGTACGCGAGTTAATCCCATCAAGCTGTAAGTCTCCTTCGGCAGCGGTCATCACACTTTGAACCGACTGCACCGCTTTGTCCACATTGCCGCCCCAGCCAAATTGAATGGTGACCAGAGAGCTATTTTGCTGAGAGCTAGAGCGGATGAAGCGAACGCCATCGAGAACGCTGAGCCGCTGTTCAATTGGTTTGCTGATGTAGGTTTCTACCTCTGCGGGAGAGGAGCCGGGGGCCATGGTGACGACTGACACCAGCGGACTTTCCACATAGGGCATCATCCGCACAGGCAACAGAAATAGGGTCAGCAGCGACAACATCACCACTGCCAAATAAATAGCGGCAACAACAACTGGATTTTTGATAGACCAGCGGGTGAAAAAGGTTTTCATAAGGCTACCACTGTGACGGTGCTGTTTTCCATGAGGCGGCTGTGGCCGGACGTGATGACGCGATCGCCCGCCTTTAGCCCAGAGGTAATTTCGATGCGTTGGCCTTGCCCCTCTGAAAGAGGATCGCCACTGCTCATCCCGGTGCTAACTTCCCGCCGCTGTGCAGTCTCCCCTACCACCACCCACACGGCTGCTGTGCCATTAAATTCACTCAGCGCCGTTCGCGGCACTGACAAAGCGCTTGACCGCCTCGCCGTAATAATTTCCATATCCACAAACTGACCAGACAGCAATTGCTCGTTGGGGTTATCCACCACTGCTTCCACGGTGACCGTGCGTGTCGTCATATCCGTCTGTGGAAAGATGCTGGTGATTTCGCCGCGAATCACGCCTGCATCGCCACCGGGCACTTGCGCGGTGATCGGCGTACCGAGCTGAATACGATTGGCATCTTGCTGCGCCACATTGGCCCGCAGGCGCACCTGCTGATAGTCTCCAATTTTGAAAAGTCCCACCCCTGGCTGCACCACCACGCCAGGGTCAGCCATCCTAGCCTGCACGATGCCGCCAATGGGCGCGGTGATTTGGGTGTAGCTTTCAAAGGTCGTAGCGGTGCCCGCTTGAGCTTGAGCCTGCTGTACTTGAGCCTGGTCGCTGACGACTTTGGCCTGCATGCGATCGCGCTTGG
>ERZ1740067.2382-NODE-2382-length-11537-cov-7.593712_pt1 | contig 11537 bp, 9 predicted proteins | sample MGYA00581736_ERZ1740067 | MGnify/ENA primary metagenome ERZ1740067 (study PRJEB43018, sample SAMN04849236) | marine metagenome | isolation source: floating plastic debris | place: Pacific Ocean | collected 2008-08-27 | study: EMG produced TPA metagenomics... | reverse complement strand
TTGGTTATTGGTTATTGACTTCTCTCTATTATTTAAATATCGTATTTGCCCATTAATTTGGAAAACGTTCCGGATGAAGCATAATGAACCATAATTTAGGGCTAAATTAGGGGTTATGGGGCTTGCTCCGTCCAATACTCCAATGCTTTTATGGCCTGATACCATCCTTTAATTCCGTTGTTGATTTCATCTCTATCTGTGGATGGTTTAAACTCGATATCAGTTTGCCAAATATCTTGAATTTCTTCTGGACTTTTCCAAAAACCAACGGCCAGTCCAGCTAAATAGGCGGCACCCATCACGGTGGTTTCAATAATTTTAGGCCGAATAGTGGTTGTGTTGAGTACATCGGCTTGAAATTGCATCAATAGGTTATTTACTGTTGCTCCACCATCAACGCGTAATTCTTTAATCGATACCCCGGAATCTTTTTCCATGGCTTTTAGAATATCCATGGTTTGATAGGCAATGGAGTCCAACGCAGCTCGTGCAATGTGGGCTTCAGTGCTTCCACGGGTGAGACCAAACAGCGTTCCTTGGGCCTTTTGGTTCCAATGCGGTGCTCCTAATCCTGCGAAGGCAGGAACAAAATAAACCCCTTCAGCGCTATCTACCGAACTGGCCATTTTTTCAACATCTGAAGAATGTTTGATAATTTTTAAACTATCGCGCAGCCACTGTACCACGGCACCTGCTATAAAAATACTTCCTTCTAGGGCATAGGTGGTTTTTCCGTTGATTTTCCAGGCGACTGTGGTCAGTAAGTTATTTTTAGATTTTATGGGCTGATCACCAATATTCATTAACATAAAACACCCCGTGCCATAGGTGTTTTTGACCATACCCTTTTGTGTGCACATTTGTCCGAATAAAGCAGCCTGCTGGTCTCCTGCAATTCCTGCAATTGGAATTTCGTGCGCAAAGAAATTGGGGCTTGTATGTCCGTATACCTCACTTGATTGTTTAACTTCAGGGAGCATGCTCTTGGGAATGGTGAAAAGCTCCAAAAGGGCATCATCCCACTGCATGGTATTGATGTTGAATAGCAATGAGCGAGATGCATTGGTCACATCGGTCACATGAAGTTGGCCCTGTGTCATTTTCCATATCAACCATGAATCTATGGTGCCGAAGGCCAATTCCCCTGCCTCAGCCTTAGCTCGTGCACCATCAATATTATCGAGAATCCATTTGACCTTGGTAGCTGAAAAATAGGCGTCAATGACCAGTCCGGTTTTTTCGCGTATCAATTCAGTTTTACCGGCCTTTTTAAGTTCTTCACAAAAGTCAGAGGTCCTTTTGTCTTGCCATACAATGGCGTTGTAGATGGGTTCTCCTGTTTTTTTATCCCATACGACCGCCGTTTCACGTTGATTGGTGATACCAATTGCGGTAATTTCATCTCCTTTGATTCCCTTTTTTGATACCGCTTCAGCAGCCATACCTGCTTGGGTGGACCAAATTTCGGTAGCATCATGTTCAACCCATCCTGGTTTGGGAAAAATTTGCGTGAACTCCTTCTGGGCTACAGACACAATAGCTCCTTTTTTATCAAAAATCACGGCCCTCGAGCTCGTGGTACCTTGGTCTAAAGCGAGTATATACTGACTCATGGCATATTCAATTGAATTTGTAAATTACTAAAAATAAATGGAGTCGTTCACAGTACAAATGAAACCAAAATGAATACCTATATAGCCTTTTTAAGAGGCATTAACGTAAGTGGTCAGAAAAAAATAAAAATGGCCGATCTAAAAGAAAGTATGATAGGCGCCGGATTAAAAAACGTAATAACATACATTCAGAGCGGTAATGTCATTTTTGATTCACTGTTGAGTGAAGTGAATCAAATAGAGCATATTATCAATGTTGCAATTAAAAATGATTTCGACTTCGATGTACCCGTCGTTGTAAAAACCCCTTCAGAAATTCAACAAATTTTAAAAGACAATCCTTTTAAAGCGGAAAGTAATACGAAAGGGCTATACTTCACTTTGTTACATCAAACGCCCTCAGCTGGGATGGTAATGGAATTTCAACAATTGAAATTTGAAAACGAAGATTTCCACTATGCCGATAACTGTGTCTATATGAACTGCAAAATGGGTGCGGGTAAGGCAAAACTCAGTAATAACCTTATTGAAAACAAACTGAAGGTTGGTGCAACGACCAGAAATTTAAACACCATGTTAAAGATGATTCAACTAACGCAATAAAATGTATTGACTAACTTCTTTTTATTGCAGTGAGAATCATGATGATGGTAATACAGCAAAACAACCCTAAATACATCAATAGTACGGTTGGGGTAAAAGAAGGTTTGACCAAAAGCTGATTACGTAGTCCGAAGGCAAGTACCAGTCCAGTACCGACAAATAGCTTCCTGGAATAAAAAATGGAGGGTAAGGGTTGCATAAGTAGGGTTTTAGGTTAAGCCCAATTAGAACCCAAAAATTGGAGAAATCGTATGCTGAAAATGAAAAATTCGTTGAACTGAGGTATATATTTTTAGTTCAGCTCCCAGATTTTAAAGTTTAAGACAGAGGCAAAGGCCACCCATGCCAAATAGGGTAACAGCAATAAGGCCGCTTTTTTGCTGACTACCCTAAACCATTTAATGGTCAATACGATTAAGACCAGTAAGGTCAAGATAACGAAGAGGGCGGCCAGGGGATTTTTTAATCCAAAAAAAAGGATGCTCCAAAGTGCATTGAGCAACAGTTGAAATCCAAAGTGATATAACGCGGTTTTTACCCAAAGATGATAGAACCCTTTAGACCAGACTATTCCCGCAGCTATCCCCATTAGGATGTAAAGAATGGTCCAAACCGGGGCAAAAATCCAATTGGGAGGGTTAAAACTTGGTTTATTTAAGGTGAGATACCAATCATTGACAGAACTTTGGGTGGCAAAACTGGAGAGAAATCCTATCAAAAGACAGATGGCAACACTTATGGTTATTTTTAGTAATGTATTTTTCACAGTAGCTAGATTCCTACTAAAATAACAATTTACTCCAGATTATAGAGGAACTTTTTGTATGGATATATTACATCGTATAATCTAGAATTATACAGAATGCAACGTTTAGCCAAGTCTTATCTTTGTTCAAATATCAATTTATGATAGAAAAGGATTTCATCTCATCAAATGATCTTGAATACCCGACAGATGGTGAAATTGGCTGGAATGCCCCCAGCAATATTGCATTGATTAAGTATTGGGGTAAGCATGTCGACCAAATTCCCGCTAATCCTTCTGTGAGTTTCACATTAAGTACTTGTGCGACCAATACTTCACTCCGTTTTGAAAAACTACCGGAAAAAAGCTCTTTTTTTTCGTTTGACTTTATGTTCGAGGGAAAACCAAAAATAGAGTTTAAGCCTAAAATAGTAACCTTTTTGGAGCGTATTGAAAAATACCTTCCGTTTCTAAGGTCATACCATTTTGTTATCGATAGTTCGAACTCTTTTCCGCATAGCAGCGGAATAGCTTCATCTGCAAGCGGAATGGCAGCTCTCGGACTTTGTTTTTTGGAAATGGAGAGAAAGGCAAATCCTGAAATGACGTCAACCTATTTCAATCAAAAGGCCTCATTTATAGCCCGTTTGGGTTCCGGTAGTGCCTGCAGGTCAATTGAAGGGAGTTTAATTCAATGGGGAAATACCCCTTCGATTGATGGTAGCTCCGACTTATTTGGTATTCCCTATCCTTTTGAAGTACATGAAAATTTCAAGAAGTTTCAAGACACTATTCTACTGGTGCATAAAGGCCAAAAGACCGTCAGCAGCACTGTTGGTCATGGTTTAATGAACGGGCATCCATTTGCACAAAGTCGTTTTGTGCAGGCGCATCAAAATCTAGAGGCGTTGCATCCCATTTTTAAAAGTGGGGATTTGGAATCATTCATCAAAATTGTTGAAAGTGAAGCCCTTACGTTACATGCCATGATGATGACCAGCCAACCCTATTTCATTTTAATGTTGCCCAATACCCTAGAGATTATTAATGCGATTTGGGCCTTTCGAAACAAGACCAAGATTCCATTATGCTTTACATTGGATGCTGGTGCCAACGTGCATGTTTTATACCCTGAAAGTGAAAAAGATAAATGTATGCAATTTATACAGGATGAACTGATTGTATTTTGTGAAAACCAACATTACATTTGTGATAGAATAGGTAGTGGGGCTAAACAGTTTTTGTAAGGTTCGTTGTACTTATTTTATTGATTATCCGTTATTTTGATGATTTGAACTTAATTCTTTCCCAAATATTTAGAGGAAAAAATAAGTTTGTTTAATTTAGGGAAATAATGTTTAAACATAATAATAGTAAAGGGCCATTATTTTACTCCAAAATATTACTTTTTGGAGAGTATGGAATTATCAAAGATTCCAAAGGTCTGTCAATTCCCTATAATTTTTTCAAGGGAGCTTTGAAAATGGATGAATCTCTCTCCGAACAGGCTGAGAAGTCCAATAAAGCCTTACAGCATTTTGCTTCCCATTTGGAGAAAATTCAGGAACAGGGCACGGTAACATTCGACTTAAAAGCCCTCCAAAGCGATATCGCCAAAGGCATGTATTTTGACAGTTCTATCCCTCAAGGGTATGGAGTAGGAAGTAGTGGCGCCCTTGTAGCTGCTATCTACGATAAGTATGCCGATGATAAAATTACCGTACTGGAAAACTTGACACGGGAAAAACTTCTAAGGCTAAAGGATATTTTTGGTAAGATGGAATCTTTCTTCCATGGTAAATCATCAGGATTGGACCCCTTGAACAGCTATCTAAGCTTACCTATTCTTATCAACTCTAATAATAATATTGAATCGACAAGTTTACCTACCCAAAATACGGAAGGAAAAGGAGCCGTATTTTTGTTGGATAGTGGCATGACAGGGGAAACGGCCCCTATGGTTCAAATTTTCATGGAGAAAATGAAGGAGCAGGGTTTTAGAAAAGTGGTCAAAGAGAAGTTTGTCAAACATACCGATGCCTGCGTTGACCATTTCCTGAATGGTGACGTTAAAGGACTTTTTGGCCACGTCAAGCAACTATCACATGTCGTATTGGACCACTTCAAGCCAATGATTCCTCAACAGTTTCATCAATTGTGGCAAAAGGGAATTGAAACGAACGATTATTATTTAAAACTTTGTGGTTCTGGAGGCGGAGGTTATATTTTGGGCTTCACTGAAGATATTGACAAAGCCAGAAAATCATTGGAAGGCCATCGTCTAGAGGTGGTGTACAACTTCTAAAATTTTATAATGTTTAGTAGAAAAAATAAGCTCTTGCTTTACAAGCTATTGAGCCTATTTTCGGTTGTTAGGGGGTACAACATCCTAATGATAGTGCTGGCCCAATACCTGACATCAATTTATATTCTAGCGCCTGATTGGCCGCTACGGAAAGTAGTGCTAGATATTAATCTTTTTTTAATCGTTACGGCATCTGCCTTAGTCATTGCTTCGGGCTACATTATCAACAATTTCTATGATGCTGAGAAAGATTTGATCAATAAGCCTACAAAAAGTATGTTGGATCGTTTGGTGAGCCAGCGGTTTAAATTGACCACTTATTTTATTTTAAATTTTTTGGCAGTCATTGCTGCCAGTTATATTTCGTTTCGAGCGGTATTCTTTTTTGCAGCTTATGTCTTCGGTATATGGCTCTATTCACACAAACTGAAAAGGCTTGCATTTTTAGGGAATTTGGTGTCGGCAGTCCTTTCAATTGCACCCTTTTTTGTGGTTTTTATATACTATAGAAATTTTGAGACGGTCATTTTTTTTCATGCTCTGTATTTATTTTTCTTGATTTTGGCCAGAGAGTTGGTAAAAGATTTAGAGAACATAGCCGGAGATATGGCCCAAGGGTATCTCACCCTTCCTGTTTTGTATGGTACGAAAATTTCAAAAGGACTGATTTTTGTGCTCATTTCATTGACTTTGATTCCTACTTACTTGCTCATTTCCGTTTTCGATGTAGGCGATATGTATATTTATTTTATTGCCGCGGGCGTTTTACTGATCGCTTTTCTTTTTTTACTTTTCAAATCACACATCAAGAAGCATTTTGTATGGCTTCATAATATTTTAAAGTTTATTATCATTTCAGGCGTTTTTGGAATTTTATTGATTGATGTGGATTTGGTCTTAAATCGAATTTTATAATGGAAAACCTTTTGAATGTTGCCTTGGCCCAGATTGCACCGATTTGGTTGGATAAAAAAGCCACTCTGGAAAAAGTGGCCGTAACCATTGAAGAAGCCGCCCAAAACGGAAGCGAACTGGTGGTTTTTGGGGAAGCATTGGTGCCGGGCTATCCTTTTTGGTTGGCCTTAACGAATGGTGCTGAATGGAACACTAAATTGAATAAGGAGCTCCACGCACATTACGTTCGAAATTCCGTTCAAATTGAGACCGGAGAACTTAATGCCATTTGTGAATTGGCCAGAACCCATTCGATTGCCATTTATTTGGGAATCATGGAGCGCGCCAAAGACCGAGGGGGTCACAGTATTTATGCTTCATTGGTGTATATCAATCCGAACGGGGAGATAAAATCCGTTCATCGAAAATTACAACCGACCTATGATGAGCGGTTGACCTGGGCACCCGGTGATGGAAATGGACTTCAGGTACACCCCCTAAAACAATTTACCATTGGTGGTCTAAACTGTTGGGAAAATTGGATGCCCTTACCTCGCGCTGCCCTCTACGGACAGGGTGAGAACTTGCACGTAGCGGTTTGGCCCGGAAGTTTACACAATACCAAAGACATTACCCGTTTTATTGCACGTGAATCAAGAAGTTACGTGATATCGGTGTCTTCATTGATGACCAAACATGATTTCCCCAAAGATACTCCACATTACAATCAAATTTGGGGGAAAGCCCCCGATGTCTTAGCCAATGGTGGCTCTTGTGTGGCAGGGCCTGATGGAGAATGGGTATTGGAACCTGTTCTTGATAAAGAGGGACTGCTCTGCGCCACATTAGACTTTAATCGTGTCTATGAAGAACGCCAGAATTTTGATCCGGTAGGGCATTATTCTAGGCCAGATGTGACCAAATTGACGGTGAATCGTGAGCGGCAGTCGACTGTTGATTTCAAAGATTAGTCTTTTTCCACTTCCTCTAAAAGGTCATATCCCTGTTGTATTCCTTTTTTGATAGGTGGTAGCCCCCTTTCCATCCAAGAAGGTTTGCCTTCCCCCTTAAGATAGTAATCAAAAAACTGAGCCATTCGAATACTAAAATCCTTTCGGTTTTGAATTTTTAAGGGCCAGTGCGGTTCACCGTTATAATTAAGGAACCATGAGGGTTTTCCCAACCTTCGCAAGCTCACAAAGAATTCAATACCCTGATACCAGGGTACGTGGCCATCGGCATCGTTGTGCATAATAAGTAGTGGGGTATTGATTTTATCGATATTGAAAATAGGTGAGTTTTCAATGTAACGTTGCGGGTATTCCCATGGTGTGCCACCGATTCTACTCTGCGTATGCTCGTATTGAAATTGTCGGCTAAGGCCGGTCCACCAACGAATACCGCCATAAGCACTTATCATATTGGGTACGGGAGCCCCTGACTCGGCCGCTTTAAAAATATCGGTTTTGGTGACCAAATAGGCAATTTGATACCCACCCCAACTGTGGCCCTGTACACCGATATTATTCTTGTCAACAAACCCCTTTTCTATCAATGAGGTGACTCCAGGGATAACACAATTGTAAGCACTCTCCCCCGGATAACCGACTCTATATTCCACATCCGGGTTGAAAATGACATAGCCCCTGCTGGTATAAAAACTATAGTTAATGGTTGAACGTTCTGCCTTGGGGTAACGATGCCTATGGATTCTATCGGAACTCTTTTCATAGAAATTCACGATTAATGGATACTTTTTATTGGCATCAAAATCTTCAGGTTTTACGAGCATCCCCTGAAGGGGCTTGCCATCGAGCGAAGTCCAATTGATCAATTCAACGATTCCCCAGTTGTAGTTTTCTTGCTGAGGATTGGCATTACTTAGTTGAATTGGCTTTTTAAAGCTGAGGTCGGCCAATTGTAAATCTGGGAATTCTTTAAATGATTGTCGTGTAAAAATGAGTTTGTCACTTGATCGTGCCTTTTTGGGCGGTGAATAGCTATGGGGTCCTGCTATCAATTGGGTAACCCTACCGTTTCTTGATTTGTAGGTAGCATACCCTCCATTTTTGGTATTTTCGTTAAAGGTGCTTAACAAAATGGGCTCCAAAAAATTAATGGCTTCCGTTTCTTCATCTACATCTAGATAACGATATACGGTTTTCGAAGCTCTTCCATCCGTTAGCTTTTCTAGTTGCCCACTTTCGGGATGTACCTTCCAGATGTCATAGTGGTCGTAAAGAAGCATGTGCCTGTCCCCTTTGGTCCAACCCGCAACCCCATAGGGATAAGGGTAATTCGGATAATCGTTTTCTTCATTGAAGAAAATCTTTCCCTTGGTCAAATCAGTACGTTTTCCTGAAGTAAGGTTTACGGTAAACCATGTACTGTCAATACGACTATAGCCATATCCATAGCGACCATCTGGACTTCGTTGCAAACGAGGAAGTTGCTTGAGTTCGTGAAGGGTCTCTCCATTGGTAATATTTACAATCTTATAATCATAATAGCGTCTAGCTGTCCATTGACTGGCCAGGTCATAGGGTCGGCTGGTATGGATTAGCGCCAAATTTGAATCTCCTTTTTTTCCTAACGCGGTGTCCATAAACGTTTCGTCCGCCAACGGAACAATAGTTTTGGAATTCAAATGGATGGCCGTGGTAAATGATTGGATGGAGTCGTTCTTTAACTGTAGTTCTTGAACCGTGTACAAACGGGGTTCGTCATAGGTCCAAACCTCGACATTGACTATCTCTTCGTCTAAAAGTGAGGTGTCTTTTTCTATTGGTGGTTTTGTCAGACCAAAGAACAGTTTTGACTCATCTTCTGAAAAATGTACTTTTCCGTATTTTGAAACAATATGACCATTTGGAGCGGAATTGTTGTCTATAACTTTTTCGGCGGTTTTGCTGCCAGCGCTCCAGATAAACAATTCGTTTGGCCGTACTTGTACTTTGGTCGTATCAACATCAACGATAAAGGCGAAATTTTGTCCAGAATCACTGAAATTAAGCTGTGCGTATTGGGCTTTTGATGCCTGATGTAAGGTTGAGGTACTATTGGTTTCCAAATTACGAACGTATACACCAGCTTCACTTTCTTTGGTTTCTCCTGATGAGGCATAGGCAAGCCACTTTCCCTTTTTGGCAAACATATAATCCGTGACAAATTTTAGGGTGTCCTCAGTTTGGGTCTGCAAGTTGCGAAGCACCAAATGATAGCCCGTTTTTTTCCCAACCTTTTTTGGTTTTTTCTTTTTGTTCTTTGATTCAGTTACAGAATCCTTTTCTTTTTTCTTGTCTTCAATTTCCTCTAGTTCATAGGCCAAATAACCCGACCACTTTTCTGGAATTTTATAGGATTTTACGTTTCCCACCTTAGTAAGCTGTCGTTGTTCTAGATTAAAAATACCTAGGGAGTCCTTAGGGAGTTTATCTTTTTTAACTTTTCTCCTCTGCATATCCATCACACTGTCTTTCCATGGCTTTATGGTAAAAATGGCATACTTCGAATCATGAGTGAAATGTCCTTTTTGACCTCTATCGTATTCCAGTACAAATTGGCCTTTGTCATCTTGAATTTTAAAAAAATGGTCTTTTTCCCCCTTTTCAAGACTGTACAGCACATTTGACCCGTCAGGAGCAATGGCTTCATCTTTTATGGTGTTCCAAAGGTCATAGTCACTATGGTCCAATATTTTTTTCTGACCGTAGCTTATTAGAGCTATTGTAATGCAAATGAGAGTGAGAATTCTTTGTAACATGATGGTGCGTATTCGTTTAGATAAATATAGGATATCGTTGTTATATTCTTAGAAGTTTAACTTGTAGCTATCATGTGGTCTGCGGAAGGAACCTATACTTTGTTTTGTGATGCACTATAAAAGAGCATGGAATACGAATAAAGAACTACATTTGCGGAAAATTTAAGACTGATGAAGAAATCAGACAACGAACGCAATCGTAATTCGGGCAACCGAAAAGGAAATTTCAAAAAAGGAACGCCACCAAAAGGCAGTTTTGCTGAAAAGGCAAATCGTTTCGCAACAAAAAAAAGGGGTGCTAAAACGACACCTTCAGACCCTAATCTTATCCGTTTAAATAAATATATTGCCAATGCTGGGGTATGTTCGCGTAGGGAAGCAGATACGTTGATAGCAGCAGGTAACGTAACGGTGAATGGCAAACCGATTACTGAAATGGGGTATAAGGTCAAAAAAACAGACGATGATCGTTTTGATGGGAAGCGTTTGAATCCTGAAAAAAAGGAATACGTACTATTGAACAAGCCTAAAAACTTTATCACCACAACACGTGACGAGAAGGGTCGCCGAACCGTCATGGAACTCATAAGCAGTGCTTCAAATAACCGACTTTACCCAGTTGGCCGCTTGGATAGAAATACTACAGGATTGTTATTGTTCACCAATGATGGTGATTTGGCCAAAAAATTGACACATCCCAAGCACGGCGTTCGAAAGATTTACCATGTTTATTTGGATAAAAATGTCACTATTGCTGATTTGCGACAGATTAGAGAGGGATTGGAACTGGAAGACGGTAAAATTGAAGTCGATGAGGTAGATTATGTGTCAGGGGCCACTAAAAAAGAGATAGGTATAGAGATTCATTCGGGTAAAAACCGTATCGTGCGACGCATATTTGAACATTTGGGCTATGAGGTTTCAAAATTGGACCGTGTTGTCTTTGCCGGATTGACCAAAAAAGACCTGCCTCGCGGGCATTGGCGCTTTTTGACCGAACAGGAAGTGATTAATTTGGGGATGGTGAAATAGTCATTTCTTAAAGAATTTAGTAAAGCCTTTTCTTCTGATAAACAAGAAGATTGAAACCACAAAACCAATAAGAAAGTACCAATGCTTTAGGCAATAAGCAAAGAATAGGTTTGTGTAACCATCGAAAAATGTTTTGTCAATTTCTATGGTTTTTCTGAAGTCTAGAATGGATTCTTTTGTTCTTAAAGACTTTAAATTCAATATTCCTCTTGAATTGTAGGCCTTCTTGTAGTCATGATTAATTTTAATTGCTTTATTGAGATTTTGCCTAGCTAATTCGAGATTTCCCAATTTCCTGTTTGCTATTGCTTTGATATAGTATAATTTTTCATTATTTGGGTTTTTTAGAATTAAAGAATCCAGCCACAAGATTTCTTTTGAATACTCTTTTAAGAGGTTGTAAGAAATAGCTTTTCTATAATAATCCCAATTAGTCCAGTTTTTGGTTTCTGTTTCTGTGACGATTCTTAAATCCTTTGCGGCGTTTTTATAGTTCCTTAGTCTATTATTTACTTTACCTCTGTGGAAGTACCCATCTACATCAAGAGGTTCAAGAGAAATATATTTATCAAAATCTTGAAG
>ERZ1740067.2380-NODE-2380-length-11539-cov-6.998433_pt1 | contig 11539 bp, 12 predicted proteins | sample MGYA00581736_ERZ1740067 | MGnify/ENA primary metagenome ERZ1740067 (study PRJEB43018, sample SAMN04849236) | marine metagenome | isolation source: floating plastic debris | place: Pacific Ocean | collected 2008-08-27 | study: EMG produced TPA metagenomics... | reverse complement strand
GCCACCGGGCCCAGGTCGTTGATGGCGATCACTTCGACATCGGTGCGTCCCGATTCCACGATGGCACGCAGCACATTACGGCCGATGCGGCCAAACCCGTTGATTGCGACTTTGATGGCCATGGTATCCCCCATGTGTGGCAAAGGATCGGGCAGGGGAGGTCTCCGCCGCGCCGTTACCGCTAACAAAGCGATGCGAGGCCATTTGTCAACCGTGGGCGTGCAGATCAGCGCAGCTGCGCGTCAACGCCAGAAGGCCAGCCACTCGATCAGATCGGCCAGTTTCTTGCCCAGAAACAGCAGCGATGCGCCGTCATTGGCCAGGGCGTCGACGGCAATGGCGCCCACCAGCAAGGTGCCAAGAACGAGGGAAAGCGTGTTTGTCATCGGGCCGCCGCGGGAAATTGCCGGGCCGTTGTGACAGCCCGGGTTCGCTCTGGCAAGGCGGGTGCGGTTAGCCGAGGCGGCCCATCGCCACGGCCACATCCGCCATCCGCACCGAAAACGCCCATTCATTGTCGTACCAGGCCAGCACCCGCACCATGCGCCCGCCGACAACCTTGGTCTGGTCGGGGGCAAAGATGGACGAGTGTTCGGTGTGGTTGAAGTCCACCGACACCTTCTGTTCGTCATCATAGGCCAGTACCCGGCCCATCGGGCCGCGTGCGGCCTGCGCCATCGCCGCGTTCACCTCGTCGACCGTCACATCGCGACCGGCCTCAAAGGTCAGGTCCACGGCGCTGACATTTGGCGTGGGCACGCGCATGGCGGTCCCGTCGAGCTTGCCTGCCAGTTGCGGCAGAACCTCGCCCAACGCCTTGGCCGCTCCGGTCGAGGTCGGGATCATCGCCATTGCTGCGGCCCGCGCGCGGTAAAGGTCATCGTGGCGCCGGTCCAGCGTCGGCTGATCGCCGGTGTAGCTGTGGATTGTGGTCATGACACCGCGCTCGATCCCGAACGCATCGTCCAGCGCCTTGGCCAGCGGCGCGAGGCAATTGGTGGTGCAGGACCCGTTGGAGATCATGCGGTCATTTGCGGCCAGCAGATCGTCGTTGACGCCAAAGACGATGGTCTTGTCGACATTCTTGCCCGGCGCGGACAGCAGCACCTTGCCCGCGCCACGCTCAAGATGTGCGCGCGCCTTGTGGCCATCGTTGAATTTGCCCGTGCATTCGAGCACCACATCGCAATCGGTCCAGTCCAGCGCGTTCAGGTCATAGGTCGACATCATCCGCATCGGTCCGCGCCCGATATCCATCGTGTCATTGGAGATGCGCACTTCACCCGGAAACCGGCCATGGACGCTGTCATATTTCAGCAGGTGCGCCGTTGTTTCCAGCGGGCCGGTGGCGTTGACGGCCACCACCTGAATGTCGTTGCGCAGAGACGTCGCGATATGGTTGAGCGTGCAGCGGCCAATGCGGCCGAACCCGTTGATGCCTACCTTGATCGTCATGGCTCGTCCTTTGCGTCATGCTGGTGTCGATGCCGTTTCTGTAGCCGCTGCAGCGCAGCGCGCCTAGGGGAAAGGCATAGAAAATCATGATGTTAGCGATAAATGTGTGCCATTGTATGCCGTTGGCGCTAACGGTTTGCGGATGGTCTGCGACATGTTATGCGCTAACGTAGCGGTGGTCGGGACGCAGGAGGGTACGATGAGCGGTCTGTTGGCACTTTTGGATGATGTGGCGGGAATCGCCAAGGTCGCGGCGGCCTCGGTGGATGACGTGATCGGGCAGGCGGCCAAGGCGGGCGCCAAGGCCGCAGGCGCAGTCATCGACGACGCGGCGGTGACGCCGAAATATGTGCACGGGTTCTCTGCCGACCGCGAGTTGCCGATCATCTGGCGCATCGCCAAGGGGTCGCTGCGCAACAAGCTGCTGTTTCTGCTGCCTGCGGGGTTGGCGTTGTCTGCATTTGCGCCCTGGATGATCCCGCCGCTCCTGATGCTGGGCGGGGCATACCTGTGTTTCGAGGGGGCCGAAAAGGTGGCCCATGTCATGGGCTGGGGCGGGCACGGGCACGACGATTATCCCGGCAAGGAAGAGGTCGTCGAAGACCCTGCCCATCTCGAAGAGGAAAAGGCCCAGGGTGCCATCAAGACCGATTTCATCCTGTCGGCGGAGATCATGACGATTGCGCTGGCCGCGATCCCTGAAAGCAATTTCTGGTTCGAGGCGGCGACATTGGCCGCAGTTGCGGTGATGATCACCGTCGCGGTTTACGGTGCGGTCGCGATCATCGTGAAGGCCGACGATGTGGGCCTCGCCATGGCCGCCCGTGGACGGTTGGGCGTGACGCGGGCGCTGGGGCAGGGGATCGTGAAGGTGATGCCGCATTTCATGACGACACTGACCGTTGTCGGCACGGCGGCCATGCTGTGGGTCGGCGGATCAATCATCGTGCACGCGCTGGCCGAGATGGGCTGGCACGGGCCCGAGGACGTGATTTATGGCGCGGGCAAGGCGGTGGGAACCGCGCTGAATTCCGGGTTTGCCGACTGGTTCACCAAGGCAGCCATTGACGGTGTGTTGGGACTGGGCCTTGGCATGCTGCTGATCCCGGTGGGCGAGCGGGTTGTGACGCCGGTCTGGCGCGCCGGTGCGCGCCTGTTCCCCTAAGCGCTCCGGTTTCCGACACGGCAACCGGTCAGAAACCGCCACGGTTTCTGCGCCCACCGGCGTCGTTTTCCGTGCGGGAAAACGTCACTGCCTGCGTCCGTTTCAGCCGGCTTTCTCTTCGATCTCCGCTGCGACCGCTTCGGCCCGGGCGGCCAGTTCTGCCAGCGTTTCCGTAACACTTTCGGGCACCACCGGCACCTCGATCCGCTCCGGCTCCGGCGCGCCCATGTTGCGCAGACCCTCCAGTTCGGCATCGCGTTCGGCCAGCTTGGCCTCGACAGAGGTCACACGGTCCTCGACGCTGGCGGTCTTGTCGGCCAGCATCAGCCCCGCCATCAGCAGCATCCGCGATTCCGGCAGCCGCCCCACCTGGTCGGCCAGCACTTGCGCTTCGTCGTCCAGCATCTTGGCGGCGGTGTGCAGGTAATGCTCTTCGCCATCCTGGCAGGCCACGGCAAATTGCCGCCCACCGATGGTAATGGTCACCTCAGGCATGGGCGTCATCCTCCGACTGCGTTGGATCGAGAAGGGGGGTCAGGGCGCCGATGATGCTCGACGCCTCCGCAATGTCGGCGGCACGGGCCGCACGTAGCGCCTCCAGCTCGGCCAGCATTGCCTTGTTGATCAGATGTGGCTCGCCCACGCCCGCCTCGTTGGCCTGGCGCAGCGCTTCATTGGAGGCGCGCAACTGGTCATTGGCCTGCCGCATGCGCTGCAATTCGAGATCGAGTGCTGCGGTGCGCGCCTCTGCGGCCTGCGTGGCGGCGCGCGCCTCGGAGAGCGCGCTTTCCTGCTGCTCGGACAGTTTGCGCACCCGTTCGGTCAGCTGCGCATTGGCCAGCTTTTCGTCCTCAAGCGCTGATGTGAGCGCTTCGGTATCTCCCGCCCCCGCACTTTCCAGCGTGCTGGCCGCATGCGCGATGCGGTCCATTGCTGCGGCGAGGCGTCCTTGCAACGCGTCGATATCGCTCATGATCTTGCCCGTCCCCTCGGTTTCTGGGCCGGCCGTTCGGCTTTGCCCACCTCGTCCTGCCGTCTTCCGCCGCGCTGCTGCGAATCGGAACCAACGACAACATGTGAAAGTCTAAACAATACATATGCAAATTGCGCCCCCTTTGCGATCAACCTGTTAGGTGACGGCATTGATGTGCTGCCTGCACTTCGGCAGACCCCGAGATGCCGCCGGACCGTACGCCGCCTTGATCTTTGGGGTCGGGCTGATATGCAGCGCCGGATTGTCACGCTTTTGTCAAAGGATGCTAACCTCGTGGATCTGACCCCTCTGCGCACCGCCAATCCCGATCACTGGGCCCGGGCCGCTGCCATTCGCGCACTGACGCTGGACGCCGTTGCCGCGGCGAATTCCGGGCATTCCGGCATGCCGATGGGCATGGCCGACGTGGCGACCGTGCTCTTTGAAAAGCACCTCAAGTTCGACGCGGCAGCGCCAGACTGGCCCGACCGGGACCGCTTCATCCTGTCGGCGGGGCACGGTTCCATGCTGCTTTATGCGCTGCTGCACCTGACGGGGTACGCGGACATGACGCTCGCGCAGATCAAGAACTTTCGTCAATGGGGGTCGATCACTGCGGGCCACCCGGAATACGGCCATGCCGGCGGGATCGAGACCACGACCGGCCCGCTGGGGCAGGGCATTTCCAACGCCGTCGGCTTTGCCATGGCCGAAGAGATCCTGCGCGCGCGTTTCGGCAAGAAGGTGATGGACCACCACACCTACTGCATCGCCGGGGACGGCTGCCTGATGGAAGGGGTCAGCCAGGAGGCGATCACCCTCGCCGGACGCCACCAGTTGGGCAAGCTCATCGTTCTGTGGGACAACAACAACATCACCATCGACGGCCCCGTCAGCCTGGCAGATGCCACGGATCAGCCGGCACGGTTCAAGGCCGCCGGCTGGGCGGTGATCGAAGTTGACGGGCACGACCCCGAAGCGATCGATGCGGCCCTGACCAAGGCAAAAGGCCAAAGCAAACCCACCATGATCGCCTGCAAGACCCACATCGCGCTGGGTCACGCGGCACAGGACACCTCCAAGGGCCACGGCGCCCTGACCGACGCGGCCCAATTGCAGGCCGCCAAGGAAGCTTACGGCTGGAAATACGGCCCCTTCGAGGTGCCCGCCGACGTCAAGGGCCAGTGGGAGGCGATCGGCACCCGCGGTGCGGCAACCCGCACCGAGTGGGAGGCCCGCGTGGCAACCCTGTCCGGCGCCAGGCAAAAAGAACTGGCGCGCGTCTTTGCCCGCGAGGTGCCGAACAAGCTGGCCTCGACCGTGCGCGCGTTCAAGAAACAGATGACTGACAGCGCACCCAAGCTCGCCACGCGCGCCGCCTCGGAAAAGGCGCTGGAGGTGCTGAACCCGGTACTGCCCGAAACCGTCGGCGGCTCGGCGGACCTCACCGGCTCCAACAACACCAAGACGGGCGATCTGGGCGTCTTTGACACCGACAACCGGGGCGGGCGCTACGTCTACTGGGGCGTCCGTGAGCATGGCATGGCCGCGGCGATGAACGGCATGGCGCTGCATGGCGGCATCCGGCCCTATGGCGGCACGTTCATGTGCTTCACCGACTATGCCCGCCCCGCGATGCGTCTTGCGGCCCTGATGAAAATCCCCACCGTCTTTGTCATGACCCATGACAGCATCGGCCTGGGCGAGGATGGTCCGACGCACCAGCCGGTCGAACATCTGGCAATCAGCCGCGCCACACCCAACACATTTGTGTTCCGCCCCGCCGACGCGGTCGAGACGGCAGAGGCGTGGGAACTGGCCTTGTCATCGACGCAGACGCCGTCGGTCCTGTCGCTGACCCGTCAGGGCCTGCCCACGGTGCGTACCGAACACAAGACCAAGAACCTCAGCGCGCAAGGCGCCTATGTGCTGGCCGAGGCGACCGGCAAACGTCAGACGATCCTGATTGCCACAGGCTCCGAAGTGTCCGTGACCCTCGCGGCCCGCGACATGTTGCAGGACGAAGGGATTGGCACCCGCGTGGTCTCGATGCCTTGCATGGAGCTTTTTGCGCAACAGGATGACGCCTATCGTCGCCGCATCCTGCCGCCCGGGCCGGTCCGGGTGGGCGTCGAGGCGGCGGTGCAGCAAGGCTGGGATCGTTGGCTGACAGGCGAGCGGGGCAAGGCCAACAAGGCCGGTTTCGTCGGCATGGATGATTTCGGGGCCTCGGCCCCGGCCGGCGTCCTCTTTGAACAGTTCGGCATCACGGCCGAAGCCGTCGCGGCCAAAGTCAAAAGCCTGCTCTGAAAAACAAGGCGGGGCGGCCGAAACAGCCGCCCCGTCTCTGTCATGAAAAAATCCTGGAGGGAGGCGAAGCCGGGGGGCTAGCCCCCCCGTGAGACATGTCGTCGCCGCAAGGCGTCCGTTGGATCAGCGCGCTTTACCCGTAGGCTTCGCGGATCTTGTTGGCGGCGTCCTTGTCATAGCCAACGCCGTTTTCCTCGAACAACGTGTCCAACTCGCCGGACAGGGTCATTTCCGTGATGATGTCGCAGCCGCCGACGAATTCGCCCTTCACGTAAAGCTGCGGGATCGTCGGCCAGTCGGAAAAATCCTTGATGCCCTGCCGGATCTCTTCGTCGGCCAGCACATTCACGTCGGCATATTCCACGCCCATGTAGTTCAGCACACCCGCCACACGGCTGGAAAAGCCGCATTGCGGCATCGACTTCGTGCCCTTCATGTACAGCACCACGTCTTCGGCCTGGTTGGTTTCGGTGATCCGTGCGCTTGCGTCACTCATCTGGATTGCCTTTCTTCTGGAAGGCGCGGGCATACCGCGCGGCATAGGTTTCGTCTTCGGGCATCGCGTCCACATGGGTGCTCGAACGGGCAAAGAACCCGTCCCGGCCCGCGATGGTCGGCAGGCGCTCTGCCGTGTCGTTCAATCGGGCGGCGCGGTCCACGACCCGCAGGTCAAGCCCCTCCATCCCCAGCGGCACGTCGCGCATCTGGCCCATCTCCTCGCGGCTGGGCCGGCGTGCCGCCAGCGGACGACGGGGGCCACGCCGGAATGGCGATGATATGACGCGCCACAGGCTCACCTCAGGGCGCCTTGGTCGTCAGGGCCAGCGCGTGCAACTCACCGTGGCTTCCGTCCTTCTTGCCCTTGAGCGCCTTGGTCACCGCGCGGTGCTGCTGCACCCGGTTCATGCCCGCGAACGAGGCGTCGATGACTTCGGCCGCATAATGGTTCCCGTCGCCCGCCAGATCGGTGATGGTGACCTGCGCATCGGGAAATTCGGCGCGGATCAACTCTTCGATCTCGTGGGCTTGCATGGGCATGTGGCGTCTCCAAATCCTGTTGCAGCAGATGTAGGACGCGGGGGCAGGGCGCGCAAGCACAAGCGGGTGTGCATGCGGGCAGGGTTGCCTCTGTGCGGGCGGGCTGCGAACCTGCCGCCAGGGCCAAGGGGGGTTGCGATGAAAGAGACCGAGACAGCACCGGAACAGGCGCTTGCCTGGGCGACAGGTGGCGCGGGCGCGGCCCTGGCCACGGTGGTCGAGACCTGGGGCAGCGCGCCGCGCCGCGCAGGCGCGCAGATGGTCGTGTCGGGGGCAGGCGAGATGATGGGCTCCGTCTCGGGCGGCTGTGTCGAAGGCGCGGTCGTGGTCGAGGCGATGGAGGCGCTGGAGGACGGCGCGCCGCGTCTGCTGGAATACGGCGTGAGCGATGGCGACGCCTTTGCCGTCGGATTGGCCTGCGGGGGCACAATCCGCGTGCTGGTGGAGCCTGTGGGCCCGGCGATGCCCGCCGAGATGCTGGATGCGCTTGTCGCGGCGCGGGCGGCCCGGACACCGGCGGCCTATGTGGTCGATCTGGAAAGCTGGGACCGACGGCTCGATCACGACGGTCACGCCGACCGGTTTGCCCGGGACCGCACCGGCGTGGACGCGGACGGGCGCACCTTTGTCGCCATTCACAACCCGCCCCTGCGGCTGGCCATTGTGGGTGGCGTGCATATCGCGCAGGCGCTGGTGCCGATGGCGCGGCTGGCGGGCTACGACCCGGTCATCATCGACCCGCGCGCGGCCTTCGGGTCCCAAGCCCGCTTTCCCGGGGAGCGCGTCATCAATGACTGGCCGGACGAGGCGCTGGCCGAGGTGGGCCTCGACACGCGCACGGCCCTTGTCCTGCTCACCCACGACCCCAAGCTCGATGATCCCGCGCTGCACCTCGCGCTGCGGTCCTGCGCGTTCTATATTGGCGCGCTCGGCTCGACCCGGACCCACGCCAAGCGCGTGGCCCGGCTGGAAGAGGCGGGATTTGGTGCGGACGACATCGCGCGCATTCACGGGCCTATCGGCCTTGATATCGGGGCGGCGAGCCCGGCCGAGATCGCCGTGTCGATCCTGGGCGAGATGGTGCAGACATTGCGGCAGCGCCCATGATCTTTGGCCCTGTTCCGGTGCGCGACGCCGCGGGGGCAGTGCTGGCGCACGCCATGTCGACCGCGCAGGGCAAGATTGCCAAGGGCACCGTCCTGAGCGCGGCTCAGGTCGCGGCGCTGGCCGATGCGGGTCACGACACGCTGATCGTCGCCCGGCTCGAACCGGGCGATGTGGGCGAGGATGAGGCCGCCGCCGCCCTGGCTGCCGCGCTGGTGCCGGACCCCGACGCACAGGGGTTGCGCATCAGCGGGGCCGGGGCGGGGCGCGTGAACCTCTATGCGACAGGGCCGGGGATCGTGGCGCTGCAACACGCGGCGATCACTGCGCTGAACGCCGTCGACCCGATGATCACGCTGGCCACCGTGCCGCCCTGGCACCGGGTCGACGCCGGCACCATGGTCGCGACGATCAAGATCATTTCCTACGCCGTCCCGGCGACGGCTCTGCAGGCCGCCGAACGGGCCGCGCCGCGCGCGCTGTCGGTGCTGCCGCCCCGCTACCGCTCTGCCACGCTGGTCGAGACCCGGGTCGGAGCGACCGCACCGACGGGCAAGGGGCGCGCGGCCCTCACCGGACGGCTGGACCGGCTGGGCTTGAACCTCAGCCCGCGCGTGATGGTGCCGCATGAAACCGCAGCCATTGCCGACGCACTGGGGGCTGCCCCGGGCGAGGTCCTTTTTGTGCTGACGGCGTCGGCCACCTCCGACCCGCAGGACGTGGCCCCCGCCGCGCTGCGCGCCGCCGGGGGTCATGTGGAGGCCTATGGCATGCCCGTTGATCCGGGCAACCTGCTGTTTCTGGGTCATCTGGGCGACAAGCCGGTGATCGGCCTGCCGGGTTGCGCGCGTTCGCCCGCGCTAAACGGGGCCGACTGGGTGATGGAGCGGCTGATCTGCGGACTGCCGCTGCGCCAGAGTGACATCGCGGACATGGGCGTGGGCGGCCTGCTGAAGGAGATCCCGACACGGCCCCGGCCACGCGAAGGATGACCCGCCGCTTCGTGCACTATCCTGCGCCAGGCCGCCGCCACGGATTTTTCAGGTTCTCAAGCCGTGCGGCCCATGCTTAACTCATTCCAAACAATGTATCAAAAAAGGGAGGAAGACCATGACACAGGTCACCATGACCGTGAATGGCAAGGCCGCGTCCGGCACAGTCGAAGGACGCACATTGCTGTCAGGGTTCTTGCGGGAAGAGCTGGGCCTCACCGGCACCCATGTCGGCTGCGACACGTCGCAATGCGGCGCATGCGTGGTGCATGTGGACGGGCAGGCGGTCAAGGCCTGCACGATGCTGGCCGCCGAAGCCGAAGGCGCCGAGGTCACCACGATCGAGGGCATGGCCAATGCGGACGGATCGCTGAACGTGATCCAGCAGGCGTTTCAGGACCATCACGGGCTGCAATGCGGCTTTTGCACGCCGGGCATGGTGATGTCGGCGTCGGCCCTGCTCAAGGAGAACCCCAAGCCGAGCGAGCAGGAGGTGCGTGACTACCTCGAGGGCAATATCTGCCGCTGCACGGGCTACCATAACATCGTCAAGGCGATCATGGCGGCGTCCGGTCAGGACGTGCCGGCGGTCGCGGCGGAATAAGTCAAACCTTCCGGGGGCCCGCCCCCGGACCCCCGGGGGATTTTAGGTCAGAAGGAACAACGGGGCAGAGCGAAAGCAGCCGGTCCGGTTGCGGGATTTCAGGGAGGAAGAACATGCCGAAGGACAATGGAATCGGCGCCAGCACGAAGCGGCGCGAGGACATGCGGTTTCTGACGGGAGCCGGGAATTACACCGACGACATCAATTTGGCCGGCCAGGCCTATGTGCATTTCCTGCGCTCGGATGTGGCGCATGGGACGTTGAACAGCGTGGATACGTCCGCCGCGGCGGGTATGCCGGGGGTGGTGCGGATCTTTACCGCGACGGATTTTGACGGCGTGGGTGGGATCCCCTGCGGCTGGCAGGTCACCGACCGCAAGGGCGAGCCGATGCAGGAGCCCGCGCACCCGGTCATGGCGACTGGCAAGGTGCGCCATGTGGGCGAACCGATTGCCGCCGTGGTGGCCGACACGCCCGAACAGGCGCGAGATGCGGCCGAGGCCATCGTCGTGGATATCGACGAGTTGCCCGCCATGGTGGACATGAAGGCGGCCCTCGCGGACGGCGCGACCAAGGTGCATGACGATCTCAACGACAACCTCTGCTACGACTGGGGCTTTGTCGAAGAGAACAGAGAGGCCGTGGACAAGGCCATCGCGGACGCCGCGCATGTGACCTCGCTCGAGCTTGTGAACAACCGGCTTGTTGCCAATCCGATGGAGCCGCGCGTGGCCGTGGGCGACTATGCCCGTCACTCGGACGAGTCGACGCTCTATACCACGTCGCAGAACCCACATGTGATCCGGCTGCTGATGGGTGCGTTTGTGCTGGGCATTCCGGAACACAAGCTGCGCGTCGTGGCCCCGGATGTGGGCGGCGGCTTTGGCACCAAGATCTTCCACTATCAGGAAGAAGCGTTCTGCACCTTTGCCGCCAAGGCGTGCAACCGTCCGGTCAAATGGACCTCGTCGCGCACGGAGGCGTTCATGTCGGACGCGCATGGGCGCGATCACGTCACCAAGATCGAACTGGCGCTGGATGCCGACAACAACTTTACCGCGCTGCGGTGCCTGACCCATGCCAATATGGGCGCCTATCTGTCGACCTTTGCGCCGTCGGTCCCCACATGGCTGCATGGCACGCTGCTTGCGGGCAACTACCGCACACCGCTGATCTATACAAACGTGAAGGCCGTGTTCACCAACACGGTGCCGGTTGATGCCTATCGCGGCGCGGGTCGCCCCGAAGCGACGTTCCAGCTGGAGCGGGTGATCGACAAGGCCGCGCGCGAGCTGGGCGTGGACCCGGTTGAATTGCGGCGGCAGAATTTCATCCGGGAGTTCCCATACGCCACGCCCGTGGCGGTGGAGTACGACACGGGCGACTACGATGCCACCATGGACAAGATGCTGGAGCTGGCGGACCGCGACGGGTTTGATGCGCGGCGCAAGGCGTCGGAGGCCAACGGCAAGCTGCGCGGCTTTGGCGTGAACTGCTTTATCGAGGCGTGCGGGATCGCACCGTCGCACCTGGTGGGGCAATTGGGCGCGCGTGCTGGCCTCTATGAGAGTGCGACCGTTCGGGTCAACGCCACTGGCGGCCTCGTGGTCATGACGGGCTCGCACAGCCACGGGCAGGGGCATGAGACGACGTTCCCGCAAGTGGTGGCCGAGATGATCGGGATCGATGCCGACCAGATCGAGATCGTGCATGGCGATACCTCCAAGGTGCCGATGGGCATGGGCACCTACGGCTCACGCTCCATCGCGGTGGGTGGCTCGGCGATGGTGCGCGCGACCGAGAAGATCATCAACAAGACCAAGAAGATCGCAGCCCACCTGCTTGAGGCGGCGGAAGCCGATATCGAGCTGAAGGATGGTGCGTTCAGTGTTGCGGGT
>ERZ1740067.2378-NODE-2378-length-11547-cov-11.463888_pt1 | contig 11547 bp, 11 predicted proteins | sample MGYA00581736_ERZ1740067 | MGnify/ENA primary metagenome ERZ1740067 (study PRJEB43018, sample SAMN04849236) | marine metagenome | isolation source: floating plastic debris | place: Pacific Ocean | collected 2008-08-27 | study: EMG produced TPA metagenomics... | reverse complement strand
GCGCTGGAAACATCGCAATCAGAAACGCTTTTGGTTGAAGAGCTCAAACGGGCATTAAAAAATTTGGAGAATGCGTGAATCCACCGCACGCTTCACCCAATATTAACGTTAATCACCCAGAGTACATCGTGTTCCGGCAGATATGGAACGCATCGCGGGCGAGGCCGGTATGGCCCATTAACGATCCGGCACGGGACGTCTTCGGCCTTGCCCGCAAACTTGGATTGGCGACGTCAGGGTAAAACCAATTTAAAAACTGGCAAAAGGTCAGCGCCGCCAACTCTCTTCCGCCGGACCAGCTTTTGTCGCTGGTCCGGCGATAAGAATGATGCGTGCAAGACTACTTCGAAGCGCGGTCGACGTCAGGTCTCGCCTTTTTGGAACCGGTTTGGTCTGTGGCTAACAGGGGGCTTGTTACGGGCGCTCGCATGAAACTTTTCGGGTTCAGCCGAGCGCCTTGCGCATAAGGTCTTTCAACTGTTCCTTTTCCTGTTCCGTGATCGGCGACAGAACTTGACCGATTGCTTCGGCGACTGCGCGGCGGAGCGTATCTACGACCTCATTCCCAAATGGTGTGAGCGACACAATGCTGACCCGTGCATCGGCTTTTGAAGTGGTCCGTTCAAGCAGCCCTTTGGTTTCCAATGATTTCATAAGGCGCGTCATTTGCGACTTGTCGCGTGCGACCCGCCTGGTGAGTTCATGCATTTCAGACGGTCCCATATCTGCCAGTGTTAACAACACCATACCGCCACCAGGACCAACATTTTCCGTGTCAAATCCAGAAGCTTTTGCCTGCAAGGACATATGAATTTGCCGCATGAAACGGTCAACAAGGATGGCAAGTTCGGTATCAGACATGGAAGCTTTTTAGTTGACAATATCCACAAGCGTGCGAAATGTAGACAAAGTCTACTTTATTATGCGTGGTCAAAACTGATGTTTTGCCTCGTCTGAAACACTACTGGAGACCGAAAAGATGAGCAATTCTCACGCTTTGATGTTGAAAATCGCTGCTGTTCTTTGGGTGATCTGGGGCGCCGTCCATCTTCTTGCCGGGGTGATTGTATTGACGTCCGATGCGGCAGGCGGGTTTCAAGCGATTGCTGACGCAGTTCCCCCGGAGGCTTTGGCCGGAGAGTATCATCCAGCCGCTGGTGGTATCCTGAACCAACATGGCTGGAACCTTGGTTGGTTTGGCATCGCTACAATCATTGGCGGCATTTTGGTCTGGCGCCAGAACATGACCGCGATTTGGGTGACCGGCATGGTCGGTGGCCTGGCCGATATTGGGTACTTGCTGTTTGTTGACCTGCCGGGATACGTGAATTTCTTCCCGGGCACAGTGATGACCTTTGTGTCGGGCAGCGCCATCGTGCTGAGTTTCATTGTCTGGTGGGCGCATCGGGATACGCCGCCAGCGACGGCGTCAGCTTAAGCTGCGCAGATACTCCATTACTGCTGGGCGCACGGTTTGTTCGCCATTGTCACGAGCCGTGTCGATGACCTTTTTGACATCAGTCAGATTGCAGCGACGCAGCAGGTGTTTGACCGGACCAATGGATGCCGGGCGCATGGACAGGGTGCGCAGACCGATGGCGGCCATACACAGGGCTTCCACCGGGCGACCGGCATCTTCGCCGCAGAAGGACACACGCGTGTCCGTCTCGTTGCAGCGTTGGACAATGTGTTCGAGGAACGTGAGATAGCTGACGTTTAGCGTGTCATAGCGTCGGCGTACACGTTCGTTTTCGCGGTCTGCCGCAAAGAAGAATTGCTTGAGATCATTGCCGCCGATGGACAGAAAATCGACCTCTTCGTAGAACGTCTTGCACGCATAGGCGAGTGACGGGGTTTCGAGCATGGCCCCGATTTCGAGCGTTTCGGGGATGTTATGACCCAGCTTGATCTCGCGGGCGATGGCCTTGTCGACCTCGGCGCGGGCGAGGCGGTATTCTTCGTATTGAGCGACAAACGGGAACATCAGGGTCAATGCCCGGCCATTCGCTGCGCGCAAAAGTGCCTGCAACTGCATGCGCATGACGCCAGGTTTGTCGAGCCCGACGCGAATGGCGCGCCAGCCCAGAGCCGGATTCGGCTCATCCTGTGGGGTCATGTAAGGCAAGACCTTGTCTGACCCGATGTCGAGCGTGCGGAACACAACGCGTTTGCCTTTTGCGGCATCTAGAACCCGAGCGTAGAGCGCCGCCAGTTCAGTGCGTTTCGGCATCTGGTTGCGAATGAGGAATTGAAGTTCGGTTCTGAAGAGCCCCACGCCTTCGGCGCCTGAGCTTTCCAGTGAGGGCAGGTCGGCCATCAGGCCGGCGTTCATGTCGAGCCGGACTGTCGTGCCGCATTTGGTTATCGCGGGTTTTTCGCGGATTGAAGCGTAGCGTTCCTGCGCCTGTGCCTGCATCGCGATCTTGTCACGGAACGCGGTGACCACGGTGTCATCCGGGCGCAGATGTACAACACCCTGATCGCCATCGACCATGATGTGATCGCCGTTGAGCGCTTCGTTCAGGATGCGTTTTGCGCTGATCACCAACGGAATCGCGAGGGCACGCGCGACGATGGCCGCATGACTGCCGACGGACCCTTCCTCAAGCACAATCCCGCGCAGTTGACGCCCGTATTCCAAAAGCTCGCCCGGGCCGATGTTGCGCGCAATCAGGATCGGGTCGGGTGGAAGCTCTGCCCCGGTTTGTGCCCCTTGACCGGTCAGGATACGTAGCAGGCGGTTGGACAGATCGTCGAGGTCTTGCAGGCGTTCGCGCAGGTAGGCGTCGTTGGCCTGAGACATGCGCGCGCGGACGTCGGATTGTTCCTTTTCAACGGCAGCTTCGGCGCTGAGGCCACGGTCGATGCTTTCCTCCATCCGCCGCAGCCAGCCTTTGGAGTTGGCAAACATGCGGTAGGCTTCAAGCACCTGCACTTGTTCGGTGTCGCCGGACGCGCCTGCCAGAAGCTGATCGACGCTGACGCGCAGGTTTTCGACCGCTTCGAGAAGGCGGGCGCGTTCGGTGTCGGGGTCGTCGGCCACGAGGTTCGTGACAACCACCCGTGGTTCGTGCAGCCAGACATGGCCTTCGGCGGTGCCTTCCTGGCCCGTGATGCCGCGCAACAGGACCGGTTCGGTGTGACGCGCGCGCAGGGCGGCGCCTTCGCCGACAAACGCGCCGAGTTCGGTCATTTCGGCCAGCACCATGGCCACGACCTCAAGCGCGTAGACTTCATCTGCGCTGAATTCGCGGGCTTCTTTGGATTGAACTACGAGAACGCCCAGCTTTTCGCCGAGGCGTTGGATTGGCACACCCAAAAAGCTTGAGAACAGTTCTTCCCCAGTTTCCGGCATATAGCGGAAGCCATTGGTGGAGGGGGCATCTGCCGCGTTGACGATCTTGCCAGTGCGGGCGACGCGACCCACCAGGCCTTCGCCCAGCTTCATACGGGTCTGGTGCACCGCTGCGGGGTTTAGACCCTCGGTGGCACAGAGCTCAAGGGTTTCGTCGTCGCGGAACAGGTAGATCGAGCACACTTCGGTACCCATAGAATCGCCGGTGAGGTGGGTGATCTGGTCGAGCCGTTCTTGGCCTGCAGCCTCGCTCGCCATCGTGTCCCGCAAGCGCCCGAGCAGCTTGCGGCTTTCACTTTCGAATCTGTCTGGCATCCGCCCCACTGCCTCGTCGTCTTCTTTGCAACTATAGGCTTAGCGGACGGGAGGGGGAAGCGGTTCTTGGACGGGTGCCGCGTTATTGGGCGGTTGCTTCGATCCGCGCAACGAGGGCGTCACAAATCGTGATGGTCCGGCCATTGCGGCTCCAGGATGCGCCGCCGTCGCAGTCGCGCAGATAGAGGGTCACGTAGGAGTGCCAGTCGATACGCGAGAGGAGCATGAGTGCGGTTTCGGGCAGGTCCGTGGAGGATAAAGCGGTGGTGATTGCCGTGTCGTCGGCGCGTACGCCTGTTTCGGTGACGCGAGCACCTTCGGGCATCAGCAAAGGGGCGAGCACGCGGCGCCAACTGCGGGCAACCTCTGGTCCGAAGTCGCGGCAAGTATCGGCATCGTCTTCAAATCCAAATGCTTTGGGCAGGCTTTGATACGCCTCTGGGTCGATCCCGTAGAGAAGGCAAAGCGCGCGCCCTGCGCGCTGGGCGTCCGAGCGGTATTCGCTGAAGATGCTTGGCTCGTCGCCATCGGCGAGGTGCGTGCGGGCGCGGTCGCGGACGATTTGCTCTGCCCGCTCGGGTAGCATCATGTGGATGTAGACGGTGGCAAAGTCTTCGGCGATGGCTTCTTCCGGGCCAAGAATTGGCAGGTCAAACTCGCGCAGGACGGCGTGGCCGATCTCATGCGCGATGATGTGCAGGAGCGTGTTTTCGGTGGCGCGCGACAGTGTTGTTTGTGCAAAAGCGCCGTACGCCATTGCGCAGGTCATTAGTCCGGCAAGCACAGTTAAGCGTATCATCGTGTCACCCTTGTTCGGTTATGAACCAATCACTAGGGCAAGATTAACACGCGGGATGCGGCGACGCAGTTGCCACAGGGTGTTGGGCGGGTTTACGCCGCCTTTTCCAACTCAAAAGCGTCGTGCAGGGCTTGCACAGCAAGTTCCATGTACTTGCGGTCAATAAGGACAGAGATTTTGATCTCGGACGTGGTGATGACCTTAATGTTGATGCCCTCTTTCGACAGCACTTCGAACATCTTGGCAGCGACACCCGTGTGGCTGCGCATGCCAATTCCCACGACCGAGATTTTCGCCACATTGGTATCCGCGACGATGTCGTGAAAGTTGATCGCGCCTTTTTCCTTGGCGTCTAGCATGGCCTTTTCAGCGCGCGCCACCTGGTCGGTGGGGCAGGAAAAGGTCATGTCCGTGCGACCCTCTTCCGAGATGTTCTGCACGATCATATCGACATTCACACCGGCCTCGGACAGCGGTGTAAAGATCGCGGCGGCGATGCCCGGGCGGTCGGCGACAGAGACGAGGGTCATTTTGGCCTCATCGCGGGAATAGGCCACACCGGCCACAACATTGCTTTCCATGATGTCCTCCTCGTCGCAGACCAACGTGCCTGCATTGTCAGATTGTTCTTCAAAGCTGCTGAGCACGCGCAGGCGCACTTTGTAGCGCATGGCGAGTTCGACAGATCGGGTTTGCAGCACTTTCGCGCCAAGAGAGGCAAGTTCCAGCATCTCTTCGAACGAGATTTTTTCGAGCTTTCGCGCCTTGTCACAGATGCGCGGGTCTGTGGTGTAGACGCCGTCCACGTCGGTATAGATATCGCAGCGCTCGGCATTGAACGCGGCCGCAAAGGCAACCGCTGTTGTGTCGGAGCCGCCTCGACCCAGAGTTGTGATCCGCCCTTCCGGGCTGACACCTTGGAAGCCGGCCACAACAGCGACCTTCATGCCTTCTTCAAACTTCTGAAGAATGTTGTCGGGGGCGATGTCTTCGATCCGTGCAGCAGAATGTGCGGAGGTGGTTTGCACCGGCACCTGCCAGCCCTGCCAGCTGCGCGCGGGCACGTCCATTTCCTGCAAGGTCAGCGCCATGAGACCTGCGGTGACGTTTTCGCCAGAGGACACAACCGCATCGTATTCGCGGGCATCAAACAGCGGGGACGTGTCGTTGACAAAGCCCACCAGCTTGTTCGTCTCGCCCGACATCGCTGAGACGATCACGATGACGTCGTAACCTTTGGCCACTTCGACACCAACGCGCTTTGCGGCGCGCTTGATCCGGTCAAGCGTTGCGACGGATGTTCCGCCAAATTTCATCACGAGAATGGGCATATCTGCGTCCCCGACAAATGGTCAGCGGTCGTTTACGTGCGGTCGCTGACAGGTGCAAGGGTGGCCGGGAGAGTAGGGGGTGGGGTGTGCTTTTGCCGAAGCCTAGAACGGCATCGGGTCACCGTTCCACATTTCAAAGCAGCCGGTCGTGGTCATCGACAAGGCGTCAAATCGCGCGAGCAGCCCGTCGGCGGATTCCTCGGTGCCGATGGCTGCTGCGGCGCTGCCCATATCGGTGCGCACCCAGCCGGGGTGATAAATGCCGACGGGGATGCCATCTGGTTTGAGATCAACTGCCATATTGCGTCCCAGGTTAAGAGCGGCGGCTTTGGACGCGCGGTAGATGAAGGCGTTGCCGCCTGCGCGCTCGGACGAGCCCATTTGCGACGAGATGATCGCGAGCTTTGGTGTCGAAGACTGCTTTAGGTTTGGAAGAAACGCCATTGCGGTGAGATAGACACCTGTCACGTTGGTTGCGAACGTGTCGTCCCAGAGGTGCGTGTCGGACAGGCCTCGCACCGATTTTCCTTTTTCGAGGTAGACGCCGGAATTGCATACAAGAAGATCAACCGGCGTGTCTTTGAGGCGCATTGCCAGAGCGGCAAAGCTTTCGGGATCGCGCACATCCAAGGGCAAGAGGGTCGGGTGGTCTTGCGCACGCGTCGTCCCTATGACGGTGTCGCCGCGTGCCGTGGCCGCAGACAACAGGGCCGCGCCAATACCGCGGTTTGCGCCAGTGATCAGGATGTTCATCAGTTCGACTTTCGTGTGGGCGTGAAGGGCAGGGGCGCGACCGGTACGCCGTCTTCGATCAGCTTTTTGGCCTCCTCGCCTTTGGTTTCGCCCCAGATCGGACGTGCAGGCGCATCACCGTCGTGAATGGCGCGGGCTTCGGTGGCGAAATTCGTACCAACGTAATCAGAGTTCTTTTCCACGAACTTCCGCATTTCGGCCAATGCCTGTTCGGCAGGGCTTGCCGGTTCCGACAGTTTGGGTGCAGCGGGCAGGGTTTCGGGCGTGTCGGATGTGCTGACGCGAGGGGCCATCATCGCTTTGCTCACCTCGTTCGATCCGCACACCGCACAGCTGACGTGACCCGCCGCTTGCAGCTTGTCAAACGCCGAACTGGACTGAAACCAGCTGTCGAACCGATGGTCGTTGGCGCATTTGAGGGTGAACTGGATCATTTTAAGCTGGGTCGCACTGCTTTGATTTGGTTGGGTTTGGATTGAACAACAATAGGCATCTTGCAACCGACATCAAGCGTCCAGAACGCCGCGAATATCGGTCATAAGTGCATCTATATCGGTGTCTTGGCGCAGAGCCGACTGTGCAGCGATCCCCAACGCCTGTTGGCGCAAAGGATCGTTCAGGGAGATTAGGGCTTCGGCCAATGTGTCTGTGTCCGTCACGCGAATGGAGGCGTTTTTGTCTTTTAGGCGCGCATAAGCAGCTTGGAAATTAGCGGTATCTGGCCCGTGCAAGATTGCCGAGGCAAAATAGGCCGGTTCGTAAGGCGTGTGGCCGCCGCGATCTGTCAGTGACCCGGCGACAAATGTTATGCCTGCCAGCTGGTACCAGAGAGCCATTTCGCCAAGGGTGTCGGCCAGATAGATTTGTCCTGCGTCCGGTGCGTCGTTCTGGCTGCGCTGGGCGACGGTTAGTCCAAGTAAGTTCGCCAATTTGGCGATTGCTTCGGCCCGTTTGGGATGTCTCGGTGCAAGGATGAGTTTCAGGTCTGGCCATGTCTGCTGCGCTTTGGTGTGAGCTGACAGGATGATCTGGTCTTCGCCTTCATGTGTTGAGGCGGCGAGCCACGTCTTTTGTAGATCAAAGGCTTGCAGGAGCGTCGCATCAGGCGAGGCCTTGGGTGGGGCGTAGAGCGCTTTAAGATCGTAGACGGGGCCTGTTGCGGCTTCTGCCAGACCAAATTGAGAAATCCGCTTAAGCGATCCGGCATCTTGCGCCGAAAGGTAGCTGATTTTGCCAACCACTTTGCGGGCGAGGGCGTTGAAGCGTTTCCACCCCTTCGCGCTGCGTTCGGTCAAGCGTGCGCCCAGTACCAGAACAGGGCCGGGGCAGGTGAGAATGCGATGTGGCCAGAGGTCGGATTCCAGAACGATCAAGGCTTTCACCCCCCAGTTTTTGATCAGGCGTGCGGTCGGGCCGGGTAGATCGATTGGGGCCAGTTGCACGGACACATTCGGCAAAGCCCATCCTTGCACCAGTGCGACGGCACTCTCCGTGTTCACCGTCACGAGGATGGCGCGCCCGTCATGGCCGAGTTGAGAGATGACCGGTTTGGCCGAGGTCACTTCGCCGTTCGAGGCGGCGTGTATCCAGATATGATCTTTCTGTTGAGCTGGCTGTGTTCGTCCCAGACGCTGTTTGCATCCTTCAAAGTCCCGTTTCAACGCACGCGACGCGATTTCGCGCAAGGCGACCACAAGCATCAGGAGGCGGTAGAGGATCACAAGACGGCCAATCAGGTGCCGGTCTTTGACGCAGCGACTTGCCCCGCGAGGGTTTCTTGTATCCGACGTTCCAGGATCTTCAGCAAGATGCTGTTGTCAAACCGGTTTTCGGCAACCACCCGCGCTCGGTTCGACATTGCTGGTAGGTCATCAACGGCCATGGCTGCGGTGATTGCAGTCGCAAACCCCGTGTCATCATGTTCATCCACAAGAAAGCCGGTCTCGCCCTCATCAATCGCTTCGGGGATGCCCGCATGGCGGGTGGAGATTGTGATGCACCCACAGGCCATCGCTTCTTGAATGGCGGTAGGAAGCCCTTCGGTGTTGCCGTCTTTTGCAGTTACCGAGTGTTGCAGGAAGAACTGTGTGCTCATCAGCTTGTCACGCACGGTGTCATGCGGTTGAGCGCCGTGAAAGCGCACTTTCTTTGTAACGCCAAGCTCATCCGCCAAAGCGCGCGTTGGGTCTAGCAACGGCCCATCACCAATGAAATCAAGCCGTGCGTTCGGGGTGTCTGCGGTCGCTTGCGCAAACGCGCGCAGCGTTGTCAGCGGTGCTTTCTTTTCGACAAACCGACCCACCGCCAAAAAGCTAAGAGGCACTTTGTCTTGAGGGGCAAAATGCCGGACATCGACGCCCGACGGAATGACGTGGCTGTTTGGATGCGTGATCCCGTGATGCCCCAGATTGTCGAGCAGGAACCGAGAGACCGAAAACACGCCTGCCAACCGCGGCATCATCTTGCGATAGGCCGCGCGCATGCGTTCGGTACGGATGGCTTTGGACGCATCAGTGCCGCGAAAATAGGTGAAAATCGGAATACCAAGCGCATTGGCCAGTGGCGCCAGTGCCAAAGCTTGTGTGCCAAATTCTGCAAGGATGACATCGACGTTCTCATCCCGAAAAAAGCGGGTCAAAGCGTCTTTTGATTCACCGAAGGGCAGGCGGGACGTGCCGTGGCGCATGCGGTTGCGCAAAAGCCACCAAGGCGCAATCAGGACATCACGACCGGACAAGCCGTCGCGGCGGGCAAAGTAGGATTTGCCGTAAGGGTTGTCGCCGTGGAAGCGACCGCACACCACAACTGTATTCCCACCGAACAAGTGTTCGATGTGGCGGTTTATGAACGTCTCACCGCCGAGGTGGTATTCGCCAGTTGCGATTGCAGCGCGCATGAAAAAGCCCGGAGGAACATCACCGCATTAGGTAGCAGCGCAAAAGGGTGCCAGCAAGGCTTGCTAGTTTGCGGTGGGCCACATTCAGGTGAATAGCAGCGCCGGCTTTTGCACGGCAACAATTGTGCCCATGAGCGGCCGCGCCAATTCGTTTCGCAGCCGTCCATGCTCTAAAAGCTTTGGTTTTGGAAACCCGCTATCGGCAAGGCTTTGGCGCACATAGGCGTCCGTGTGTTTGTACCGTCCCGCCGAATGCAGCTTGAACCCAGGCTTTTGGTCGTCGTCTTGTTCGGTTTCAACCGTGAAGACCAGCCAACCGCCCGGATTGAGCTTGCTTTGAAAATTGTCAAACACGGTTTTTAATGCCCCGAAATACACCAGCACATCCGCACAGATGATCATATCAAAACTGCCGTCTGGGTATGTGGCAGGTATCGACAGATCAGTACGGCTCAGAAAATCGTAGACGGCTTTCTCACGTGCCTTTTCCAGCATGCCAGTCGACAGGTCCGCGCCGACGATCTCTTTCGCATAGTCGCGCAAGAACCCGGCGCAGAGGCCAGTTCCGCAGCCCGCGTCGAGTATGCGCCGCGTCTGCGTCTTGGGCAGGCCCAATTCCACCAAGGCAGTGTAAACCATGCTTGGGCCGTTGTTTTTGATCTTCTCCAACTGCGCATCGTAGTTTTCCGCAAACGTGTCAAAGATGCCAACCGCCATGCCGTGCTGGTCCAACTCGGTTGCCTTTTCGTCATTTGCAGCCCGCATATGATTGATCTTGGCGCGCTGAATGCTGGTCGTTGAAAGGGCTTGGGCCTTGTCCAGAAAGAGGGCCACTGCGGATTTGCTTTTGAGATGTCCAAAGATCGTGGCGAAATACATGAAGGCGTCGAACGAACTGTCGTGCTGCTCACAATACGCCAATGCATGTTCGACCGCTTCTTGAGTTCGGTCGAGTCTGGCCAGCAGCGCACAGAGCGAATTGATGGCAGAAAAGTTATCAGGTTCGAGTGTTAACGCGCGTCGAACCAGACTTTCGGCATCTTCAAACGCCTGTAAATCCGCAAATATCTCTGCGCGTTGCAACACTCCTTCCACAGTCTTGGGGGACTCGTTGGATGCGTTCTTCAAGCCTTTCAGGATCACCTCTGCAATGTGATCCGCAGTTCTGGTCTGGTTGAGATCCCGCATGATCAGCGACAGCGTCGCGGCCACACGGATCGGCAGGTCTTCTTTGTCGAGAACGCTGAGACACACCTCAAGCGCACCCTCGCGGTCGCCGTCGATGATCAAGCGTCGGGCACGATCAAGATCAGCCTCCATGGCTGCAGCTTGGTCCAGTTCGACGTCCTCACCAGCTTGGGCGCCAACCTCATTCACATCCCCTCCGAGCGCATCCGCCATCTCAAAGCCTCCCGCGACAACTCATGCCGCGATCATGGTCCGCACTGGCGCACAAATCTAGCATTTTGCGCGTTTGCTGTTGGAAAGCAGGTTTTTTGGAAGTGGATGGTGCTGCTGGAGAGAATTGAACTCTCGACCTCTCCCTTACCAAGGGAGTGCTCTACCTCTGAGCTACAGCAGCGACGAACGCTCGGTCAGCGTGGCGGGTGATTAGACGCAAATAGGAATCGGTGCAAGGGCAATCTGGACGGTCTTTGGGGCTTGGGATAGGAAGGAGGCATGACGCAGAAATCCTCATCCGGGAAATCGCAAGCGGCGGCGCGGGAAGACAGACTCAAAGCGGCGCTCAAGGAGAATTTGGCGCGGCGTAAAGCACAAGCGCGGGTGCGATCCACGGGTGGCGACGCAGCAGGCAAAGATAAGAAAAACAACGTATCGGACGAGGGCAGTTAACAGGTATGGACCAGATTATTGTGACCGGGAACGGGCCGCTTAGCGGTCAAATCCCAATTGCGGGTGCGAAAAACGCGTGCCTGACGCTGATGCCTGCGACACTGTTAAGTGACGAGCCGTTGACGCTGACCAATGCGCCACGGTTGAGTGACATCCGCACCATGACGCTTTTGCTGCAGTCTTTGGGTGCGGAAGTGCAGGCATTGCAAGGTGGTCAGGTTCTTGCGATGTCGAGCCATGATCT
>ERZ1740067.2376-NODE-2376-length-11549-cov-4.340525_pt1 | contig 11549 bp, 11 predicted proteins | sample MGYA00581736_ERZ1740067 | MGnify/ENA primary metagenome ERZ1740067 (study PRJEB43018, sample SAMN04849236) | marine metagenome | isolation source: floating plastic debris | place: Pacific Ocean | collected 2008-08-27 | study: EMG produced TPA metagenomics... | reverse complement strand
ACTTTGTGCGCGGTCATGGCGATTCTGATCCTTGAAATGTCGGGTTTGGATGTCGCATACCGGGGATCAGTAGACAAACTCATAACATTCAACATGAACATGAGGTGCGCATGCATATAGAGTTTCGCCACCTGCGGACGATCAAGGCGATCCATGAGGAAGGTGGCTTGGCCAAGGCCGCCGACCGGTTGCACATCACGCAAAGCGCGCTGAGCCATCAGATCAAAGGTCTGGAGGATCAAGCCGGGGTGGAGCTGTTTGTGCGGCGGTCGAAACCGATGCGCCTGTCGGCGGCGGGTATGAAGATGCTGCGCCTTGCGGAGGAAGTTTTGCCGCGTGTCGCCGCATTGGAGGAGGATTTCGACGGCCTGCGCGCAGGGAAATCAGGGCGGTTGCATATCGCGATTGAATGCCATGCGTGTTTTGATTGGCTGCTGCCGGTGTTGGAGGCGTTTCGGAAGACGTGGGCGGATGTGGATGTGGATATTCGCCCTGGCCTGCAGTTTGAGGCTTTGCCCGCCCTGATCCGGCAGGATGTCGATTTGGTCGTGTCGAGCGATCCGGAGGATCTGGCGGGCGTGGATTTCACGCCTTTGTTCGATTACGCGCCAGTTTTTGTGTGTTCGGCGGATCATCCGCTGGCGGCGAAGGATTACGTAGAGGCCGCGGATTTCGCGGATCAGACATTGATCACCTATCCGGTGGAACGGGCGCGGTTGGATGTGTTCAGTCAGTTGCTGCACCCTGCGGGGATAGAGCCGAAATCCGTGCGGCAGGTGGAATTGTCGGCGGTTATATTGCTCTTGGTGGCGTCGGGGCGCGGGGTGGCGGTGTTGCCCGATTGGGTGGTGCGCGATGTGGGCGCGTCGCAGAGTATTGTGACCAAGCCGCTGACCGAAGCGGGCGTGACGCGGCGCCTTTATGGTGCGTCGCGGGCAGAGGACACCGATAAGCCGTTCATGTCCCATGTGCTGCGCCTGTGCCGGACGGAGCCAGTGAAACTGCAGCGGCGGGCCTGAAGACGTGCATCCGTTCTTGCAGAGCGATGGGCCGATTGCGTTTGCGCACCGGGGCGGCGCGTTGGAGGCGGAGGAGAATACGGCGGAGGCCTTCGCGCGGGCCGAGGCGTTGGGCTACACCCATATCGAGACGGATGTGCATCTGAGCCGGGACGGCGTGGTCGTGGTTCATCACGACAATGATGCGGGGCGGATGTTTGGCGATGGGCGTCTGATCCGCGACATGGATTGGGTCGAGATCGCGACCTTGAGCACGGCGGGTGGGGCCGCGATGCCGCGTCTGGATGCGGTGTTGGCGGATTTTCCTGGGCTCCGGTTCAATATCGAGCTGAAAGCGCCGGGTGTGGCGGGTCCCTTGGCGGAGGTGTTCCGACGCGCAAAGGCGTTGGACCGGGTCTGTGTCGGGGCCTTCGATCCGGCTCATACGGCGGAGATCCGAGGGATTTTGGGCGAGCGTCTATGTTGGTCGCCCGCCCATGTGGGCGTCGCGCGGGTGTGGGCGCGGGGTTGGGGCCTGCCGCTGGCGGCGGGTGGGTTTGACGCGCTACAGGTGCCGATGCGGTTCGGCGCGTTAGCAGTAGTGACACCGCGCTTTGTGCGCGGGGCCCATCGGCTGGGGTGTCATGTTCACGTCTGGACGGTGGATGACGGGGCCGAGATGGATCGGCTGCTGGATATGGGTGTGGACGGTATCATGACGGACCGGCCCACGCTGTTGAAAGAGGTGATGCAGCGGCGGGGGGACTGGCCCGCGTGAGGCGGCTTGGCATTTGCAGCCACCAGGCCTATACGCGCGGCCTGGATAGGGAGTGACCCGCATGCAAGGCTCGGCCAACCTCAACATTATGATCAAAGCCGCCCGCAAGGCGGCGCGTAGCCTGGTGAAGGATTTCCGCGAGGTCGAGCAGCTTCAGGTCTCGGCTAAGGGCCCTGGCGACTTCGTCAGCCGCGCCGACCGTGCGGCGGAAGAAATCATTCGCGAAGAGCTGATGGAAGCACGGCCCAATTATGGATTCTTGGGCGAAGAAGGCGCGGAGATTGAGGGCAAGGACCCGACCCGCCGCTGGATCGTGGACCCGCTGGACGGCACCACGAACTTCCTGCACGGGATGCCGCATTTCGCCGTGTCGATCGCCCTGGAACATAAAGGCGAGATCGTGTCGGCGGTGGTCTATGACCCGGCGAAGGATGAGATGTTTTTTGCTGAAAAGGGCGCGGGAGCGTGGCTGAACGACAGCCAGCGGTTGCGTGTTTCGGCGCGGACGCGGTTGGCGGAGGCAGTCTTTGGCGCGGGCTTGCCGCCCGATGGAGGTAAATACTTACCCGGGATGCTGCGCGATTTGGCGCGGTTGATGCCGATGTGTTCGGGCATGCGCCGGAATGGGGCAGCATCGTTGGACCTGTGCTGGGTTGCGGCGGGCCGGTTCGAGGGGTTCTGGGAATACGGGCTAAAGCCCTGGGACATCGCCGCCGGGATTCTGATTGCCCGCGAAGCGGGCGCCATCGTGGAGCCGATCCGCGAGGGGCAAGACTTGCTGGCCGATGGGCACGTGATGGCGGCGTCAGAGCCGCTGTTCGATACGTTTTCCAAGGTGGTCCGCACGCGGGACTAAGCGCGACCGGATTTCGTCACGAAATCCGTGGGAAAAACATGCGTTTTTCGGCGCTTGGCGGCGTGGTTTGGCCTAGCGAGCGTAGCCTCGGTCGTAAATGACCTGTTGCGCGATCCCGGCGGTGGCCAGGTAGATCGAGGTGATCATTACAACAGCCGTCAGCACCGGATTGGGTGCAAAGCCTGTCCACGCCGCGAAGGCAATGGCCGCAACCCATAGGACGGCGATGGGCAAGGACACAATTCGCCATTTGGCGGTGCGGACCGGGTGCACGAATTTCAGGTTTAGGAATTGCGCGGCTGCTAAGACGACGACCAGGCCTAGTATGACCCACCAGGGTGGCTCCATCACCAGCATTGCAAGAGCAACCATATTCCAACAGCCGGGGAAGCCCCGAAAGCTTTTATCGGCCGTTTTCATCCGCGTATCCGCGAAATAGAGGGAGGAGGCGAAGGGAATCAGCAAGACGACGATCCAGCCCGACCATCCCGGCATAAGGCCTGATCCATAAAGGGCGTAGGCAGGGATCATCACGTAAGTCAGGAAGTCTATGATCAGATCGAGTAAGGCTCCGTCGATTACCGGCGCGTTCAATGTCACGTCGTATTTGCGGGCGAGCGGCCCGTCGATCCCGTCGACGATGAAGGCCACTGTCAGCCAGATGGTCATCATTGCCCAATCTTGTTGGGCGGCCTCGATCAGGGCCAGCATCGCAAGCGAAGCGCCGACAGCGGTGAACAGGTGCACGGAGTAAGCTCGAAAGCGCATGAGATGTGCCATGCCCCTTAGGCGGGGCAATTGCAACCGTTCTATGACAGTGGGCGCAGAGCGACGAATGCATAGACCATCTGGTATTGCACATGTCCCGCGCTGCGCGCGGCAGGCTATGTGCGATGCGGGTATTTGACGGGGTGCCCTAGGCTTTGGGGTGGGCGGCCTCGTAAACCTCCAACAGGCGGGCGGTGTCGACGGCGGTATAGGCCTGGGTCGTGCTGAGCGAGGCGTGACCAAGCAATTCCTGGATCGCGCGCAAGTCGCCGCCCGCGTTCAGGAGGTGCGTGGCGAAGGAATGGCGCAGGGCGTGGGGCGTGGCCGAGGCCGGAAGGCCGAGCCGCAGGCGGGTTTGTTCGACAACCTTGGCCACAGAGCGGGGGCCAAACGCGCCGCCACGGATGCCACGGAACAGCGGCGTGTGCGGCGCGAGGTCATGGGGGCAGAGCGCGGCGTAGCGCGCCGTGGCGGTGCGGGCGGCGGGCAAGACGGGCACTTCGCGGTCCTTGCCGCCTTTACCGGTTATGCGCAGGGTTTCGGGCAGCGGGTGTTGATCAGCGGTGAGGCTGAGCGCCTCGGATATCCGCAGGCCGCAGGCGTAGAGGAGCGTGACGATAGCAGTATCGCGGGCCTGGACCCAATCGCGGTCATCGTGCTCGGCGACAGTGTTTAGCATGTCTTTAGCGCCGTCTTCGGTCAGAGGGCGGGGCAGGCGGCGTGTGTGTTTGGGTGCGCGCATGGATAGGACCGCGGTCGCGTCAAACCCATCGCGTTCGGCCCACCATCTGAAGAAAGCTTTGCTCGCCGAGAGCCGCCGCGCCAGCGAGCGCGGGCCGACCCCGCGCGCCCGTTGATCCGCCAGCCACGCGCGCAGGTCGCGCGTGGTGATACATTTGAGCGCGTTGGGGCCGGGCGCTGTGCCGAGATGCCCGGCCTGGAAGGCCAGGAAATCGGTGAGGTCCGCGCCATAGGCGCGCAGCGTCGCCTCGGATCGGCCGCGCACACCGCGCAGGTGGGTCAGCCAAGCCTCCAGCAGGTCGCGGATAGCTGGCGTGAGTGACAGGCTCAATCGAGCCAGCCGCGCATAAGCCGTTCGAACACGCCCGCAAAAAAGGTCAGCAGGTCGGTGCCTTGGGATGGGCGGAATTGGTGCGGGTCCTCGGCGCCCATGACCAGAAGGCCGGGCAAACGGCCGTCGCCTAGGTCGAGGGTCAGGCAGGCCTCCGAATGGATCCACGACGCGCTGTCGCCGAAGATTTTGGCGGCGTCGCCCGACACTTGGCGGAGGGTGACTTGGCGGTGGGGCATTTCACGCCCGCCGGTGATGTAGGCGTCGACGAAGCCGGGGGCGACGACGGGCAGGACATCTTCGAGCTTTTGGACCTTTGGGGCCTCGGTCTCGGTCGCTTCGGCGCTTTCGAGGACGAGCCGGACGCGGTCCACGCGCAGGATGCCTGCGACGTCGGTTCCAAGGAGGGTCAGGAATTCGGTGAATTCGGTCGCATCGAGCAGGCGAATGATCGAACGATGAACCTGATTGGTGCCGGCGAGGTTTTCGTAAGCGGCGGCGATAACCGAGCGGTGAGTGTCCTCCAACCGGTCGAGCCGGTTCTGCAGCCGTTCCATCGCGATGCCGCGCATATCGACGATATTGCCGCCCATCTGGCGGTCATTGGCGGCGATGAGCGCGCGCATCAGGTCGCGATCTTCGAGGATCATCTCAGGATCGCTTAGCGCACGGTCGCGCCAATCGTCATGGGGGAATTGCGGGGCGTCAGCCTCGGGTGTGGTCATCTCGCACTGCCTCAAACGTGTTTTTGTTTGAGATCGCATAGCATGGCGAGGGTGCGCCGGGCCAGAATTTTCCGGCCCCAGGCGCAGGTTAGCGGCAGGTGTGGCGCTGAGACGATAGGCTTAGACGATAGTCTGGCCAGTCTTGGCCCAATCGGCCATGAACGCATCTAGGCCCTTATCGGTCAGCACGTGGTTGGCCATCGCTTTGATCACGCCCGGGGGGGCGGTGGCGACATCGGCGCCGATCAACGCGGCCTCTTTCATGTGGTTTGCCGAGCGGATGGACGCCGTCAGGATTTCGGTGGCGAAATCGTAGTTGTCGTAGATCTGCCGGATCTCGGCGATCAGATCCATGCCGTCGATGTTGATATCGTCCAGCCGCCCGACAAAGGGCGAGATGAAGGTCGCGCCCGCCTTGGCGGCCAAAAGCGCCTGGTTGGCGGAGAAGCAGAGGGTGACGTTAACCATCCGGCCCTCGCCGGTCAGCACCTTACAGGCCTGCAGACCGGCCCAGGTGAGCGGCACTTTGATGGTGATATTGTCGGCGATCTTGGCCAATTCCCGGCCCTCGGCGAGCATTCCCTCCGCATCAAGCGCCACGGTTTCCGCCGAAACGGGGCCAGGGATCATATCGCAGATTTCTTTCGTGACTTCTTTGATGTCGCGGCCAGATTTCATGATTAGGGAAGGGTTCGTAGTGACGCCGTCGACCATCCCCAGCTCATGCAACTCGCGGATGGCATCCACATCGGCAGTATCCACAAAGAATTTCATCGCAGCGGTTCCTTTCGGCAGAAATTCGTGATGATTTGACGGACTTCTACCGCATGTTACCGCTAACGGGAACCCGCCATGGATGAGCATTTCGAAGCAGGGGAGTTGGTTGGGGTTTTGACCCCGGAACCCCTGGATCGGGTGCTGGATTACAAGGCGCCTGAGGGCGGCTGTTGGTTGGGCGCGTTTGTCGAGGTGCCGTTGGGGCCGCGCAAGGTGTTGGGTGTGATCTGGGGACCGGGGCGGGGCGATTGGGACATCGCCAAGGTGCGGTCGGTGAACCGCGTTCTGGACGTGGCGCCGATGCGGGCGGAGATGCGGGAATTTCTGGAAAAGGCGGGGGCCTATACGCTTACGCCGATGAGCATGATGTTGCGGCTGGCGAGCCGGGTGCCGGGGCTGAGCGATCCGCCGTCGATGCGGAAAATCTATCGCTTAGGGCAGGGGAGCCCGGACCGGATGACGCCCGCGCGGCAGCGGGTGATCGACACCTTGGTTGAATATGGAGGGCTGGGTTTCACGCTAAAAGAGTTGAGCGAATTGGCGGGCGTCACATCGACCGTGGTGAAGGGGCTGGCGAAGCAAGGCGTCGTGGATGAGGTCGATACGCCCCGTGATGCGCCATACCTGCAGCTGGATCCTGGATTGCCTGGCAAGGCGCTGACCGACGATCAAGTGGTGGCGGCGGAGGCGTTGCGCGATGGGTTGCGCGCGAAGCGGTATGGCACAGTGCTGCTGAAAGGGGTGACCGGGTCGGGAAAGACCGAAGTCTACTTAGAAGCGGTGGCGGAATGCTTGCGCCAGGGGCGGCAGGCTTTGGTTCTGTTGCCAGAGATTGCGCTGACATCGGAATTTCTAACGCGGGTTAAGGCGCGGTTTGGTGCGGACCCGGCAGAGTGGCACTCAGGCGTGACGATGACCGAGCGGCGCCGGTGCTGGCGCATGGTCGGCCAGGGGGAGGCGCAATTGGTGGTGGGCGCGCGATCCGCGTTGTTCCTGCCGTATCGGGATCTAGGTCTGATCGTCGTAGATGAGGAACACGACACGTCGTACAAACAAGATGAAGGCGCGACCTACAACGCGCGCGATATGGCAGTGCTGCGGGCGTCGTTGAATGATGCGCAGGTGGTGCTGGCCTCGGCCACGCCGGCGCTGGAATCTTGGGCCAATGCGGAGGCCGGCAAGTATAAGCGGCTGGATCTGACCAGCCGTTTTGGCCCTCAAGATCTGCCCGAAATGGCCGCGATTGACATGCGGCTCGAAGATTTACCGGGGGGATCTTGGATCTCACCCACTTTGGCGTCGGCGGTAGGCCATCGGTTGCAGGATGGTGAACAATCCCTGCTGTTCCTGAACCGGCGTGGCTTTGCGCCCGTGACGATCTGCCGGGCCTGCGGAGAAATGGTCGGCTGCGACCATTGCGATGCGCGGATGGTGGAGCATCGGTTCCAGAAGCGGCTGGTCTGCCACCAATGTGGCGAGACCAAGCCGGTTCCGCAGGTCTGCCCGTCTTGCGGGGCGGAGGGGAAGATGGCTGCTGTGGGGCCGGGTGTGGAGCGCATAGCCGAGGAGGCGGCGGCGTTGTTTCCGGATGCGAAGATGGCGATCTTATCATCGGATCAGTTTGGGTCCGCCCGGGCGTTGAAGGAACAGATTGAGGAACTGGCCCACGGCGAGACCGACCTGATCATCGGAACGCAATTGGTGGCGAAGGGGCACAATTTCCCGCGGCTCACCTTGGTGGGGGTGGTGGATGCGGATCTGGGCCTCCAAGGGTCAGACCTGCGGGCGGCGGAGCGGACGTTTCAGCTGATGCGCCAGGTGGCGGGGCGCGCGGGGCGCGCGGATCGGCCCGGGCAGGCGCTGTTGCAAACGTTTCAGCCGGATCACCCAGTGATCCGGGCTATTCTATCGGGCGATGAGGAAGGGTTTTGGCGAACCGAAGCGGCGGAACGAGAGGCGGCGGGCATGCCGCCCTATGGGCGCTTGGCAGGAATTGTCATTTCGTCAACCGAAGCGGCGGCAGCGTTCGATCTGGGCGCCCATTTGGCGCGCAACGACGCGCCGTTGCGGGAGGCCGGCGCGATTGTGTATGGCCCCGCGCCCGCGCCGATTGCCCGCGTGCGCGGACGGCACCGGGTGCGGATGTTGGTGAAGGCGCCGAAAGGTGTGGCTTTGCAACCGGCGGTCAGCCGGTGGCTCTCGGGTCTTAAGCTGCCAGGGCATTTGCGGATATCGGTGGATATCGACCCGCAGTGCTTCTACTGAGCTTGGTCGCTGGACCGACCCGCGCCTGCGCGCTAGAACCCCTGAAATCGACCTCTGGAACCTGCCCCATGACCGCTACGATCCGCCCGCAACCCGGTATTCTTGATATTGCCCTCTACCAGGGCGGTGCATCAGAGATTGACGGCCATGCGGCGCCTTTGAAGCTCAGCTCGAATGAGAATCCATTTGGCGCTTCGCCTGCGGCGGTTGACGCAATGGGAGAGGCGTTGGCGCAATCGCATCGGTATCCGTCGACGGATCACGGTTCGCTGCGCGCGGCGATTGCGGAGGTGCATGGGTTGGATGCGGATCGGATTATCTGTGGTGTCGGGTCCGATGAGATCTTGCACTTCCTGTGCCAGGCTTATGCCGGGCCGGGGACGCAGGTGCGGTATACCGAGCATGGCTTTGCCATGTATCGGATTTCGGCACTGGCGGCGGGGGCGACCCCGGTTGAGGTGCCCGAGGCGGAGCGCCGGGTGGATGTTGATGCACTGATCGACGGGTTGGGGGAGGATACGCGGTTGGTGTTCATTGCGAACCCGTCGAACCCGGCGGCGACGATGCTGACGGATGCCGAAATCGCGCGGTTGGCGGAGGCTTTGCCGGAGCAGTGTTTGCTAGTGCTCGATGGGGCGTATGCGGAGTTTGCCGAAGGTTATGACGGCGGCGCTGCGCTGGTCGACGCGCGAGACAACGTGGTGATGACGCGCACGTTTTCAAAGGCTTACGGGTTGGGTGGGCTACGTGTAGGATGGGGATATGCCCCGCAGCATGTGATCGACACGTTGAATCGGATCCGGGGGCCGTTCAACCTGTCGGGTGTGGCTTTGGCCGGGGCCGAGGCGGCAGTGAAAGACCGCGACTGGGTCGCCGAGTGCATCCGCGTAAACGCGGATGAGCGCGCGCGGTTGATTGGCGGTCTGCGGCAATTGGGCATCGCGAGCGATGACAGTTTCGCCAATTTCGTGCTTGCCCGCTTCGCAGACGAGGCGGAGGCAGATGCCGCGAATGCGCATCTGCTGAGCGAGGGGATCATTGTGCGGGCGCCGAAATCCTACGGCTTGCCGGAATGCCTGCGGATTACGGTCGGGCGGCCCGAAGATAATGACCGCGTGCTGTCCGCAATGACGGCGTTTCGGGGCGCGGAATGAGCGTTTTGTACCAACGGGTTGCGCTGATTGGGCTCGGTTTGATCGCGGGCTCTATGGCCCATGCGATCCGGCGCAAAGGCCTGGCCGGTGAGATCGTGGGCACCGCGCGGTCGGCTGAAACGCGGGCGGTTGCCGCGGAGGTCGGGTTCTGTGACCAGATCGTGGACACACCGGCAGAGGCGGTGGCGGATGCTGACCTGATCGTGCTTGCCGTGCCGATGGGCGCCATGGGCGCCGTCGCGGCGGAGATCGCGCCGCATCTGGCAGCGGGCGCGACAGTGACGGATGTGGGTTCAGCCAAGCGGGATGTTGTAGCGCAGGTGGGGCCGAATATCCCGGACGGCGTGCATTTCATCCCCGGTCACCCGCTGGCGGGGACCGAGCATTCGGGGCCGCGATCCGGCTTTGCGGAGCTGTTCGATAACCGTTACGTCCTGCTGACGCCGGTGGAGGGGAGTGATCCGGCGGCTGTGGATAAGCTGCGCGACCTGTGGATAGGCTGTGGAGCGAACGTGGAGAACATGGACCCGGACCACCATGACTTGGTGCTTGCCGTGACCTCCCACACACCGCACCTGATCGCTTACACGATGGTCGGTGTCGCAGATGATCTGCGGCGGGTGACTGATAGTGAGGTCATCAAATACTCCGCTGCAGGGTTCCGCGACTTCACCCGGATTGCGGCCAGTGATCCGACGATGTGGCGCGATGTTTTCCTGACAAACAAGGATGCGACGTTGGAAATCCTGGGGCGTTTCACCGAGGAATTGTTCGCGCTGCAGCGGGCGATCCGGACGGGCGATGGTGATCTTCTGCACGAATACTTCACGCGCACCCGCGCCATTCGGCGTGGTATTATCGAGGCGGGCCAGGATACGGATGCGCCTAACTTTGGCCGCGGCATTTCGCGCAATGAGGGCGCGGAATGAGAAGGCTCGCCTTTGCGGTGATCCTTGCGGCGCTGCCCGTTGGTGCGCAAACACCAGAGCGTGTTGTGATCGAAGCCACGGAATTGGCCCCAGCAGAATCACTGCGTCCGTTTCCGCGGCCGGGCGGCGGCACGCCTGCGCCTGTGGTGATCCGGGGCGGCGCGGCAACAGCGCTTGCCGTCGCAACATCGCTGCGTCCACAGCTACGGCCAGCGGGTCTTGGCGCCGAGGCGCGGGCGGAGGATGTGCGCAATACCCCAAGCCGGATCACGCAACCTGGTGCGGGCAGCGGGCAATTGTGTGGTGTGCTTGGCCTGCAGGGGGATCGCCTGGAGGCCGTGACCGGGCGTATCGCTGGTTGCGGCATTCCGGATCCTGTGCGCCTGAGGGTCGTTCACGGTATTCCGCTCACAAGCCCCGCCACGATCAATTGCGGCACCGCCCAATCGCTGAGCCAATGGGTGATCCGCGCCGATGAGATCATCGGCAATACGGGTGGTGGTATCGCGAACCTGCGTGTCGTGGCGTCCTACGCGTGCCGGACGCGAAACTCGCGCCCTGGTGCGCGGCTCAGCGAACATGCCACCGGCAACGCGATAGATATTGCCGGTATTGGCCTGGAAGACGGCACAGAGTTGAGCGTTTTGGACGATTGGCGCAGCAACCGTAGCCAGATTATGCGTGATTTGCACTCGGCAGCGTGTGGGCCGTTTGGAACGGTATTAGGACCAAATTCAGACCGGTTCCATCAGGATCACTTCCACTTTGACGTCGCGTCTTACCGGTCTGGCGCCTATTGCCGCTAGGGCAGCCGCAAGCTTGGGGCTGGCCCAAGCGGAATCGGACCAAGGAAGATTTGTCCGTTCGAAAAGTTGAGCGTCGCATCAATGTTCTCAGGCTGCCCAGATAGGCCAGCCAACACACCCAACATCGTATCGGCACTTGCCTGAAATTGCTGTGGGATCAGGTCCACGTTAAGTGCCAAATCCAGCATTGTGCGCCAATCCTCCGCCCGAATTGTCAGGTCGCCTTCTGGAACTCCGCCCGGTGTGACCTGCAATGTACCGGACGTGCGAAACAGCATATCGCCCCAAACAGCGCTGATGTCATTAACGATGATTTCGGTGGGCTGCGGTCGTGCTTGTTGGATTGCTTCACGATCAAATGGCGCGTCGAACGTCAGCTGAAGTGAGATATCCATTGTAGCGATACTGTCAGGAAGTGCAC
>ERZ1740067.2375-NODE-2375-length-11549-cov-6.580129_pt1 | contig 11549 bp, 5 predicted proteins | sample MGYA00581736_ERZ1740067 | MGnify/ENA primary metagenome ERZ1740067 (study PRJEB43018, sample SAMN04849236) | marine metagenome | isolation source: floating plastic debris | place: Pacific Ocean | collected 2008-08-27 | study: EMG produced TPA metagenomics... | reverse complement strand
GGTCGCCCTTTTCCAAGCGGAGGCCAATGGTCTGGCCAGCGTTGAGTCAGGCCAATTATCGGGTCAACTGTGGGGTTATGCCACTGCGATTGTGGGGTTATGTCTAGTCCAAATCGTTTGTGGCTACAAGGCCAATACTCAGGCCTACGCGCTGACTATCGCAGTCCAAACCAAGCTGCGACTATATCTGGCCGAATACGTTAGGCGGCTGCCTCTAGGATTTTTTACGCAGCGGGCAGCGGGCACGGTAGATGCTCTCTTTACCACCAACATTATGTACCTGGAGCCGCACCATATTTTAGAGAGTTTGATCAGCGCTGTGGTGACGCCTCTGGTGATCTTTTTAGTCATGCTGGTTTTAGACTGGCGGCTGGCCCTAGTGCTGGCTTCTAGCGTGCCGTTTGCGCTGCTAGCCTTGCGCTATGGGGATGTTGTGTTTGCACGGGTATGGCGCTTGCAGGCGGCAGCACGGGTGGCAGCCAATGCTCGCATGGTGGAATACATTCAAGGGATTGCCGTCATTCGAGCGTTTAATCTATCGGGTGAGCGCTTGCAGCAGTTTCGAGCAAGCCTGCGCCAGTACCGACAAACCAGTTTGCAAACAGCAACGGAGCTAACTCCGGCGTTAATCGCCTTCTTAGGCGTGCTGGAGCTAGGGTTTGCCGCGCTTTTGGTGGTAGGCAGCACGCTGTTTGTGCAGGGCACATTGAGCGGCGATCGCTTTCTCTTTTTTATGGTGCTAGGGCTCGCCTTTTACCTGCCGCTAATCGGTATGGCAGAGATGATCGAGTTTTATCGCCTGATGCAAAACTGCGTACGCAATCTAAACGAGTTTTTAAAGTCGCCGCTGCTGCCAGCAACGCCCAAGCCACAACAACCTAACAGCACCCAAATTGAGTTTAAGGGCGTTAGCTTTGGTTATGAGCGACAGCCAGAAAGCCATAACCAAAGAAGGCGTCAGCCAGAAATGGATAATGCCGCACATGAAACCATACTTGATGACGTCAGCTTTGCGATTCCACCGCGCTCGGTCACGGCCTTGGTAGGACCCAGTGGCTCAGGAAAAACAACCATTACTAACCTGATCGCCCGCTTTTGGGATGTAGATCAAGGGAAAATTTTACTGGGCGACGTCGATATTCGACAGATAGATACCAACACCTTGCTCTCGCAAATGACTATGGTTTTTCAAGATGTGTATCTATTTAACGACACCCTATTCAACAACATCCAATTTGGGAAAGAGGATGCCAGTGAAGCTGAGATCATTGCTGCGGCCAAGGCTGCGCGATGCCACGATTTTATTACCCAACTGCCCCAAAGCTATCAAACGATGGTTGGGGAGGGGGGCGCGACCCTCTCTGGGGGAGAAAAACAGCGAGTTTCTATTGCTCGCGCCATCCTGAAAGATGCACCCATTGTCCTGTTGGATGAAGCCACGGCTTCCATCGACCCTGAAAATGAGCGCCTTATTCAGCAGGCGATTCAGGCGCTCAGCGCCCAAAAAACGCTGATTATCATTGCCCACAGGCTCACCACCATTGCCGCTGCCGATCAGATTTTGGTTCTAGATCAAGGCCGATTAGTTGAGCAGGGCACGCATCAATCGTTGATGGCACAATCTGGAGTATATGCGAGACTATGGGATGTGAAGTCGCGATCGCAAGGATGGAAACTGACTGCCTAACGACCGCCTATCAAATCTCTTTGCAGTAGAAATCTCTTTGCAGCAGAAAATTTTTCACAAGAGATATCATCACTTTACGTAAGTCCAATTATCTTGACCCTATGGTTCACAGCTCTATAGTGTACAACTGCGAGTTATCCAAATTCTTCTATCGCAGGTTGAGCGCCCATACATAAATTCAAGATGATTACAACAGACACGCCGTCAAGCTTAAACCCTCTGTAAACAAGCATTTCAGGCTTTTATAGAGAGATAATCGTGATAAACTCCTCATGTTAAAGAGTATGGTGTGAGTGTCGTGAATTCTAAGCCCATCAAGTTTTTCAGCCTCTTGGCTGGTCTGCTATTAGCTGCCTACGGAACATCAGCTAAGGCAGAAGTAAACGTTGAGCATCTATCTTCAAGCAATCGCTCGGATAGGCAAAGAGCTGTGGCAGCTGCTGAATCAACTGTTGCTGAGCTTCCTCTGCTGCGTATAGATCCGACTGACGAGACAACAGCTTTCCAAAGCATAAATCAAGCAGTAGACCTAAGCGGGGCAACAATTGATTCAACCGAAGCATTTGAACCATTCTCAGACGCAACATCAACCGATGATGCATATGCTAGGTTGCGATCTCTCCTCCAGACAGAAGAATCTACTGAAGCAGTGATATCGCCAACTGAAGAAATCGCGTTCGAGGCTGAAGACTATGCCATCGCTGACGAAGCTCGCACGGGGCTTGACGCATCTCCCAGTGAACCTTTCTCAAGTGAGGCTGTCTCCGACACGCCTCTCTTAATAGGAGATGGGGGGGCGCCCCACTTTGGTGATGCTATCTACTGGTCACCCTCTCGTCCCGACAGTCATGCACCTATTGGCGTGATGGGGGACCATACCCACGAAAAGGGAGAGTTTATGCTCTCCTACCGCTACATGTATATGGACATGGACGGTAACCGTAACGGAACGGAGTCTTTGAGTACAGCTGATGTCTTGCAAGATTTCATGGTGACGCCTGTGCGAATGAGCATGCAAATGCACATGCTAGGTGCGATGTATGCCCCTACAGACGATCTCACGCTGATGACGATGTTGCCCTACATCACCAAAGAAATGGATCACCTCACTCGCATGGGCGGAGAATTCACTACAAATTCTGAGGGCATTGGCGACATTCAGGTAGGTGGGCTTTACACCATATTCGATCGCAATCGCCAGCGTGTTCATCTAAATTTGGGCGTTAGCCTACCAACCGGTTCGATCGAAGAGCGCGATGCTACGCCTATGGGCCCCGATCAAATCTTGCCCTACCCCATGCAAATTGGTTCTGGGACCTTTGATTTGCATCCTGGCATCACTTACCTGGGACAGGCAGGGAGATGGTCATGGGGATCTCAGGCAAAGGGCGTTATTCGTCTTGGAGAGAATGCCAATGGTTATCGTCAGGGCCATCAGCTCATGCTCACAGGATGGGGCGCTCGTAGCTGGACAAATTGGTTTAGCACATCATTGCGTTTGGATGGACGGACCTGGGGCAACTATGGCGGCGAGGACGATCGCTTAAATCCAGCTGTTATTCCAACTGCAGATCCTAATTTACGCGCTGGTACTCAGTTAGATGTGGGATTGGGCTTAAACTTTTATGTGCCAGAAGGAGAACTTCAAGGCTTACGAGTTGCAGCAGAATTTAACCTGCCGATATACCGTAGCCTATCAGGCCCTCAACTCGAAACCGACTTTAGTGCAACGGCTGGTGTACAGTACGCGTTTTAGCCACAAATCATCGGTGTGATTCTTTAGCCGCTGCACTTTGTGTGGCGGCTTTTCTTTATGCAAAGTGCGAATTTTCCCTGGCATAAAAACCGACAACCCGCGCTCTTGAGCCAACATCAAAATTTAGTCTGCAGCAAGGTCGTCAGGGTCATGCGCCAATCTATCAAGAACAACAGAATGCAGGCATCATTGCTACACCATTTATAGCTCTCATTTACGTACGAACATCTTTTTTACAGCTTCTAACGTAAACCTTTCGCTTATGCTATAGCCATTCTATTAATGAGAATGATTACTAAATATTTTTTAACTTTTTCGAGACTCCTTAAATGAATGACATAGTCCTAAATGCTTTTGAAAACCAGATAATAAGCTGATTTACCAGCGAGCTTGAAATCCTTCAATGCCAGAATCTTTTAAGATATTATTATTGACATTAACTATCATTTGAGAGAGGCTGTTATGTGTGGAGAAATAATATCTCTTCTAGCAAAGCACTTATGGAACAGGTCGTGCTGGGATGATTAGTTAGGGCAATTATGGAATGATATGAAAATTCCACTTACTTTTGATGATATTCAGCAATCTATTCAAGGTTTTCAAAAGCAGTACGGCGGCCGCTGTCAGTTAGCGCAGGGCGAAACTTTTCTGATGATGCCCGCGCGCTTTGGGGAAGGTTACCTACGTGGCATCTCTTTGCGAGAAGGGTTGGAACTATTTATTTATGAATACAATCTCAGCTGCGATCTAATTCTGGATTTTCAAAAGCTTGCACTCAACAACTCGTTCGTAAATCTAACCTTTTGCCTGTCTGGGCGGTGCAGTGGCTTAATGCCTGGAATAAATCACAAGCTTGATATTAACGGACAGCAAACCTCTCTTTCTACTGTGCCTTATGCGGCTGGAACCGTTGAACTTTTCGGCGGACAAAAGATTAGCGGCGTTGAGCTTGTCATGAGTCCCAAGTTTGCCATGGGTTTATTGGCAGACCGCCTGAGCGCTATGCCATTCACTTGGCAACAGGCTCTAAAGGCAGCCGCTTTAGAGCCTTCCTTTCACCTTACCCAGCTTTCGCCAGAAATCTCTCATATTCTTCGACATATGTTTAATTGCCCTTATCAGGGCACGCTCCGACAGCTTTATTTAGAGGGAAAGTCTTTAGAATTAATCGCCCTATACTTTTCTGTCATAACAGGGGCTGTGACCGATTCATTGGGAGAGCTGAAGCGAGATGAGTTAGATCGTTTGCATCAAGCGAAACAGATTCTTTCGCAGCAGATGTTAGATCCACCCTCGCCAGCGGTGATCGCTAGGCAAGTTGGCTTGAGCGAACGCAAACTGCAAAAAGGGTTTCAACAGCTCTTTGGCAGAACAGTGTTTGGTGTGCTTCATGATTACCGCATGGAGGCGGCACGGCAACTGTTGGAAAGGGGGCAGATGAGTGTGGGGGCGATCGCACTTGCTGTCGGTATCTCTCACCGAGGCTACTTTGCCAGTGCCTTCAAAAAGAAATATGGCAGTACGCCCAGAGAGTACCTCAAACTGTTGGGTAAGTAGCTCTGGCGACTGTGTTGTTCACATGGCTGATTCGCATGGCTGATTCGCCGTAGCTGATTCGCATAACAATGCGCCATTAGCGATCATATTTGCACCTGTCGTGATCATCATCCAGTCAAAACCTGACTATCATATTGGCATCTCCCAAAATTAAATGAAGGTTGCAGACGATGACGAAACTCTCGGTAGACCTTGGCCCTGTACAAGAAACTTTACTCATTCCCTTGCTCGGACGCGCTAGAGAAACGCAGGCGGGAAATGGTCTAATTCAAGATGAAAAAGCCGTCGAGATTGTGAGTACGCTTGACTATGACTTTTCAAAATGGGAAAAATCCAGTGCCCTGAAAGGAGCAACTCTCCGCACGCGCATATACGATCAAGATGTTCAAACCTTTCTTTCAGAGCATCCTGCCGGGACAATTGTTGAAATTGGCTGTGGTTTGAACACACGATTTGAGCGCTTGGACAATGGTAAAGCGCGCTGGTTCGATTTGGATCTGCCCGATACTTTGGCCCTGCGACGACAGTTTTTTCAGGACGAGCCTCGTCGCACGATGCTAGAAGCTAGCGTACTAGAAACCGACTGGATGGAACCGGTCGCCGCAACGGGTGGGCCCTGGTGCTTTATTTCAGAAGCAGTGATTATTTATCTCGAAGCGTCGAAGGCCCGTCAGGCTATCACTCAGATTGCTGAGCGCTTTCCTGGTGCATGGATCATAATCGACACCACGTCTCAAAAAATGATCGATGGCCAGTCTACTCACGATGCCATGAAGTATCTGTCGAAAGATAGCTGGTTTCGATGGGCCTGTGACGATCCAAGTGAAATTGAAGATTGGGCGAATGTAAAATTGGAGCGATCTCGCACTCTCCTAGACGCTGGCCCTGAACTCATGAAATATGCTCCCTGGTATGTTAAATTCATGGCCCGATGGCTTCCTTGGTTAATTCGCCGTCAGGTTGATGGCTACCGGCTTAACCGACTTGTTGTAGGGGCTTAGTGTGCAGAGCCATTTGTCAGATTAACGAAGTATCAGATTGACGTGTCAAATACTTCGTTAATCTGACACGTCAATCTGATACTTCGAGTATGAGCAACGCACAATACACAACTATTATGGATGGGGCAAAGACCAACATCCATCTCGGATCTGCCAATAATGCTATCAAATCGTTCATAAGCGTCTCCTCATAGAAAGAAGCATAACAACGTAAGCGTGGAAAAATCTCCCAAGCGCTAAATTTCTAATATTCGCGCTTCAGTAGTATATTTTCAGCAGAGTATGTTTTCAGCTTGGTGTACTGACCTCAGGCGAATGGACATGACCCTGACTATGTTTATGAGTGTGAGCGTGGGGGTGACTATGATCGTGAGCATGTCCATGAGTGTGGCTATAGCGATGACCAGAGCTATGGGTATGGAAAAGCTCATGGCTATGACCGTCTGGGCCATGACTATGATTCAGAAAGGGATCTTCCAACTCCTTTGCTCCAGGCCCCAAAGCCGTATAAATCGACACTAGGGTTAGCAAAATCACAAGCGCAGCAATTGCAACAATAATAACGGTAGACATATCCATATTTGAAACATTCCACTTTAGAAATAACAGGAGAAACAACCAGTTCAAGGCAACAGGTTAATGGCAACAGCAGAAGTAATGATGCGAAAGCAACAGTCAGTTGCTGCTCAAGACACAAAGGTAATAAATCGCTTAATTTCTTTTCATAGCAAAGTGCTGGCAACATCTTTTAGACATTACGCTTTAGAGATTGCGCGAAGTCATAGCCGACATAAAACCCGCACTGCTTTATGTCGGTTATGAATAGGTATGCTGATATGACTCTGCCGATTAATTTCGACACGATGCCGAAACCGTTTAGACGCTGACACTGAAACTTATAGATCAGATGAGAATAACTTTCAATATTAAAAGGAATAATTCCTAATAAAATAAGCTAAAAGTTGCTTTTGTAATGCATGTATGATTTCTGTAATCACCTGTTTTTCGGCTATTTTAAGGGCTAATTTAAATTTTTGATAAGCTGATAATTAGGCAAAGCAATTTGTGATTTCAGATACATTAAATAGGAATTATTCCTGTTTGATCGGCAGGGCGGCCCTCACGAAAAGTTAGCAGGAAGGTATGGCAAGAGCCCTCTTTTGAGTTTGCGGCTCGTTGTCAGCAAGTCGCACTCTTTTCGCAAAAAGTTTAAGAAAATCTATTTTTGTTCTTTATTGCAGCTTAAGTGATCAAGCAAGTCGCTCTAGCGATCATTTAGAGCGGCCGTGCGCGATATTATCCAAATGCTCTTAATGATATTTTTCTCAACAACAACTTCTTAAGCGTGCATCTTAAGGCTTTGGAGCATACGTCGAAGCCTTAGCAACATTTTTACGCTTATCTTAAGGACGATATTTCCCCATGGATACGAATTCTCTTAACTCAGCTGACTTGATCCCTGAAGTTGAGTCAAACGATACGCTCTCAACCGCTACAGCTATTTCTCTCTCGATCGAATCTCCTAAAGCGATCGCAACTGGCAGCATTAATTTTGATTTTGACAACAACCGCGATGTTGATGCCACCGAAGACGTTGACCTCTATTCCTTTGAGTTAGCCGCCGGTGACACCATCAAGCTAGATGTTGATCCCTCTGGTGATGTTAGGCCTGCTGATTTTGTTGAATTAACGTTATTTGATAGCAATGGCGACACTCTGGCTACCGGTGATGTATTCAATCCTGGGCCTGATGATGCATTTACTTCCTTCCTTCCTTATATTGAATACACCGCAACTGAATCAGGCACCTACTATGTTGGGGTCAGCGCCTATTTGAACGGCCGTTCTATTTTTGCGGTGTCTAGCTATGACCCCTTTACGGCTGGCTCGGGCAGTGGCGTCAATTTTGACCCGCTTGGTTTTGACTTAAATAGCTTTGGGGACTATGCTCTGGGCTTTGAGCTGGTAAATGACGCCACGCCTGTGGTCGAGCCGCCCCAGCCCCCTGCCGATGGCACATCATCCGCCGATGCCCCAACGGTTTCCTTGCAAGTTATTACCGGTACCTATGATATTGATGGCAGCATTATTGCGCCCACGCTGGCTGAGACGGTTAGCAATGCTGGTTTAAGTCCTCTTTTTGGTGTAGGCGGCTCGGCCATTACCTTTGTGCTGAATACCGAAGGACCCATCCCAACAGAAGGCGTCGAAGTTACTCTCAATGCCGACGCCAATTTGGCAGACTATATATTTACATCCAGTCCGTTTATTCGCGGTGGGGAAGTGTTAGGGCCAGTACTCGATGCTGAGGGTAATCCCTCGGGCATTCGTTTAAAGATCACTCAAAATACGACATTGCTCAATGTCAACGTAGCCGATAAACCCTTTCCAGAAACCGATGGTCCTGAGCAAGTAACCTTTGCCTTGGATAGTAACGTAGCCAATATTAGTGCTGCTGCTGACGCATCAACGATCACGTTTTATGACACCCTTGCTGATGTTCCGCCGCCGACAACAACAGACTTGACCATCGGGTTAACGGTGGAGAATGAGGCCCTGGTCGAAGCCGATGGCAACAGAGCGACCTTAACCTTTAGTCTTAGCGAACCTCCACCGTCTGAAGGCGTCTTGGTTTATGTCAATACCTCTGCTAAAACAGCAGGTGAATCTGTCAATGGCCAAACCTTCAACTTGCTGGGGCAATTTGATGTGTTTGGCGCTGAGATCTCAGGGGGCACATTTCCCATTCCTGATTTCGCATCCAGCGGTTTTTATTTCAACATTACTGAACAAACAGCTACGATTAGCGTTGCCGCATTTCCCGATGATGTCGTCGAAGGACTCCAAGCTTTTCAGGTAGCTTTGGGCGGCAGTGCCGACTATCAGGTGGACCCTGCAGCCAGCGGCGTTACAGTCACCCTGGCCGATACGGCCGATTCCTTACCCCAAATTAGTCTGAATACCGAACCAACGGTCTTGATTGAGTCAGAGGAAACCGCTTCGGTTCACACCTTTACCCTAAGTGCACCACCCCCACCCGAAGGGCTACGGGTGTCGGTCACAGTAGAGGGTCTGGAGGACTTTAACTTAAGCAGCATCGCCACCACAGGAATTGAAGGAGACATCAACATTGCTGAAAGCGATCCTCCTCAGCTGGTCTTCACCGTTATCCAGGATACCGCTACCATTACGCTACCGGTTGCTGACGATGGTGAAGTTGAAGGTTTAGAGACGGCAACATTTACCCTCAATCCTAGCGATGCTTACCAAATCGAAGAGACTGCCGCATCTGGTAGTTTCCAAATTGTTGATACCCCTGAAGATGCACCCACTTCCCCCTTTGAAACAGAAGTCAATGACTCATTGGATACTGCTATTCCGGTGAATCTGTCCTCCGGTGAGCCGGTGATTATTTCCGGTGCGGCTAACTATATCTATGATTTCTCTGGCACCATTCCTGTGCTGGATTTTTCTGAAGATGTAGACCTCTACTCCTTTGTGCTAGATGCCGGTGAGTCGATTACGGTGGATGTGGATGCTGTCTCTCCTGAGGGTTCAGACTCTCTGCTGCAGCCAGTGCTGCGGATTTTTGATGCCGAGGGCAACGAAATCGCCTCCGTAGGCCAGATCGATAATCCCGATGACATTGTCCCTGGTGAGGGCAGTGCAACCCTAAGCTATACAACAGACAGCGCTAACACCTACTACGCGGGCATCAGCGTGTTGGGTAACGATGACTATGACCCCACCGTGCCCGGCAGCGGCAGCGGCTGGATCTTTGAGGATGTGGCCGAACCTGATTTTTATCAGGCTACATTCACTACCACCCCCCCAGCTGACAACAGCTATGTGGTCACAAACCTGGTATCGAACAACCCTGACAACAATCCGCAACTGCTGGACTACTACGCCAGCCTTGGTTGGGGCCTCGCTATTCGCCCAGCCGGACTAGGCGGTCACTTCTGGATTAGCAACAGCGGTACCGGTACCAGCTCAGAATACGTGGGCGATGTGGGCGGCACGCCCATCTATCAAGACGATCTCAAACTCGTTACCGTTACTCCAACAGCGTTTAACCCCTTTGGCATCTCGGGTCCCACCGGCCAAGTGTTCAACGGTTCCGGTGAGTTTGTCATTACCCAGGACCACCCCAACGGCGATATTACCGCACCCAGCAAGTTTATCTTTGTAGCGAGCGATGGCGGTATCTCTGCATGGACTGAGCGCAGAAACGAGGACGGCACCGTTGATCGTCCCTTAGTTTCCGAAGTTGTTGTCGATAAATTCGGTGACTCAATCTACTATGGTGCGGCGATTACAAACTTTGAAAGTGGTAATCGGCTGTACGCCGCTGACTTTGGTCCAACGCCAGGCATTGAGGTATACGACGCCGAGTTTAACGAAATTACCGACGATTTCGAGTTTATCAATCCGTTCTTGGATGAGGGCTATGCACCCTACAACATCCAAAATGTTGATGATTCTCTGTTTGTCGCCTATGCCATTCCAGACCCAATATTCCCAGGGAATGAAGTCATCGATCCGGGCTTAGGACGCATCGCTGAGTTTGACTTGGATGGCAACTTAATTACCACCTGGGATGACGGCGGCTTGTTGAATGCGCCGTGGGGATTTGTGGCCGCTCCAGATAACTTTGGCGAATTTAGCAATGCGCTGCTGGTGTCCAACTTTGGCGATGGCACCATTGTCGCCTTTGACCGTGACACTCAACAACCCATTGACTATCTGCGCGGCACCGACGGTGCTCCAGTTGCCATTGACGGTTTGTGGGGCCTGGTATTTGGTAACGGCGGCAGCCTGGGTGAGACCAATGACCTATACTTCGCAGCGGGCAACGATTTGGGAGACAATGCTGGCGACGGTGTGTTTGGCAAAGTTGAATTTGCTGCCGATGCCGATCCGCTGCCACTCGGGGGTGATGAAACCATTACAGGCACACCTGATGCAGACCTGCTAGTAGTTGGTGGCGATAACAATATCATCCTGACTGATGCGGGAGACGATACTGTTACTGCCTTTGGTATGAATCAGACTGTCTTATCAGGAGAGGGTAATGATATTGTCAGCATTGGCAGCGGTACGGTAGATGCTGGAGAGGGCAACAACTTTGTTGCAGCTAGTGGCGGTTCTGCCGTTGTTACAGCTGGCAGTGGCAATGACACCGTGAACCTGGTTAAAGGAGAGCTAACGGCTAACCTTGGCGAAGGAGATAATCACGTTACCTCTGGGGCTGGCGATGACACCATTATCACGGGCTCCGGCGATGATATTGTTCATGCTGGAGACGGCAACAATACCCTGATACTGGGCGATGGCGACAATACGGTAAATACTCTGATTGTCCAGAATGCTTTTCTGTCGTCGTTTGGGCAAACCACTGCTGTGACAGGCAGCGGCCGTGACCTGTTTAGAATTGGTGCGGGTGCGGGCGTTCTGACTATTACCAACTTTGATGAGGGCGATCGCTTTGAGCTGGTCGGCTTTAAGCCCGACTTCTCAGGCGCGCTCAGCTTTAGCGATGTCACCA
>ERZ1740067.2372-NODE-2372-length-11565-cov-5.824848_pt1 | contig 11565 bp, 9 predicted proteins | sample MGYA00581736_ERZ1740067 | MGnify/ENA primary metagenome ERZ1740067 (study PRJEB43018, sample SAMN04849236) | marine metagenome | isolation source: floating plastic debris | place: Pacific Ocean | collected 2008-08-27 | study: EMG produced TPA metagenomics... | reverse complement strand
GCTTCGGTGCCTTTTGGCAATTATGCCGCCAGCAACAGCGCCCAGGTGATTTTGTACCAACGGGTGGGCAGCATCGAGACCCAAAAGCCGTTGTTGGTCATCAATGAGCTCAATGGAATAAAATCGGCCATTTTAGCGGGTGAAGGCCTGTGGGAATGGCGCCAGGAAGAATATGCCATCAATGAAAAACACGAAATCGTAGATGAACTGGTGAGCAAAGTGGTACAGTACCTCTCTACCAAAGAAGACAAGCGCCGCCTGCGGGTTTACCCCATCAACAACGAATTTTATGATTTTGAGAAGGTGGTGTTCGAGACCGAAATGTACAACGAGCTTTACGAACGCATCTACGACATGAAAGTTAACTTCTCTATCACCGACGAAAAAGGCAAAGCTTCTACCTACTCGTTTACCCCCACCGAAGGCAGTTCTCGCTTTGAGATCAGCGGACTGGGCAAAGGGGTATACAAGTACAGTGCTACGGCTACCATCAAAAACAAGAATGAAGTATCGGCGGGGGAGTTTACCATCAAAAGCTTGCAGCTCGAGGCCTTGAACAATACCGCGGACCATAATTTGTTGCGCCAACTTTCTCAAAAAACTGCGGGGAAGTTTTTCACCATGAGCCAAACTGCGGCCCTCAAAAAAGCAGTACTCGATACTCGACGCCCCAACAAGCTCCACAGTAGCGAAGAAATCCAGGAGATGATTCACCTCAAATGGATTTTCTTTGTATTGATGGCTCTGGCTACCATTGAGTGGGTGATTAGAAAGTATCAGGGGAGTTATTAATTGCTTTCATTGTTATACCTTTCATTGTTACATTGTTCCGCTACGCTCATTGTTCTATGGTTAGTTCCTTCGGTTACACTCAGGACTTCCCTCACTAGTGCAAGCGTCCGCTTGTAACTCATAGAATAAGTCAACATAAAAGCGAATACTTACAAGATTAAAATAATGAGGAACCTCCAAGGATGTACTTGATCACAAGCGGACGTTTACGCTAGGTAAGGGGCAATGTCATTGAGTGAAAGGGAAAAATATTGATTCACGTACCGTTTTAATCTCTCGAACACCTGACAGGTTTTTGAAACTTGTCAGGTGTAAATCCAAAATGTAGACAAACCTCATCTATCCCATTCCCTTACGGGCCTTGATCCATTGCAACCAATGCAAATCGTTGATCAAGTAGCGCAGCTCCAAAATGGTGACTTCCAAATGATTGGTGATTTTCTCGGTACTGTGGTCATTCAAAGTATACCCTGCTTCCCGAAGTTGTTCTAATGGAGTATGAGCCGAAAATGAAAAACGCTCTAGGCGCACCCGTAGATTTTCTTCCATCAAGGTCAATGATGGCTTATTTTGGCTAGACGCCTGTAAAGTGGTATCTTGCATACTGTAGATATCTTACATGTTTACAAAAGCCCTTGAGGTCGATCGCCAAATCTATGCCTCTTGGGCTATCTTTTCACCCGAAAAGACATTGTAAATATAGCAAATAACGTGATAAATAAAAATCATTTACGACGTTTATTTGCTTTTTTCCAATTGATGTACATTCTCATAATCGGTATATTCTTCCAAGATTCGCTGCATTTTTTTATTTGAAATATTCCGACCTTCTTTATAGAAAATGTATTTTGCATCTCTTATCGCCATTTTATTTTCAGTAGGTAAATCTGGGTAAATATTCTCTAAAAACCATTCAAAGGCTTGTTCTATAGTTTGGAATTGGGGCATGTTGTTTGGTTTTAAATTTTCAAGCAATAAAGATAGCAATTTCTCTCTTGCTGGCGAAAGCATCCTCCTCCCCAGTGCAAGCATCCGCTTGTAGCGCATAGCATAAGCCAACATAAAAGCAAATACTTACGCTAGAATAGAGACGGATCGAACTAATGAAGAACCTCCCAATGCGGTCAGGATGTACTTCATTACAATCAGACGCTCGTGCTAGGTAAGGGAAGCTCCAAAATTTTTAAGCTTGGATTGGCGGTTTTTACGCGAAAATACCACTATATTGAACATCAAATCATCAAAACACCTAAATTTAACCCATTATCGCTCAATATGAAGATGTATTACAAACCCAATATACCACAAATTTCCACAACAATTCCCTTTATTTTATTCGTCCTAATCAGCTTATCATTCCAAGCTTGTGGCCCTTCTAAAACCAAAGAAGCTCCCCTCCAAGATAGCATCACCACCTCTGCCAAAACCAATCGGGCCAACCCAGAAATAGAAGCTCGCATCAATCAATTGTTAGGCAAAATGAGTGTTCGAGAAAAAATCGGTCAACTGAACCTCCGAGGGACCAGCAGCCGGGTAAAAGGTTCCTTGCCTCAAGAATTACTAGAAAAAGTACGCAACGGGGAGGTGGGCGCTTTTCTCAATGTGATGGATACCGCCCACATTCGCAAGTTGCAAACCATTGCCGTCAAAGAAAGCAAGCACGGCATTCCGCTTATTTTTGCCCGAGATGTCATCCACGGTTTCAAAACCATTTTCCCCATCCCTTTGGGGCAAGCCGCCAGCTGGAACCCAGCCATCGTAGAAGAAGGCAGCCGCATTGCCGCCTTGGAAGCCAGCTCGGTGGGTATTCGTTGGACGTTTGCCCCCATGCTCGACATTTGCCGAGACAGTCGCTGGGGACGCATTGCTGAATCTCCTGGGGAAGATCCTTATTTGGCTCAAACCTTGGCCACCGCCTACATAAAAGGATTCCAAGGCGATAACTTGGCCGACCCTACTCGCATGGCGGCATGCGCCAAACACTTTATTGGTTATGGAGCCGCCATTGGGGGGCGAGATTACAACACGGCCATCATCAGCGATGCCCAACTCCATAATTTGTATTTGCCTCCTTTCGAACAAGCCATCCAAAACCAAGTGGCCACGGTAATGACTTCGTTCAATGAGGTCAATGGGATACCCGCCTCGGGCAACAAAAGGCTATTGACCGAGGTGTTACGCAACAAGTTTAAGTTTGATGGGTTTGTGGTTTCGGACTGGAACTCGGTGACCGAAATGATTGCCCACGGGTTTGCCCGTGATGCAAAGCAAGCCGCTGAATTGGCCGCCCAAGCCGGAATGGACATGGAAATGACTTCTCAAGCTTATGAACAATTTTTGGAAACCTTGATCCAAAAAGGAGTCGTGCCCGAAGCCCAGTTGGATTTTTATGTTCGCAATATTTTACGCATCAAGTTTCGCCTCAACCTCTTCAAGCAGCCTTTCATCCCGGCCAATCATCCCGGTAAATTGTACGCCCCAGCCCACCTCCAAAAAGCCCAGGAAGCCGCCATTGAAAGTAGCGTACTGCTCAAGAATCAAAACATTTTACCTTTGAAGCCCAACACCAAAATATTATTGACCGGCCCCTTGGCCGACAAAGGCCGGGACCAACTGGGTACCTGGACATTCGACGGAGAAGCCGATCCTTCTGTTACGCCCAAAGAAGCACTTTCTGATGCGATTTTTGTCGAGGGATTGTCATTTAGCCGCGATCAAAGCCAGAAAAGTTTTCAACAAGTGATAGACGCCGCCCGTAAGGTAGATGTCATCGTTTTTGTAGGAGGCGAAGAAGCCATTCTTTCGGGGGAAGCCCATTCTCGAGCCAACATCAAGCTACCAGGGGCTCAGGAACAATTATTGGCAGCACTGGCCAAGCTCAATAAACCGATTGTATTGGTCATCATGGCCGGGCGCCCCATCAACATGACCAGTTACCTCAAAGACATGCAAGCCGTGCTCATGATGTGGCACCCTGGTACCATGGGTGGCCCTGCCTTGAAAGCCATGCTATTTGGCGAAGCTGAACCCTCTGGACGACTTCCGGTCAGTTGGCCCAAAGCCGCTGGGCAACTCCCTTATTTTTACAATCACAAAAATACTGGCCGTCCTGCCAACCCCGACAAATTTGTGGGGATCGATGATATTCCGGTGGGGGCTTGGCAAAGTAGTTTGGGCAACGAGTCGCACTATTTAGACTTGGGGTATACTCCCCTCTTTCCGTTCGTGTATGGTTTGTCTTATAGCAAAGTAAAATATGGCAAAGTAACCACATCTGGCAACACCCTAAGCAAAGGCAAAAGCATTACCGTGGCAGTAGAGGTGGCTAACCAAGGCGAGCGCAACACGACTGAGGTAGTTCAGCTGTATGTGCAAGACAAAGTAGGGCGAATTACCCGACCCATACGCGAACTCAAGCGCTTCAAAAAGGTGAAGTTAGTCGCGGGAGCCAGCCAAAAAGTACAGTTTACCTTGAGTTATCAAGATTTGATGTATTATGACAACCAAGGAAAACGGGCCCTCGAACCGGGAGAAATAACACTCTACGTAGGTAGAAATTCGGCCACCCAAAATAAAGTGGCGGTGATGATTAAATAAAGTGAATAAGACTCAACAATGAAAAATGCTTTGATAATTGGTTTAGTTTATTGCCTATTGGGCAATTGTACTAACAAACCTGATCCCTATGTGGTAGAACAAAATATGCTGGATTGCTTTTATAAAGCACATGCCACACATTCTATCAATATAAAACAGACCATGCAGCAAATAGAATCCATTTTTTTGCGCTATCACGTTTTAAAAGATACTTCTGGTCAAAGCTATTATGGATTACTTCAACAACTGAGTAAGTCAGCCAATTTTATTTTAGAAGCCGATCCGGGGTTTAACAAAGCCCTGGACTCGCTCAAGTACATTCCTAATGGCATTCGTTGTCGTGACTCTGCTTTTGTTCCTCAAGATTCCTTGGAGATCATTCGTTCCAAGTTTTATCAAGTCACTCAAAATTTTTCCAACACATTAGATACCCTGCAGGACGTCCACTTTGGTTTATTACTTACTAGTTCACTCGACATACTTACCCCCGAAGACTTTGATCATACCTTTTATAAAACACTTACCCTTAGCCTACTTGCTAGTATGGTGAGACACCACACGTTGACCACTACCAATACTGTAGAAACTTTACCTATTCTCCCACCCCATAATGGTCCACAAGAGCTGGATGAAAACAATATATTTAGCATCATGATAAACAAAAAAGGAGCAATTCTAGCGCAAAATAATCCAGTAAAGATTCATCAATTAAAGGCCATGGTCACGAAGTTTCTACTCAGTACTAAAAGTAAATATAGAGCAAAAACTGGGTTGAAAAAAGGGTACAAATTCATCGAAGGTATCATATCGATCAATACCCAACAAGGTGCTCCTTATAAATCTTACGTACAAGTACTTGATAAAGTACAAGCAGCTTACAACCAATTAAGAGACCAATATGCTCGTAAAATTTTCAATAAAGGTTATGAAAAATTGAATGAGCTTCAACAAGATACCATCAGACAGCTTGTTCCCCTGAATATCTCAGAAACATCATTGTAATTATACAAAATCAAGCGGAATCAAGATCATGGTATTGCTCCACACCAAGATGAGATTCACCCCTTTTTTGCGTTCTTGAAAATAGATGGTAAAAGATTCGTACACCTCTTCTATGGTCAATACTTTGGCCTCATACCGCAATTCGTCTTGGTCCTTGTACTTGGGATAATCGAAAGCTCCCCATTGACCCAGTTCTCGGTTAAAGATAATGGTCCAGGTTTTGGCTCCTGGAATCGTAAAAATAGTGTAAGTACCCGCTTTGAACCTTTTCTTTTGAATCTTGACGTCGTTTACCAAGGTAATTTCCGTTGCCTCATTGGCACCAGTACGCCAAACTTTACCAAAAGGGATCAACGAACCAAAAACTTTACGCCCTCTTTTGGAAGGCTGCCCATAGGTAACTTTCAGGTAGTTTCGCTCGTTCTTGAAGGTGGTCATTGTAATTGGGCTCAGCTTTTTGGGAGGCTTCACAATTTTTTGGGCATTGGCCCATTGCCCTCCTCCTATGCTCATCAATACGCAAAAGATGATTTTTAACCCAAGACTTGATTGATGTATCAAATTCATATTGATTTAGTTTTTACGATAAATCCATTGTTCCATGTATAATTACGCTTTATTAAAACGTTTATCAAAGCAGAAATACCAAACAGATTCACAAATAATTACACTATCTTGCGAGCCGTTATAGGTGATACTTCACCATGGTAAGTCTTAAGGGAGTAAACAATTGAACGCTCCTCAACATCACTGCTTTCTAACAACAATATTAGTTTACCAGGTATTAAAGGTGTTAAACATGCATAGTTCTAATTTCCACACATCTGCCTTCCACAACATTCATCGTTTTTTTGGGGTTTGCCTACTTACCCTGTTTTTGTCTGCTCAAGCAAACGCACAAACCGCCAATGCCTGCTTCGACGCCAAAGACAATGTTGCTAGAGGATGCGCTCCTTTTACGGTACAACTTGTCGACTGCTCGGGTGCCGAAACAATTTTTTACAACTATGGAGACGGCTCGGCTCAAACGACCGCTTCTAGCCATACTTATACTGCACCAGGCGTGTACACAGTCACTCAATTTGCTCAGAATGCAGGCGATGCCCAAGCCAACGCCCTCGAGCGAGTTAACTTTATTGAAGTACTTCCCTCTCCTCAACCCGTTTTTGAGACCAAACTATGCAGTGGCAATGAAGTATTTCTATCCATACCCGACCAAGCCTACGAACAATACGTCATCAACTGGGGCGACGGCCTGACAGATACGGTCAATCGCGGTGCTACCATCTTCCCTCACCGCTACAATTTTGCCCCGGTTACCATTACCGTTACCGGAAACTACAACCCAGGAAATTGTGGGGGCAGCAATGCAGTCATAGTCAATCCCATTGCTGACATCATCAGTTCCCAAATTCAATCGCTCAATACCATTACGCGTGATCCCACCAATGGTTCGGTTCAGGTTGCCTTTACCACCAATTCAAACTTTCAATACGAAATTGCCCAAAAAGCCAGCAACGAAACTGCCTTCACCACCATCAAAACCATTACCAATGCTACGGGCAATGTCGTGACCGAAAACATTCAAAACCTCAATACTGAAGGACTGACGTATTGTTATGCCATCATTACCAAGGATTTTTGTGGCAACAGTGTCAGCTCAGATACCCTGTGTAACCTGCAGTTGACTGCCGAAGCCCAGAATAATCAAAATGTGGTACAATGGAGTCCCTATTTGGGTTCTAATTTCCAGCAATACATCTTGTATCGCAATAATGTGCCCCTTACCACCATTGATGCAATTACTACCAACACCTACACCGATACCTCGATTACCTGTACCGAACAATATTGTTACAGCATTCAAGCTTCGGTGGGCAATATCAACACTGCTACCTCTACTTCCAATACCAATTGTGTAATTGCTTTTTCCCAAGATATTCCTCCTACCATTACTATTTTCAACTCTACCATAGACGAAGACAAACGGGTGCGGGTGTTTTGGAACATCGAGACTTTTCCCAAAATTACTGAATATTTAGTAACGCGTACTGATAATACGCTGCGACTGACTACCAGTGAACTAGAAGCGTTAGACATTAACCTGGATGTGGATAATCAACAATATTTTTACGAAATTTTTTATACCAATCAATGTGGCAATAGCTCGGGTACCTCACTGGTAACCAGCCCAGTATTACTCACCAAACTACAGGAAACCGCCACCCAAACAGTACTGGGTTGGACGCGTTATCGAAACGCCGAAAATAACTTTGAAAATTACGAATTAGAAAAGCTAGAGGAAGACGGAACCGTATACCAAACCATTCCATTGAGCAGTGATACCATTTATACCGACAGTGAACAAGATTTGCAGCGCCAGGTGTTACGCTATCGTATCAAAACCAATATCAATAGCACTACCGGGTTGGTAAGTTATTCTAACATATTGGAAGTAGAACGAAAGTTTAGAATTTTCGTCCCCAATGCTTTTACTCCCAACGGAGACGGCCTCAACGATACTTTTGAACCCAAAGCCATCTTTGTTCAATCCTACAATATGGTAGTCTACAATCGTCTGGGCAAAGTAGTTTTTCAGAGCAAAGAAATTACCCAAGGTTGGGATGGTACTTTCAATGGCAAGGAGGCCACCTCAGACGTATATGTATATACTATAGAGTTGGTAGATACCCAAGGAAACGAGTTCAAAACCAAAGGCACCTTTACCCTCATTCGCTGATAAACAATATGTTAAAAACGTCATTATCAAGCAGGTAAAAACCCTAGCTTGTTATGAAAACAATTCTTTTTGGCTATTTTTGTAAAAAGATAAATTGCAAAAATTATGTTCGACTTGAATAATTTGATGGGCAAAGTGAAGGAGATGCAGGATAAGATGAAGGAGGTTCAAGATAACCTTGCCCAAATAAAGGTAACCGCTGAATCAGGAGCCGGAATGGTAAAAGCGACCGTGAATGGCAAACGACAAGTCATCTCGATTGAGGTAGACTCTGAATTGGTAAAGCCCGAAGATCAGGAAATGATGCAGGACTTGATCGTGGCAGCCATCAACAAGGCAATGGAAGATGCTGATGTAATGGCCAAAGAAAGAATGTCGGAAGCAACTCAAGGCATGATGCCTAACATTCCAGGTTTTGACCTCAACAACATGGTTTAAAACCTTCCAATTACCAATCATTTTCACCCCACACCTCCACTGTTTGCTTCATCCGCTATCAGAAAAACAATGGAGGTTTGTATGGCCCGTTGATAAGCCCTCAAATTTATGGACAAAGTAGCCGTTGTTATTCTCAATTATAACGGAAAGAACTTCCTGGAAACATTTTTACCCCAGGTATTACAACACACACCTCACCCGGTAATTGTGGCAGACAATGCTTCTACCGACGATTCTACTGCGTTTTTAGAGCAACATTACCCCGAGGTTCGTCTGATTAAAATGCCAACCAATACGGGGTTTAGCCAAGGATACAATATTGCCTTACAAGAGGTCAAAGCCGAATACTATGTTTTGCTCAACTCTGATGTAGAAGTAACGGCCCAATGGCTTAACCCTTTGATTGAATTCATGGACGCACACCCACAAGTAGCTGCCTGCCAACCCAAAATCAAAGCCTATCATCAAAAAAACCATTTTGAATATGCGGGAGCCGCAGGTGGGTTCATCGACCATTTGGGGTATCCTTTTTGTCGAGGACGTATTTTTGACGATACTGAAACCGACCAAGGTCAATACAACGATATTCAGGAAATATTTTGGGCTACTGGTGCCTGTATGTTTGTACGGGCTTCGCTTTATTGGCAAATGGAGGGTTTAGACAATGATTTTTTTGCCCATATGGAAGAAATAGATTTGTGTTGGCGTTTCAAAAATGCTGGATACCAGATTTATTATATAGGCAGCAGTGAAGTATACCATGTAGGCGGAGGCACCCTTCATAAATCCAACCCCCGCAAGACTTTTCTCAATTTCCGCAACAACCTCATCTTGTTATACAAAAACCTACCCGCTCGTAAAGTATGGTCTACCCTGTGGTGGCGGTTTTGGTTAGATGGCATTGCGTGGTGGCGATTTTTGCTAAAAGGCCAGCAACAAGATGCTTTTGCGATTACCAAGGCATATTGGCAATTTTATCGCAGTGTAAGTTTTTGGAGAAAAAAAAGAGAGAAAGTTAAAAATTTCGCATTACACCCCCAAATGTTTGGACGAAGTTTGGTTTTTGCTTACTTTTTGAAAAAGAAAAAGACCTTCAAGGATTTACAATTTTGATAAACCTTGGAAACCACAAATTCTTATTAAATAATTAAAGTAGCTTAATGCGGATATTTTAGAAATTCCTCTAAAAATCCCACACAGAAGGGTGTTTACTTTTGCGGAAATGCTTACGCATGTTCATCACAAAAGCAATAGACAAGTAAATAATGATGGGAGAACCTAAGGTTAAAAACGAGGAGTAAATAAAAAATAGTCGGATGCTTGATTTAGCAATCCCCATTTTTTCTCCAAGGAAGGTACAAACCCCAAATGCTTGTTTTTCGAAAAATGATTGAATTCGCTGTATCATAACCGATAAAGTCAACTAGGAACTGTACAAAATAGCGTTTTTTTTTTTTATTTTACAAAAAATAAGTATTAAAATTGCATCAGCAATAAACTACTTTAAAAGTTAAAAAAACCTAAAATTTTAAATCATGAGTCAAATGAAGAAAAGCTTACTTGGACTTGCGTTTCTGTTTGCGATGGCATTTGTAACTGGATGTAGTGATCCAATTGCAGAAATGATCAAGTTGGCGGAGAAGCAACAACTCACGGTAGAGCCTAACCCTCTTGAATTGCACGGAAGCAACGTGGGATTTACCTTATCAGCTAAGTTGCCGGTAAAAATGATGAAAAAAGGTACTAAATATACCTTGGAGGTGGCTTACGCTCCTGGTGATGTTACTAAATTTGTTAGTGGCAAAGGTCCAGGTAGCGAAACTAAAGCTGGTTCTGTAGAATTTGATGGCGACAAATATGCTGATGCTACTGAAGAGCCAAAAATCACAAAGAAAATGAACTTTGCTTACGAAGATAAGCACGAAATGGGATTTGTGATTGTATACGGAGTTGTATCTAAAGGTTCTAAGAGCAAAAGATTCGGTCCTATCAATGTAGTAAGTGCTGGTAACCCTGCAGTTGGGGTAGCAACTACTAGCCGTTTGGTGAAAAACCCAGTAGACGGGGTTTCTAATGCCAATGGCCAAAGCCCATTTGCTTACGCAAAAGATAGCTGGAAAAGAGAGGAAGACAAAACTTCTTCTTACATAATCAACTTTGAGCAAGGTAGCTCTCGTGTTACTGCTACCACTGGTGATAACCAAAACACAATTGATATCGCTAAGGCTGCTTTCAAAGCAATGGCTGCTCAGTTTACTGATGTTGACAACATCCCAGAATTCAAAGCGGGTGGATCTAGCTCTCACTCTCCTGAGGGTCGAGTAGCAATCAACCAAAGCCTTCCTGGTCAGCGTTCAACTTCTTTGGGTAACCAAATGAAGGCGATGATGAAAGCTTTTGAGTACGGTAAGAAAATTTCTAAATTCAACTTCGAATTTGACAACAAAACTTTGGAAGCTACTTGGCCTGAGTTCAAAACCTTGATTCAAGGTAGTTCTTTGAACGACGACCAAAAGACGGAAGTAGTTGGAATCGTTGACGGAGAAGGTGGTTTTGTAGAAAAAGAAAAGAAATTACAAGGTCTTTCTTTCTACCAAACAATGATGGACGAGATTTATCCTAAAATGCGTTATGCTAAGATGAATATCACTGTTCCTGGTAAAACCAAGTCTAAAGCAGACATGGAAAACATGTTGGACAAAATCTCTAAAGGTGAGATGGAAGCTGACAAGTTGACTGAAGAAGAGTACTTGTACATGGCAGCTAACAACCCTAACTTCGCCAACCGAGTGAAGTGGTTAGAAAAAGCGGTTACTAAGTATGATACTTGGAGAATCAACAACAACTTGGGTGCTGCTTACTTGGATATGGCTCTTTTGACTAAGGACAACTCTTACGTTGACAAAGCAATGGCTGCTTTTGAAAAAGCTAAAGGTAAGAAAGAATCTGGTGAGATTTATTACAACATGGGTATGGGTTACTTGATGAAAGGTGAC
>ERZ1740067.2371-NODE-2371-length-11565-cov-7.014596_pt1 | contig 11565 bp, 11 predicted proteins | sample MGYA00581736_ERZ1740067 | MGnify/ENA primary metagenome ERZ1740067 (study PRJEB43018, sample SAMN04849236) | marine metagenome | isolation source: floating plastic debris | place: Pacific Ocean | collected 2008-08-27 | study: EMG produced TPA metagenomics... | reverse complement strand
CTCGGCATGTTTGTAGAAGGACCGCATGATGCGGGACATGTTGATGCCCTTCTTGTCCGCCTCAAGGCTCACCGTGCCGGTCACGGACGTCTCGAGCGTCAGCGGGCCGTTGTCCCGGGTCGCCACCTGCAACGGCAGGCGAAAGTTCGAGATGCCCACGTGCTGGATCTGCTGGTTGGCGCCGCGGATCAGGCTGCTGGGCCCGTTCTGCAAGTCGGGCAGCGTGTCCTTGTAGGCGCCGTCGACCACGAAATCCTCGGGGTAGTCGCGGTTGAACGACGGGTAATCCGCCGCCTTGCCGGGCACGAGGCGCGCCACGGAGGGGTCAAGCTCGATGATGTCTGTCGTCGAGGCCTGTCTGGCCCAACGGCGGAGCAGGTCCAGTGCTGCTTCGACCTCATCACGTTCGGGTATTGCGGTCAGTGTGGGCGTATGAATGTTCATAAAGTAGCCCCCCTTTCTTTTTGCGTGTGGACCAGAGATATGTCTCCGCCCACACATTTCCAATCACACCTACAATTACGTGTGTTGGTGAAACATGGATGATAAAAACCTCCGAAAATGTTCAGAGCCGATGCTGCGCCTGCATCGTGCACTATATTGCTTTTACTGCGCTTTTTCCAAAGCCTGCCGTACATCGGCGATCAGATCGCCGCTGTCCTCGAGGCCCACGGACATGCGCACGAGACCCGGCGTGATCCCCAACGCATCCTTCTGATCCTGGGGCAAACGCTGGTGCGTCGTGGTGGCCGGATGGGTGAGGATCGACTTGGCATCGCCTAGGTTGTTGGAGATCACCGGAATGGTCAGCGCGTTGAGGAATTTGAACGCCGCCGCCTGCCCGCCGGCCAAGTCCAGCGACAGCACCGTGCCCCCGGATCCGCCCATCTGCGCGGTGACAAGCGCGTGTTGGGCATGGCTGGGATGGCCTGGGTAGATGACGCGCGCAAGTGCGTTGTGCCCCTGCAGCGCATCGGCCAGCGAAAGCGCTGTCGCGGATTGCGCGCGCACGCGCAGATCCAGCGTCTCGAGCCCCTTGAGAAGGACCCAGGCCGTGAACGGCGACATGGATCCGCCGGTGTGTTTCATGTAGGGCTCAACCGTCTTGCGGATGAACGCCTTGGTCCCGAGGATGATCCCGCCCAGCGTGCGCCCCTGCCCGTCGATATGCTTGGTGGCGGAATAAATCACCACATCGACCCCCTGCGCGAAGGCCTCTGAAAACACTGGCGTGGCAAAGACGTTGTCGACCAGCACCGTGGCACCCACGCCGTGGGCCAGGGCCGAAACGGCCGCGATGTCGACCACTTCCAAAGTCGGGTTGGAAATGGATTCGAAAAACACCGCCTTGGTGCCCGGCGTGATCGCGGCGGCCCATTGGTCAAGGTCGGTGCCGTCGACGAACACAACCTCGACCCCGTAGCGCGTCAGGATATCCTCTAGCACATAAAGGCATGAGCCAAAGAGCGCACGCGCCGACACCACCCGGTCGCCCGCCTGCAGCATCGACATCAGCGCGCCGGACACAGCCGCCATGCCCGACGCGGTGGCAAACCCATCCTCTGCCCCTTCGAGCGACGCGATGCGGTCCTCGAACATGGCCACGGTCGGGTTGCCGTAGCGGGCATAGATGAACTCATCCTCGCCCGCCGCCTCGAACCGCTGGGCGGCGGCTTCGGCGCTGTCATAGACAAACCCTTGGGTCAGAAAGATCGCCTCGCTCACCTCACCGTATTGGCTGCGGCGCACGCCGCCATGCACGGCGCGGGTGCGGGGATGCCAAGTGTTATTCGGGGCATCGCTCATCATCGTCTCCATCACGGGCCCGAGGTTGGGGTCAGGCCACAAAAAACCCCCAGACGCGGTCAAGCGAAAGGGGGGCTTTCATCCTGACCTTTTAGCGGTGTTTTCCGACCTATCCTGCCACTGGCAGAGACGTCGGGGTGGCCCGCAATCCGGTTACAAATCGCCACACCGCAAGGGCGTACGCCCACGAGTGTTGCACGTCAACACCGTCACGGTGCTGTAACTTAATTTTCATGCCACCGTCATATGGCTGGGTCATAGCGTCGCCACAAGATGTGGTAGGAGGTGCTGAGATGCCCATCCTGAGACTGAATGCAAGTCCTGACGGGCTGACGCTCCACGGCTCTCCTGCCCCTGCCCTTCCGGCTTTGCGCCGCGCGGCCAAAGGGGCCGGACCGGTGATGATCCTGATCCACGGTTTCAAATACGACCCCGATTGCCGCCCCTGTTCGCCCCACGCAACGATCTTTGGCCGCGACACCCATCCGGACCGCAGCACGCATGTGTCGTGGTTGCGCCATCTGGGCTTTGGCACCGGTAAGCGGGATGAGGGGCTGGCCCTTGCCTTTGGCTGGCGCGCCCGCGGCAACCTGTGGCGGGCCGAACGGTCGGCGCGCAGCGCGGGCCGGCATCTGGGGCACGTGATCGGAGAGTTGCGCGCGCTGAACCCCGACCGGCCGGTGCACGTCATCACGCATTCGATGGGCAGCGAGGTGATCTTTGAAGCGCTGCAAATGCTGCGGCCCGGCGATATCTCTCGCATCGTGACGCTGACGGCGGCGACCTATGCCAGCCGGGCGATGGCGGCGATGGAAACGCCCGCCGGGCGCGCGGCCGAGCTGTTCAATATCACCAGCCGCGAAAACGATATCTTTGATTTCATGTACGAGCGGCTGATCGCGCCACCGGTGCGCGGGGACTGGGCCATGGGCATCGGGCTCGATCTGCCCAATGCGGTCAACATCCAACTCGATTGTATCCGGACCCTCAACACCCTGCCGCATTTCGGGGGGCATGTCGCACCACCGGGACGGCGCGTGTGCCACTGGTCGGGCTACACGCGGCCCGGTGCCCTGCGGTTCTACGCCCGCGCCTTACGGCAGCCGGATGCCGTCCCCCTACCAGCCCTGCGCGCGGCCTTGCCGCCTGCTGTGGCCCCGCGCTGGTCACGGATGTTTGCGGCACCGCAATGGGGCCTGTCCTTGCCGATGGGACAGAAAGCGGCATCATAGCCCTCGCAATCTGCGGAGGCGTTTCATGATCGATCTGTACTTTTGGCCGACACCGAACGGGTGGAAGATCTCCATCGCGCTCGAAGAGTTCGGCCTGCCCTATGCGACGCATCTGGTTGACATCTCGGCAGGCGATCAGCACGCCCAGGCGTTCCGCGCCGTGTCCCCCAACGGCAAGATGCCCGCGATCACGGACCCGGACGGGCCTGATGGTGCGCCGATCTCGATCTTTGAAAGCGGGGCGATCCTGCAATATCTGGCGCGCAAAACGGACCGATTTGGAGGCGGGTCGGAACGGGAGCGGATTGCGGTGGACCAGTGGCTGATGTGGCAGATGGGCGGTGTGGGGCCGATGGCGGGGCAAACGCATCACTTTCTGAAATACGCACCACAGATGGGGCATGACATCCCCTATGCCAAGGATCGCTACCGGGGTGAGACGGCGCGCCTCTACGGCGTGCTCGACCGGCAATTGGCGGATCATGAATATGTCGCGGGCGACTATTCCATCGCCGATATGGCGATCTGGCCGTGGGCGTCATTGTGGGAAGGCCAGGAACAAAGCCTGAAGGACAAACCGCATCTGGCGCGCTGGCTGGACGCCGTTGGCAACCGCCCTGCCGTGCAGCGGGGCCGCGCCCTGCATGCCGACAAGCGCAAGACGCAACACGATGCCAAAGGGCACGCAGCCCTCTTTGGCAAAAAGGGCTGAGCCGCGCTCAGGACTGCTCTTCGGTCTCGTCCTCGATCAGGTAGCCCTGCAAGGCCGTGATCTGCCAGAAGAGGAACGCGATCAGAGCGGCGGGAAAGCCAAATGTCTCGATCTTGACCCAGGCATCCGTCGACATCGTGCGCCAGATCACCTCATTCGCGACCGCCAGCGCCGCAAACATCGCACACAGCCGCCGCGTCAGGATCATCCACCCCTCATGCCGCATCGGCATCGCGTCATTGAGCACATATGCCAGCCAGCTTTGCCCCCGCGCGAGCCCCATCCCGAGCAGCAGGGCAAAGAAACCGTATACGATGCTCGTCTTCATCTTGAAGAACCGCTCGTCGTTGAACCACGCCGTGAGCCCGCCAAAGAAGATCACCATGAAGGCCGTGAAAATCTGCATGCGGCTGAGTTTGCCTGTCAGCGCCCAAAGCACGCCCATCGCCACCAGCAGGATCGGTACAAAGACGAGCGTGGCGACGATAAAGCCAGAATATTCAGTCCCGCCCAAGGTGAACACATCATCCCGGATGCGCAGGTAGATCAGGAAGAAGACAACAGGCGGGCCCAGCTCCAGCACCTGTTTCAGCACCCCGTTGATCTCGCGCGCTTCGCTCATGACCTTGCCTCTTACCCGCCCATTTCGACGATGACTGCGCCCAGCGCGATCAGCGCCATCAGGGCAATTCTGCGCGGTCCTACCGTTTCTTTCAGCACCAGCCAACCGATAATGGCGGCAAACACGGTCGAGGTTTCGCGCAGCACGGCGGCCTCGCCCACCTTGTCGAGGCGTGTGGCCATCATGATGGAGCCGAAGCTGAAGATGGCAACCACGCCACCAATGACGCCGCGCAACGCCAGCGGACCAATTGCGGGCGGGTGCGCCATGCGCCGGTACCGGGCATAGGCGACAGGCGGCATGAAGATCCCGTCGATCATGAAAAACCACGCCAGAAAGGTGAACGGGTTCGCGGTGGCGCGGATGCCATAGGCATCGTAGGTGGTGTAGAGCGCGACAAAGAGGCCCGTGAGCACGGCCAGACCCAGCGCCGCAGGCAGCGTGTCCCGCTCGGCCTCGAGGTAGATCAGGTTGTAGAGGGCAAGGCCAAAGATCCCGCTCAGCAGAACCCCGACGCCCAGCCATTGGGTCAGCGTGAACGTCTCGGCGAACAAGATGTAGGCACCAATCACGGTAAAAAGGGGGCCCGTGCCGCGCACGACCGGGTAAACAACGGTGTATGCGCCCTTGGTATAGGCCCAGGCCTGCAGGCACTTGTAGACGATGTGGATCAGAAAGACCCAAGCAAAGATCACCCACATATGCGGCTCGGGCCAGGGCACGACAAAAAGGGCGAAGGGTGCGGCCATCAGGCCGTAGGAGGCATCGATTGCCCCCCGCGTCAGCCACGGGTCATGCCGCCCCTTTTGCAATGCGCCGAAGACGGCGTGCAGAAAGGCCGCGAGCAGTGCCAAAGCGAGTGCGACGGAATGGCCAGTTTCCGTCCCTTCAATGCCTGCGAGCCAGTCGATCATCCGCGCGGGCAAATTCTTGAAGAATTTGTCGCCGCAGGCGGCACACATTTTTGCAAAAATGTGCGGCCCGCCCGAGGGCATCCGCGTGCAACGGTCATTCCGCGTCGAGCCCGGTGAGGGCGGCGGCGAACTCTTCGGGATCGAAGGGCGACAGATCGTCGATCTGTTCGCCAACACCGATGGCATGGATCGGCAACCCGAACTTGTCGGCCAGGGCCACCAGCACACCGCCTTTGGCGGTGCCGTCGAGCTTGGTCATCACCAGCCCTGACACGTCGGAGACGTCCTGGAACACTTTCACCTGCCCCAGCGCGTTCTGGCCCGTCGTCGCGTCCAGCACCAGCAACGTGTTGTGCGGCGCCGTCGCATCCTTCTTGCGGATCACGCGGACGATCTTGGCCAGCTCTTCCATCAGGTCACCGCGGTTTTGCAGACGTCCCGCGGTGTCGATCATCAGCAGGTCTGCACCATCGTCCTGCGCCTGGGTGAGCGCATCAAAGGCAAGGCTTGCCGGGTCCGACCCTTCGGGTGCGGTGAGCACCGGCACCCCGGCGCGTTCGCCCCACACCTGCAACTGCTCCACCGCCGCCGCACGGAATGTGTCGCCCGCGGCGATCACGACCTTTTTGCCTGCCGCGCGGAATTGGCTGGCCAGCTTGCCGATGGTCGTGGTCTTGCCCGAGCCGTTCACGCCCACGACCAGCACGACCTGCGGGCGCTGCGGGTAAATGGGGAGGGGCTTGGCCACAGGCTCCATGATGCGGGCGATTTCCTGGGCCATCAGCTCTTTGATCTCGCGTACCGACAGCTTTCGGCCCATGCGGCCCTCGGCCATGTTCGCGGTGACCCGCAGCGCCGTGTCGACACCCATGTCGGCGGCGATCAGCAGCTCTTCGAGCTGTTCGAGCATGTCGTCGTCAAGCGTACGGCGCACCACCGGTGCGGCGTCCTTGCGCCCAAGTATACGGCCAAGCAAGCCGCGGCGCGGCGCGTCCTGCGTGTCCTCCTGGTCTGCGGCCTCAAGCGCGCCGGGCACCAGCGCGGGCGCGAGCGCCGGGGCCTGCATCACCTGATCAACGGGCGGCGCCCCGTCGGGCACGCTCATCTCGGGCGGGATGGGCGGCGACATCGGCTCCGGCGCGGGCGCAGGCATTTCGACCGGAACGGGCGCAGCGGCAGGCGCAGGGTCCCGGGGCGGCATTTCGACCGGTGCAGGCTCGGGGGTCGGATCCTGCGGTGCGTCGGGGATCTCGGGCACGTCAGGGACCGGGGGCAGGTCCGGCAAGGGCGCGGGCAGCGGCGCAGGCGCGGGTTCCGGTTCAGGTTCGGGTTCCGGGACAGGCGTGGGTTCGGGTGCAGGCGCTGGCTCGGGCACGGGTTCTGGTGCAGGCGTTGGCTCTGGGACGGGCGTCTGCTCCGGCAGATCCGGTTCGGGCGCCTCTTCGACGCCGCCATCCTCGACAATCGCCTCCAACCCCTCATCGATCTTCGATGAGGATTTGAACAGCCGGTCCTTGAGTTTCTTGAAAAATGCCATGATGCCCCGATACTTGGTCCTGCGGTTTGACCTAATACGGGTGTGCGCCCATGAAAAGGTATGAGTTTTGGGCAGCCCTGGTGCTGGTGGCCCTGTTGGTCTGGCCCCGCACGGCGCTGGCGTCAACGCCCGGGACGATGTGTTCGACGGGCGCGCTTGGGCCCGTCGCCTGCATCCGGCCTGCGCACATGTCCTTTGACATCTGCCAGCACATCGCCGGGGCGAGCCGCAGGCACATGCTGGCTCCCGGGTTTTTCGCACGGCTCTTGTGGCAGGAAAGCCGGTTTGATCCCAATGCGCTCAGCCCCGCCGGGGCCGAAGGCATCGCGCAATTCATGCCCGACACCGCCGCACTGCGCGGGCTGAGCGACAGCTACAACCCGGCCGAAGCTATCGAACGATCAGCCCACTACCTCGGCGCGTTGCAGCGCCGGTATGGCAATCCGGGGCTTGCTGCGGTCGCGTATAACGGGGGCGAACGACGGGCGGACGGCTTTTTGCAAGGCGGCGGGCTGGCGCGCGAAACGGTGGAGTACGTGCAGATCGTCACCGGGCTGCGGGCACAGACGTGGCGCGATGCGCCACCCGATGGCCATGGGTTCGCTTTGGACGCAGATGTACCGTTCATGGCAGCCTGTCTGCGCATGGCCCAGCGGCGCACCGTAAGCCCCCTGGCCCCGCCACCCGCAGGGTGGAGCGTGTGGGGCGTGCAGGTCGGGTTTGGCGAAACGCGGGCGCAGGCAGTGGCGGCAGTGGCGCGACAGACGCGGCGCTGCGCGCCTCAGATCGAGGCGGAGCGGATGGAGTTCGTGCCGGTGCCGTCGCGCGTCCGGGGGCGCGCGCCCTACGTCATGGGGCGCCTCGGGCGGCGGGGTCGCGCGGGGGCGGCTGCACAGTGGCGCGCCATGGCGCGGGAGGGCTGTCGGTGCCGGGTCTACCGCAACCCGGACTAGCCGCCACCAAACCCGGCCCAGGGGATAAATCGAACCGGATCGCCCCGGCGGATATGCAGCGCCTCATCCGGAAGTTCGATCAGCCCGTCAGCCCAGCTGCGCCCGCTGATGCGGCCCGACCCATCGGAGGCGAAGGCCTCCACCTCGCCGTCGCGCACGCGGGCGCGCAGGAACTCGCGCCGCCCGGATTTTTTGCGTTTCTCAAACGCCGCCGGCAGGTTGTAGCCCTGCGGCGTGATCCAGTGGCCGCCCGCCAGAACCGACAGCGCGGGGGCGGCAAAGACCAGCGTGCACACCAGGGCCGCCACCGGGTTGCCCGGCAGGCCAAAGACCGGTGTACCGCGCCACAGGCCAAGCGCCAGGGGGCGCCCCGGTTTGATCGCAACGCGCCAAAGCGCCATCGACCCCGTTTCCTGCAAAAGCGCCGACACGTGATCCTCGTCCCCCGCTGACGCGCCACCGCTGGTGAGGATGACGTCAGCCTGCGCCGCCTGATCCAAAGCTGCGCGCAACGCCGCGCGGTCGTCGGGCACGCGGCCGATATCGACCGGAACGTGGCCCAGGGCCGCAACCTGCGCCATCAGCATGGGGCGGTTGGCGTCAAAGATCTGGCCGGGTGCGGCGCGGCCTCCGGCCTCCACCAGCTCATCCCCGGTGGACAGGATCGCCACGCGCAAGGGGCGGCGCACGTCAACCTCCGCCACGCCTGTCGCGGTCAAAAGGCCGAGATCCGCGGGGGTGAGGCGGCGGCCCGCGTCGGCAAGGGCCTGATCGGCCACCACATCCTCGCCCGCCTTTCGGGTGTTGGCGCCGGGCTTGATCGGACCGGCAAAGCGGATCGCGCCATCCGCGATCGTCACGTCCTCTTGCAAAACGACCGTGTCGACACCCCGCGGCAGGGCCGCGCCCGTAAGGATGCGTATGGCGTGGCCTTCGGGCACTGCCGTGTCCAGCGCGGCCCCGGCCGCCGCGACCTCGGTCATCAGCGTCAACCGGTGCGGCCCCTCGGGCCGTCCCCCGGCAAACCCATACCCATCCACTGCTGTATTGGGCAGCGGCGGGTGGGCGCGGCGCGCATGCACCGGCGCGGCCAGGATACGACAGGCCGCCTCGGATACGGGCCGCGTTTCGATGCCCGTCACAGGGCTCAGGCGGGCGCGCAAATCCCTGAGCGCTGCGTCCACCGGCGTCCAATGCACGCCGGGCGGCAGGGCAAAGCAATCGTTGCGCAGCACCGGGCGGGCATAGCCCGCAAGGATGTCGGCGTGTCCGGCGCCAAGGATCCATGCCTCTTCCCTCGCCTCGGGCGGCGTGTCGCCCAGCCAGGCGGTCAGCGTCTCACCCGGCAGGCGCGACAAGGCCTGCGCCAGAAGCGCAACCTGCACGCGGTCGCGGATCACATCGGTGCCACGCGCCGCTTGCACGACCTCCTGCACCGCAGGCTCGATCAGCCCCGGCCAGATCTCCGCCAGCACAACCGGCGCGTCACGCGCCTCGAATGGCCAAACGGCGACGCCACCCATCCGGCGCAGCCGCGACAGCATCGGCAGGCCCATCAGCACCTGACTGCCTACAGTGGGCGGAAACGCGAGCTGAAAGCAGCTCGATGCGGCCTGGGCCACGTGATCACAGCGGCGCCGCTCGGCGACCTGATCGAAGGCGATGCCTTCCTTGCGATAGGGCACGCCGGGCCAGCGGTCGCGGTGGGTCTTGCCCCAGAACGGCCCCGGCCCGTCAAACCGCGCGTTGAGCGCCTCGGCGACCTCAAAGCGGTTGTTGTCGCCGGTCTCGGTGTCCATGATCCGCTCGGCCAGCCAATCCCAGAGGGTAAAGGGATCGTCCGAGCCCGTAACGGCACCCGCAAGGCCACGGGGATAGCCGAAGGGAAAATCAAAGGTGGCGAGCAGCCGCCGACCCGCCGCCTGCTCGGCACGGATCAGGTCCGCAATCCACGCCTCCGCATCGATGCGGTTGCGGTGATACACCGGCGCTTCGGCCGTCCCGTCGCGGGCGATACAGACCCAGATCGCATCCTTTGACGGTCGTTTGGGGCTGCGCTTGCCCGCCGACCAATCGGCCACGAGGATCGTGTCGAAGCCTGTCACAGGCCCACCTCGGCCAGCACGAAATCGGCGATGGCGCGCGTGTCGTTCAGATCGAACACCGGGCGGTCCAGCGCCAGGGGCACGTCGCTGGCCACCGCACGCACGGTCGGATCATCAGGGGCGATGAGCGGATTGCCCGTCTCGGCCCGGTGCGCTTCGACCTTGGGATGCGCGTCGCGCTTGTAGCCTTCGACCAGCACCAGATCGACAGGCGACAGGCGCGCAAGCAGCGCCTCGAGGCTCGGCTCGTCGGCGCCGCGCAGCTCTTGCATCAGCGCCACCCGCTGGCGCGAGGCCAGCAGCACCTCATGCGCGCCTGCGACCCGGTGGCGGTGGCTGTCCTTGCCCGGATGATCGACGTCAAAGCTGTGATGCGCGTGCTTGACCGTCGACACGGAGATGCCGCGCGCCGTGATCTCGGCCACCAGCCGCTCCATCAGGCCGGTCTTGCCCGCGTTCTTCCACCCCACGACGCCAAAGATCTTCATAGCATTGCCTCGGCCCGCAGCAGATCGTCGGGCGTGTTCACGTTAAAAAAGGCGGCCTCATCGGGAAATTCGGCCATGCGGCCCCCGTGCCGGTCTGTCCATTGCACGACCTTGCGCACACCGTCCGTCAGCGCCGCGCGCAGGTCGTCACGCAGCGCCACAGGCCAGAGGCCAAACGTCGGGTGGCGCGCCAGCCCCCGCTTGGGATCCGGTGTGGCGGCCAGCGCAAGCGGATGCGCCATCCCCTCGGCAGCCATCAGCAGGCGGGGCACCAGATCGCAGGGGAAGAACGGCGTATCGGCAGCGGCGGTCACGATTGCGTCGGCCCCCTGCCCCGCCGCCCAGTCGAGCCCGGCCAGCACGCCCGCCAACGGCCCGGCAAAGCCGTCCACGCTGTCGGCAACCACCGGCAGGCCCAGATCGGCAAAGCGTGCCGCATCGCCGTTGGCGTTCAGCGCAAGCCCCGCCACCTGCGGATCCAGACGGGCGATCACATGATCCAGCAGGCTGCGCCCGCCCAAGGCCAACCGACCCTTGTCGCCACCGCCCATCCGGGTGGCCTGCCCCCCGGCAAGGATCACGCCCAGTGGTTGCATCATGGCTTGCGCTGCATCGGTTTGAACGGTGTCGGCATCAGTGACGACATCGCCACCACAACATAATCATCGCCGCCGGGCACGGCCACCTGTGCGTCGGCGGCATAATCCAGCATCAACTCGCGGCAGGGACCACAGGGCGGGATGACCTCGCCCCGTCGGTTCACGGCAGCGCAAAAGACGACCCTGTCGTCGGGGTCTGCCGCCACCGCCATGCCCAGCGCGACAGGCTCGGCGCAGACGCTGGCGCGCGGCAAGGTACTGTCGAGGTTCATGCCCACATATTGCCGCCCCGCCACGGTCTGAACCACGCAGGCCACCGAATGCCAGTCGCCCCGCTGGCGGTCGGCGATAAAGGCGCGCGCATCCGCGACCGCCGCGTCAAACGTCGAAAGGTCCTTCATTCCGCAGCCGTGCTCCCCGCAGCGTCGCGCATAAGGTTGGCCTCACCGCTCAGGCACACGAACCGCTCGCCCCGCATCCGGCCGATCAGCGTCAGCCCCACGGCCTGCGCAATCTCCACCCCCCAGGCGGTAAAGCCCGAGCGTGAGACCAGCACCGGGATGCCCATCAGGGCCGTCTTGATCACCATCTCGGAGG
>ERZ1740067.2370-NODE-2370-length-11566-cov-7.487968_pt1 | contig 11566 bp, 10 predicted proteins | sample MGYA00581736_ERZ1740067 | MGnify/ENA primary metagenome ERZ1740067 (study PRJEB43018, sample SAMN04849236) | marine metagenome | isolation source: floating plastic debris | place: Pacific Ocean | collected 2008-08-27 | study: EMG produced TPA metagenomics... | reverse complement strand
AGGGCGCTTATAAAGTGTCGCAAGGCCTGCTGGACGAGTTCAGCGCCAAGCGCGTCATCGATACACCGATCACTGAGCATGGCTTTACCGGCATCGCTGTGGGTGCCGCGTTTGGTGGTCTGCGCCCGATTGTCGAGTACATGACCTTCAACTTTGCGCTGCAGGCCATCGACCAAATCATCAACTCGGCCGCCAAGACACTTTACATGTCCGGTGGTCAGATGGGTGCGCCGATGGTGTTCCGTGGGGCCAATGGCGCTGCCGCCCGCGTGGGCGCACAGCACAGCCATGACTTTGCGGCGTGGTATTCCCAGGTTCCAGGTCTGAAGGTGGTCATGCCCTACTCGGCTGCCGATGCGAAAGGCTTGCTGAAAACAGCGATCCGCGACCCGAACCCTGTTGTCTTCCTTGAGAACGAGATCCTTTATGGTCGCTCCTTTGACGTGCCGGTCATGGATGATTTCACGATCCCCTTCGGCAAGGCCAAGGTGGCGCGCGAAGGCACCGACCTGACCATCGTCAGCTTCGGCATCGGGATGCAATATGCCCTAGAGGCTGCCGAGCGTCTTGCTGGCGACGGCATCAGCGCCGAGGTGATCGACCTGCGCACCTTGCGCCCGATGGATACTGCGACGGTCATCAACTCGGTGATGAAAACCAACCGCTGCATCACGGTCGAGGAAGGCTTCCCCGTCTGTTCGATCGGAAACCACATCTCAGCTGTGCTGATGCAGGAGGCGTTTGATTATCTGGACGCGCCTGTCATCAACTGCACGGGTAAAGACGTGCCAATGCCCTACGCGGCCAACCTCGAAAAGCTGGCGCTTGTGACGACCGACGAAGTTGTCGAAGCCGCCCGCAAAGTCACGTATCGCTAAGGAGATCGCGCTATGCCCACTGAAGTATTGATGCCCGCGCTCTCTCCCACGATGGAGGAAGGCACGCTGGCCAAATGGCTGGTCAAGGAAGGCGATACCGTCAATTCCGGAGACCTGCTGGCCGAGATCGAGACCGACAAAGCCACGATGGAATTTGAGGCGGTCGACGAAGGCGTGATCGGCAAGATCCTTGTCGAAGAAGGCACTGAAGGCGTGAAGGTGAACACGGCGATTGCCGTGCTGCTAGAGGATGGTGAGAGTGCAGATGACATCGGTGACACCGCCGCCCCTGCCCCCGCGGCAGAGGCATCTGCCCCCGAGAAAGCCGCCACTCCGGCAGAGCAATCCGCCGCCGCAACGCCCGCACCTGCGGCTCCGGCCTCCAGCGACGGCGGGCGGATCTTCGCATCCCCTCTTGCGCGCCGGATTGCTGCGGATAAGGGGCTCGATCTAAGTCAGATCAAAGGCTCCGGACCCAAAGGCCGGATTGTGAAAGCCGATGTTGAGACTGCAGCAGCACAACCTGCAGAAGCACAGCCTGCAGCCGCGACACCAGCAGAAGCCGCGCCCGCGGCGGCCCCAGCTGCCGCGAAGGCACCCGAGGGTATGTCTTCCAGCGCTGTCGAGAAGATGTATGAAGGGCGCGATTATGAGGCCGTGCCGCTCGATGGCATGCGCAAGACAATCGCGGCACGTCTGACGGAAGCCAAGCAGACGATCCCGCATTTCTACCTGCGCCGGGATATTCAGCTGGACAACCTGATGAAGTTCCGCAGCCAGTTGAACAAACAGCTTGAGCCGCGCGGCGTGAAGCTGTCTGTGAATGACTTCGTCATCAAAGCCTGTGCTTTGGCCCTGCAACAGGTGCCCGACGCAAACGCTGTTTGGGCAGGTGACAAGGTTCTGAAGCTGACACCATCGGATGTTGCTGTCGCTGTTGCGATTGAAGGCGGGCTGTTCACGCCCGTGCTGAAAGACGCGGAAATGAAGTCACTTTCGGCCCTGTCGGCCGAGATGAAAGACCTCGCCGCCCGCGCGCGCGACCGCAAGCTGGCACCGCATGAATATCAGGGGGGAACCTTCGCGATCTCGAACCTTGGTATGTTCGGCATCGACAATTTCGACGCGGTCATCAACCCGCCGCACGGTGCGATCCTTGCGGTCGGTGCGGGTGTCAAGAAGCCAGTTGTCGACGCAGATGGCGAGTTGGCCGTGGCGATTGTGATGTCCGTCACGCTGTCGGTCGATCACCGCGTGATTGACGGTGCGATGGGTGCCGAATTGCTGACGGCGATCAAGGACAACCTTGAGAACCCGATGACGATGCTGGCGTAAGTTCAACCGTTACAAACCAGAAAGGGCGGCCCGATTGAGGCCGCCCTTTTGTTTTATATCAGTATCTTACAGGTGGCTTTTCAGCAGTTGGTCCATCGTCACAGATGGCTGCGAACAGCCGGCCTCTCCCACGATTTTTGCAGGCACACCAGCAACGGTCTTCATCGGCGGGATATCTTCAAGCACCACCGATCCCGCAGCAATCCGGCTGCAATGCCCCACATGGATATTGCCCAAAACCTTGGCCCCTGCCCCGATCAAAACGCCATCGGCAATCTTGGGATGCCGGTCATCGTCTTCCTTGCCTGTGCCGCCAAGGGTGACCGAATGCAGCATCGAGACATTATCGCCCACAATGGCCGTTTCGCCGATGACAATCGAATGGGCATGGTCGATCATCAGACCTTTGCCGATCCGGGCCGCTGGATGAATATCAATCCCAAAGACCTCCGACACGCGCATCTGGAAGAAATATGCCAGATCCTTGCGACCCTCCTCCCAAAGCCAATGACCGATCCGGTAGGCCTGAACGGCTTGAAACCCTTTGAAGTACAGAATTGGCTGGATCAGCCGGTGGCATGCAGGATCCCGCTCATAAATCGCGGCCAAATCCGCACGTGCTGCGTCTGCGAGATGCGGATCACCGGCATAGGCCTCGTCCATAATCTCGCGCAACAATTGCTCAGACATTTCACCAGAGGCCAGCTTCAGCGCAAGCCGATAGGCCAACGCGCTTTCGACGCTGTCGTGATGCAACAGGCTTGAATGGATCAAGCCGCCCAGCAAAGGCTCTGACTGAACAGCCTCTTGCGCCTCTGTGCGGATGCGGTCCCAAAGGGGATCTACACTACGCAATGTGTTCTTCAACGTCGCCATGGTCAGGACCTCATTGCCGCTACTTGTCGCTTCGCTTACCCCTCAGATAAGCGAGCGTGGGCGGCATGGCAATGAAAAGGCATCCGAGTGATGCCGTCAGCAAAACTGTCTGAGGTGATATCTGAGCTGAAAAGTCGCCCGCAATCGGCATCATCGATTTGAAATGGGCCCTGCTGAGACTGACCGCAATCGGATGATGACTGCGATATCAGAGGCTGGCGGCTACAGCGCATACTTAAAGCGACCCAAGCCTGTTGCGGATAGACACTGGGAACCCCGAACCCAGCTCATAAGCGGGTTACCGAGGGCGAGTGTATCCGTCGAGTTCGTATGATGAAGGCCGCGCCGCATGTGCTTTGAGCCAAATCCTACCTTGTAGCGCGGCGCACCGCATTCACACGCTCAACAGTCACATAATACGTCAAAAATGTCCCGCAGGCAGCGGCAGTAGTCACGATCTGTTAGCCAAGGTTCTGGCACCTGCGGATAGCCTGCGCTAGCGGCCATAACGCTGCCGTTCCCCAAACGGGGATGCGTCTTGTGCATGTGTCGGGCAAAATCTGCCGCAGTCCTTGCATCCTCAAAGACTTGCGCAATCAGTGCTGCCCTTTGCGCTTCTGGCGCGGCCCGCATCGCCCGCGCCAAAGCAATCACATCTCCCATAAGGAGTGGCTTCATCATGCAGCACTCGGCAGGCCAAGCTCCATATAATGGATGGCAATTCGGACCGATCCACCGCCAAAATCACCACCGTTCGCAGTGAATTTTGGCCGGAACCCGTTGTAATAGGTCTGTGGCTGTCCTGTCAGACCGCGCACCCATGATCCCGCACCCAAGCCAAGCCCGTTGCCATAGCGATCCGTGCTGGCGCCCTCACCCAACTGCCAATCGCTTAACGTACCACTAAGCGCGCTCATCACACGCCCTGTGATACCAAAAACAAGCACCGTTCCGGGCACTTCATCGGTGCCGTCGATTGATGCCCCACTGGCAAGTACCTGATCGTATTCCCAGATCTTCATCTGCGTCGTGGCGCCACCTGCAGAGCGTGCAACAAGGCCAACGGTGAACGCGCCGTCGACCCAATCAACGGACTGCCCTTCGTCGGCAACCCACAAGCGCCAGCCGTTGACCATTGGCACAAAAATCCAGCCGTTGTTCGACCGAATGGCAATTTCGCCTTCATGGCCGGTCCACGCGCCCGTTGCGCTCGCAGCGACCAGATAGCATATGCCATCCGCCACTCCGCTTGGCGGTGTGGAAACACTGCGCGACAGGACGCTGAGCTGGGTCAGACTATCAAGCCGGGCCAATGCTTCATTCACTGTCACATGCTTTTGCGCCTGTGAAGGTTGCACCAGCGGAAGTCCTAATTTCGCGGTCTCAGTCATTGATTTCAATCCTTGTGTAAAGCCCTGGCCCAAAACGCTCGGACACCTGAGCAACCTCAATTTCAAACACACCGCTTACGCCATCAGCCGCCTGCATCCCGGCTGGATAAACCCATTCGGAGGTATTCAGCTGTACTTCGCGGCGCAGGCTCCCGCCGTCGATCACGCGCAGCACATAAAGCTCAGACGCTTCGGCAAGCGGAACATCAAATCCGCTCCAACTGTCGCCCTCAAGTCGGGTCCGGCGCGTCCAATGCACCGCAAGATCACCATCATCGCGACGATATCCGCGCAGATGTGCAGGGCTAAGCGGACGCAGGCCAACCCCCTGAAATGCTTCGTATTTCTCTATGTAGGCATCGTCATCATATGATCGACTTGCTGGGCCAATCCGGTAATAGCGCGCCGTATCGCGGTTCCCGACCGGCAACGAAATCTGATCCGGCATGCCATTCATCAAGACCACATAAGACCCCGCTGGCCATTGCGCTGGCATCACACCGTCGCTGCCCAACTGCCCTCGCAGCCGCTGGGATAATTCATACACGTCTTCCTCAACCAGATCGGCCTGCGCAAATTGGAACAATTCCCATTGATCCGACGTGCCGTCACCGATGGCACACAAGTTGGCCCCTGCCCGCAAAGCCGCGTCCTCGACGGAGGACAAGTGCCCGTTGGACACCCGCACCCTGAGCGGCTCTCCTCGGTCAAACAACCCGGCCTTTGCTGCAAGCAATGGGGTTTCTGTCACCCCAATAACCGACGCCCCAGCAATGGATACGTTGCGCTGGTAGCCATTGCCTGTCACGGAACTGACCACCTCAACCGCGCCCGGCCACGGATCAGCCGTCACGGCAATATGCGGTGCATGTTCGATCTCATCTCCCGTCATAAGTGGCAGATCCAAAAATAGCGGAAAGACCGGTGCAACAGGCGTAAACGGCTTCATGACCGCGACTTCGTCCAAAGGATGCGATGCCACATAGACACCTTCATCCACGCGGGTCGCAGAACATAGCTTGACGCCAGCCTCCTCGACATGGTCGATCCGAAAATCGAAATTACCCTCTGGCAATCCAATACGCACGACATCGCCAGCACCAAGATCCGCTTGCGATGGTGGCAATGCAAACTTCGCTGTATCGCGGGCAATCCGTGCCTCTGTCAGCCAGCGCTCCGCCATCATCCGCCCTTCGCCACGGGTCAAGGAAAGCTCCAGCTCAGACGTTGAAACGGAAGGCGTGTCATCATCTGGAAATACCGCTTCGGCCGATCGTGCCTCATACTCGCCATCCGCATCGACAAAGTTGACACGCATCCGACCCGCGACATCTGCGCTTGGCGCACGCGCCAATTCCAACTCGTTCTCTTGCTCGTCGTTAAGCGCAAGCGTGTCGACATCCAACGCACCAACGGCACGCCCATCCCGGGTCACAAAATGCAGACACCCTTCACGCTCAATCGCATCAAAGCCATAAGCCAGCATCAATGGCTGAAGAGCCGCCCGCCCACTGTCGACATCATTCACAGAATACCCACGCACAAAGCCATAAAGCCGCGAGACGTCATAGTGGGTCACACCGGAACGGTCGCAAATCTCGGCCACAATCGAGGCCAAAGCCCGCGCTGTCACACGTCCATTTAACCAATGGCCCCGCGCATAGTTTGCGCCATCCGACCACAAAGCCAGATTGTTTGGAAAATGCGGAAAAGGCCGCGCATCCCAAGCCCAGATATGCGACCGCGATGTGTCAACCATCGAACCGTCGTAAAGACTCGAAACGGGATTTACACTTTCGTCTTCCCAATATTCTAACATCGCGCGCAGATATTGCATCTGCATCAGCTCATCCTGACGCCCCGTGGAGTAGCGTGGCAAACTGCTTTCCGAAGACTTTGGGTCAACGAATTTGTTTGGCTGATTTGTACCCTTGTCTATCGCTGCACATCCAAGTTCCGTGAACCAGATCGGTTTGGATTGCGGCACCCATGCTGTCGGCTGCGGCTGGCGCACGCCATCGATACGGTTGTGATGGGTATTTTCCCAAAACCCACGGATATCCTTATAGCGCCAAATCCACGGCTCATTGTGGTCATCCGTGATCGGCGTCCGTATCTGTGCATCAGACGCCTCTTGACCGGTGTAGTACCAATCAAAGCCCTCGCCGCCTTCAATATTCGATTTCAGGTAGTCCAAATCATAAATTGTCTGCGCTTTTTGCGCATCCAGATGGTCGAACCCATCACGCCAGTCTGACAGCGGCATATAGTTGTCGATCCCGATGAAATCTATAGCGTCATCGGCCCAAAGCGGATCTAGGTGAAACAGCCTGTCGCCCGATCCGTCCTGAGGCATGTAACCGAAATACTCGGACCAATCCGCAGCATAGCCAATCTTCGTATCTGGCCCAAGAATGGCGCGCACATCGGCGGCCAGTGTACGTAGCGCCTCGACCGCCGGGAATGTCCCACCGGCACCCCGAATATGGGTGAGCCCGCGCATTTCGGATCCAATGCAGAACGCACCAACTTGACCTGCCAACGCACAAAGCTTGGCGTAATGCAGCACGAAACGGCGATAGCCCCAGTCATTTGGCCCGCTATAGCTCACCTGACTGCCCTGAATACTGAAATGCTCCGGCTGTGCGTTTCCAAAAAACGCAGCAACCTCTGCATCTGCACCCGCAGTTTGATCTGTGCTACCGGCCTGCCCCGGCGCTTTGTCCAGGGTGATCCGACCACGCCAGGGAAGCGCAGGCTGACTTGCTGCATCGCTCCAAGGATCGGGCTGGGTATTTCCCTCAATCTGATCCATCAGAATGAACGGATAAAAGACAACGTCCTGACCTTTGCTTTTCAGATGCCGAATGGCCTGAACGACAGATGCATCCGTGGGCGTGCCGCCATACACTGGACGGCCGTCTCGCTTCGGAACAGTCCCCGCATTTGAACGTACGCGGCCCGAAACCTGCCACGGCATCCGGGGTGCATCCTCAATCGTCTGCTCCACGCGCGGGCGGACCGTGCAATGACCACACCGCAAGTCATTGCCAAACCACGAGACGATCAACGAGGATGAACCGCAATTCGGCGCCTCCTCGGTCAAAGCTTGCAATGACGTCACAAAATCTGTGCGCCCTGAAGGCGTGTTGAGGTTCACAGCATGCTGCCGCCCCGGACCGCGCTCGAAATAAACTGGTGACGTAGCCAAAACATACTCACCCGATCCCGGCATCATCGCGACTGCCTTCACAGCCGATGAAATATCCCGCGCACGCGCTCCATCCGCAACCGCCTCGGGCCGCATCACTTCAAACGAGAACTGCGGCACCCTGTTGCCAAAAGCCTCCAGCGGCAGATCCTCAATCACCACGTATGCGATACCGCGATAGGCCGGCGCACTCTCGGCGCCCTCAACAGCGGCAATCTTGGGGTCGGGCAATTGATCGTCGCTGCCCGTATAGACCCGCATTGTCAGATCGCGCAGAGGCACTTCCTGACCGTCCGCCCAAACCCGCGCAACACGCGAAATCTCGCCTTCACACAGCGCCAACGCCAACGACACAGAATAATGATAGCTTTTGGTGGTGACCGTGCTTTTGCTGGTCGTTGTTCGGCTTGATCCGCCGCCACCGCCACCAAATCCCTTGCCGCCACCACCGCCACCAGAGCTTGTCGTCTGGGTCGTGCCGCCTGTCACCTCCGTCGACGTCCGCACCGTTTCTTTGAACCGCGTCGCCCAAATGACCTGTCCACCAAGGCGGGCACGGCCATAAAGCTGTGCAATCGGCCCGCCTTCGCTGGCGCCCATCAACCGGAAACGGTCGATCCGTCCGGTTTCAACCACGCGAGAGCCACCACCCATAACGGCTTGCTCACTGCGGCCCTGTCCGCCGCCAGCCCAACGCTGATCGATCATGCGCCCGGCAGCGGCACCAATTGCACGCCCGACAACCGCCATGGGCATGCCCAGCACCGACCCGCCAATCGCACCACCAAGCGCGCCACCTGCTGCAGATAAGACAATCGTCGCCATCAGAGGCTCCTTTCCGGAAACGCAAACCAGCCGACCACACGGCGGCGCCAAGGCGCGCTCAGCGCGCTCTCAACAACCGCATGTCCGCTATACGCATGTATGAATTTCGGAGCTGCCCCGGTCTCCGACAGGATCCCAAGATGCTTGGCAAGTGCTGTCTCTTTCATCCGAAACAGCACGACAGTCCCTGGCGTCCAGCACGGGTTTGCATAACGCTCCAGATGTGCACAAGACGCCTCCATCAACGCCTCATGGCCCTGTGGCTCGGCCCAATCGGCCGTGTAGGCTGGCACCTCGGCAGGCTCCGCACCGTATAGCTCACGCCAGACGCCACGGATCAATCCAAGACAATCTGCGCCAGCGCCCCGCACCGAAGCTTGATGCCGGTAAGGCGTCCCGATCCAACCACGAGCGGCGGTTACAACGGCGCTCATTTGTTCATGCTCCCGCCATTATTGGCAGTGCCACCGGCAGGTGATGTCATCAGCCAATCTTCGCCTGGAATATGCGGAAAGCCGCGAAAATTCAGAAGGTTATTGAACTTCGCACGACAGGTCTCCATCCGCCTGTCGCAACCAGCCTGCAGCAAAACCTCGTCACCAACGGCGACAGCTGCGCGCAACGGCTCCCAAAGTTCGACATCCCGCCGACCCGCGATCACACGATCGGTTTTCACAAGCCCGACCAGCCCTTTGGCAGCCCCGCTCAAAATCTCGATGCGACCGCGATCAAACCAGCCTTCATCAAAGCCGCTCAAATCGTCAAACGCCAACATGCGGCGATCTTCCACAGCCGTAACGAAACCGCGCCAATGATAGCCCGGCACCGTCGCATCAAATCCACAAGCGGCATCACCAAGCAAAGCCGAACAGGTCTTTTGATAGATACGCCCTTGCGCTTGGTTCAGCCGTTCCGTCAGCCCCGACAGCTCGGCCTTGAAAACCCCGCCCGAGCGGCGAATTTCGCCCAAAGTCCCCCGAAACCGCAGCACGCGCTGGCTCACATCCGACCAATTCACAGTCCAGGCCAAAACCTCGGCCCCATCAAAGCGTCCCGCTTCGATATCTGCCTCAGACACAGACACATGGCTCAAGACACCCATGGCTTCGGTGTTGTCCACCGACAGCCCTGTCGTCTGCTCCAACGCAACCGAGGTCAGACCGGTATCGGCATGAAACACCAGATCATCGAAGCGCAGATCAAGATCGTGATCGGTAAAGCCCAACCGGACACCATCGCGTCGCTTCAGCTCCCACGCCCGACACATCTGTGTCGCACCACTTTTCAAATGCGCCTTCAGCGCCTCGGGCACACTCATACCCGCACCTCGATGATCGGCACCGATGGAACATCACCCGCATTAAAACTCGAAACCGAAGTCTGAATAATATCCGTATCGAAACGGACCGGAACATCGAACTCAAAACCTGCGGTCACTTCGGTATCCGGATCAGGTGCATCGACAAACATGATGATCCCACGTCCGGTATCCACCTGATAATGCACACCCTCTTGCAACGGATCTCCATTGACGCCGGCCCTAACGGACCCGTCCACAGGCTTCAAAATAGGCCGCGTATAGCTTTGCTCGCCGGACAGATAACGCTTGCGCAAAGCAAACTCGGTTGTCTCGCCATCCCCGGTGCCCAAAATCTGATCCAGATAAGACACATCATCGGAATTGGGGCAGCTCTTGAAGTCTGCCCAGTCTTTCCAGCGAAACCCATAAAGCTGCCCGCGCCGCGCCTCAAAGAACGAGATCAGCGTCTCGATATCATCCAAAGACCGCAGCCCAAGCCCCGCATCATAGCGGCGGCGCGAATGCGCCCAGGGCGTGTTGCGCTCTTCAAATCCGTTGGCGAGCGTCACCACATCCGTGCGCCGCTCTGGCCCACCGACCGAACCAAAACTCAGGTTCGCTGGAAACCGTATCTCATGAAACCCCATGGCGCTGCTCCTCTTGATTGTCCGTTAACGGTTACGCTGCCCGCGCCCCAAAGCGCGGTTCATCTGCGCTGCGATCTGGCTTTGTGAGCGTTGAAAGCCCTGCACGTCCGGTGTCGAAATGTTCATGATGACGGATACACCGCTGCCGCCACCCGCACGCACACCCAGCTTGCCATCAGGCCCGCGGCTCAAAGGCATGATCGCCTCCGGACCTGCCTCCCCCATCAACCCGGTACCGCCGCGCATCGGGAAGGTCATTGGCCCGCTCACGACGCCGCCCTTGGCAAATGGCATCACGCGGCCTTGGGAAAACGTGCCACCGTCCGCAAAGGGCAAAATCCCCTGCACCAGGCTTCCAACCCCTTGGCTCAACAATCCGCCCAAATGGTTTGTGACTGGCTTCATCGCCGCCGAATAGGTTGCATCCACCATCGACTTGGCCACGCCCTGCATCGCATCCGACAACTTCATGCCATCAAACAACAGCCCATCAAAAGCGCGCCGCAAACCGCCTGATAGGGACGAGGTCAGACCCATCACATCCTTGCCCGCCATACTCAGATTGTCGCGCATCAGCCCCAGATGATCGTTGAAGCTCGACGCGACATCCGCCCCACGCCCCATCGTGCCTTCCAGCATCGCCATTTGGTCTTCCAGCTCGTCAAGCCCGTCTAGATCCTGCATGTCACTCTCCTTGCCCCGCATCGGGATAGGCGGCGGCCAACTCGTCCAGCCGCGCCCGGTTCAGCGGAGCCGATCCGCCCGTTTTCCCCATCAAAAACAACAGCTCAGCCGGGCTCAGCCGCCAGAACTCGTCTGGCTCCAACCGCAACCCGATCAACCCCACGCGCATCAGCCCCGCCCAATCCATCTCAGCCCTCTGGCAGGGCAAACGCCCGCGACAGCAACGTCGCAGCCACTTTCGCCGCCTCCACCATGCCGCCTTCGATCTCCGCCGAAATCAGGTCGCGCGCCTGGCCATCCCAACCTCCGCCGCGCAATCCGGCCACGCTCAGCGCCAGCCCATCGCGTGTTGCGACCGCGCCGCCCTCGCACCTCTCAACCAGCTCGCTCAGCGAGCCGGTTTCCAACGTCGCTTCCCG
>ERZ1740067.2369-NODE-2369-length-11568-cov-6.370711_pt1 | contig 11568 bp, 9 predicted proteins | sample MGYA00581736_ERZ1740067 | MGnify/ENA primary metagenome ERZ1740067 (study PRJEB43018, sample SAMN04849236) | marine metagenome | isolation source: floating plastic debris | place: Pacific Ocean | collected 2008-08-27 | study: EMG produced TPA metagenomics... | reverse complement strand
GCCCCCATCAATCACATCCGCCGCCGCCGCCACCGCCGCACGTTCCGCAACCGCCAGATCACCCGCCCACCCCGGCAGCAACCCGGCCACCAACGCGATCGCCACCTCACGCACGCCAAGCCCATTGCCCACCACCGGCAGAAGCAGCACCACCTGACTCACGAACGCCATCGCGACCGCATCAAAGACACTCAACGGACGATCAACGAGCGCAAACACCACCGCGTACCGCCCCACCCAAGCGAGCGCATCGAGATACCGCAGCGCAAGCACCTTCGCGAAGTCGCCATCCATCGGCCCCCATCCAAACGGCGTCACCACGCACAGCACAGCCCCGAGCCCAAACACCGCGAGCATCGCCCCCCGCTCGCCCGCGAGCCCACCCAGCGACGCCGCCCCAAGCAACAGCACGAGCGAAACACCCGTCAGCACCGACAGCACAATCAAAATGCGCACAGAGTCGCGCACGCCGATCCCGTTGTACCGCCTGTGGTACGCCACGCGCCCAAACATGCCCGGCCGCAACGGCAAGTAGTTGAGCAACCACGACGCCCCAACCAGCGCCGTCATCTCCCCCGCGCCAACCTTCCCGTGCCGCGCATTGAGAATCTGGAACGACCACGCCACCAACAGCCAATTCATCGCGGGCAACAGCACCGCCATCGCCGTCAGCCAAAGCGGCGCACCCGCCGCCGTCTCGAGCGCCGCAAAGAACGGCTGCTTGTGCGTCACCACAAGCTGCACGAGCAATCCCACCGCAAGACCCGCGACAACCAACCCGCCGACCAGCCGAACCCGCCCCTGCCACGCACGCCGCGCGATATCCGCGAGCGCATCGGGCACGCGAATGCCAAACGTGCTGCGCGTCTCCTCACTCAAGCGTCGCAACCTCTTGGAACGCGCCCTCGAACCCGGGCCCGATGTGCGCAATGCCCGTGGGCTCATCACCCTCAAGCCGCAAGCCGATCGCGGTCACCATGTCCGCGAGCGCCGGATCGCCAAGCGACGCCGCCCGCTCGAGCGCCGGATCGTCAACCGCACGCACCCGCGTCGCCAGCGCAAGCCCCAACAGCTCGGGGTCCGCCTCTCCGTCGAGCACCGCACGATCAAACACATCCATCGCCGCAACCTGCTGCCCGTGCGGCACCGTCGCGAGCACAATCGCCCGCGCCGGCCGATCAAGCGACGAATACACCTCCGCAAACGCCTCGGCAACGCCGCCCAGATCCGCTCCCGCAACACCGTCGCCCACCAACGCCCGCACAAGCCCCGCCATCTCAACCACATCCGCCGCGTCGCCCCGGCGAATCCGCTCGGCGATCTCGCTCAGCGACGCATCACGATCCGCAAATCGCCGACGCAACAGCACCTCCGAGTCCGCGGTCAGCCCGTACGGCCCAACCGAATACACACCGTCGTACTGGAACCCCTGAAACACACGCCACCGCGCACGAATCGTGTCGCGTGCCGCGACCTGCCCGTACAACCCCGTGTACCCAGCGTCCGCCCACACCTCCGCAACCAACTCCTCGCGCGGCATCAGCCTCAACTTCCGCGACAACACCAGCACCTCCGGCGCCTCAACAATGCTCGCGTCATCACTCCCCACCGTCAGCCGCGGCGACACCAACACGTTCGAATCGATCGGCCGCGAACCGCCCACCGAGAGCGGAATCCGCGACGTGTTTCGCACACGCACCCGCACCCTCGCCTCACCCATCGGACCGATCGTCGGCTCCACAAGCTCGACCGCAACCGCCAGGAAGTTCCGAGGCTCGGCAATCATCTCCTCAAGCCACACCGGCAACGACAGCACACGCGTCCGAACCGCGTTCGTCTCAGGAAAAAGCGTCTCGAGCGACGCGTCGGGGTTCGCCTCAAGCACCGCACGCTGATGCTTCCACCACGCCCACGCTCCCGCCGCCGTGCTCGGCTGCGCACGCGCAAGCCGCGCGGCAACCTCCGACCCCTCCGCCGGTCGCCCCGCGTCGAACATCGCCTCGATCAGCGCCACCATGCCCAGCGGCGGGATCGACGCCATCGGCACCTCCGCCGCCCGCTCGATCGCCGACTCGGGCCGACCATTCGCAACATCCGCCCACATCTCGCACACCCGCAAAAGCATCGGCGAAGTCGCCAAGTTCGTGCGCAACACCGCAAGCCCAGCATCGAGCTCCTCAGGCTTCCGACCACTCAGCCCCTGCAACGCGAACCGCTCATACAAAATCGTCAGCGACGCGAGCCTTGCCTGCTCGGCGGGCAGCGGATCAGCCCCGCGCTGCCGCTCGTTGATCTCTTCGATACGCCGCCCCGAGCTCGCGATCAGATCGGCCGTCGCCGCGTCGAGCGTCTCCTCATCACCGATCGTCACCGCCGCAAAGATCCGCGCCTGCTCCGAAACCACCGGGAGCTGCACCTCCTCGGGCAACGGAATCTCCTCGGTCGGCAACCCCTCCTGCTCGGCAAACGCCCGCTGCCGCTCCGCCCCATACCGCTCGGCAACCAACTGCTGGTTCAACTGCTCCACCACACGCTCGGGCCCAAGCTGCCACCACGCCAGAATCACCCGGTCATTCGCAAGCGCTGGGTCCGGCGGCTGCCCATCACGCGACAGCAGCGTGCTCATCAGATTGCTCAGACGAAACGCCGCGTCAAACCCGCCATACGAAAGCGTGTGCTCGTACAGCATCCACATCACGTTCGGATCAAGCGGATCGGCCAGCAACAGATTGATCATCAGATCAGTCCGCCCCACCGGGTCATCCACCCGCTCCCCAAAGAAGCTCAGCGCAAGCGACGCCGCCTCCTTGTTGGTCATGTCGAGCGTCGCCGACATCGTCAGCAAACGCGCGAAGCCATCATCGTCACCGAGCTCACGCGCAAGCAGCGCCGCGTCGAGCGCGAGCCGACTCCGCAGCGCCGCGTCCAGCTGATCGCCGCGAGGGCCGAGCAGCCGCTCGTACACATCAAGCCGCTCCCGGGCTGTCTGCCTCGAATCGAGCTGCGCCGTGATCAGCCGCAGCTGCGCCACCGTGTCGCCCGGATCGAGCGCCACCAGATCGCGCGTCAGCCGATCAACCAGCCCATCCCGGCCCGCGCCCGTCGCAGCCTCGATCCGATGCCGAACGATCTCGACCTCGTCCGGCGCAAGCGACTGCGCAAGGCCCAAAAGCTGCTGCGCGATCTCGTAGTCATGCACCGCGACCTCACGCTGCAACCGCAGGTCAACCAGCGCCGCCCGCGCAACCGCAAGCCCCGGGCTCGCGCCGTCAAAGTCGGCGCTGGCCGTTGCCGCCGACCGATCATCCGACGCGCCACCCGGCTGCGCGTGCGCCAGCCCACCAGCCGCCGCGAGCACACCTGCCGCAACGAAGCCAACCACCGCCACATAACGCCTTACCCATCGATTCATGCCAGCATCCTAACTCGGCACACGAGCCAAGACGCCGCACCGGTCACGACAGCCCGCGGCCCACCACCCACGCCCCGACCAGCACCAGCCACGAGACCCCCAGAAACACCATCACGCTCGCCGAAAGCTCCGCCGCCCACACCGCCGGCTTCCACGCGCCCGGCGCAATCCGATCCGCCGCGAAACACGCAAAGACAAGACCGCCCGCAAGCGCCGCGACCACGCCGCCCACCACGCACAACCACGCCGCCGCGGGCCAAACCGTCGGCCCCTCAAAGATCAGCCAAAGCCCAAGCACACCAAGCACCGACGCCCAAAGCGTCGCGGTCAACACGAGCAACAGCACACTCACCCCGCGAGCCATATCGATCGAACCCCCGCGCTGCACCCAGGATCCAATCAGCCCAGCGCCATCGTCATCAGGAACTCCGCGTTGGTCTTCACCTTCCCGAGCCTGCTCTTCATCAGCTCCATCGCCTCCACGACGTTCATGTCGCTGAGCACTTTTCGCAGCCGATAGACCAGCTCGATCTCCTTGGGCTCCATCAGCAGCTCCTCGCGGCGCGTGCCGCTGGCCGCCACGTCGATCGCCGGGTACACCCGCTTCTCGACAAGCCTGCGATCAAGGTGCAACTCGCTGTTGCCCGTGCCCTTGAATTCCTCGAAGATCACCTCGTCCATCTTCGAGCCGGTATCAACAAGCGCAGTGCCGATGATCGTCAGCGAGCCGCCCTTCTCGATCGCCCGTGCCGCGCCGAAGAACTTCTTCGGCCGCTGCAGCGCGTTCGAGTCCAGACCGCCCGTCATGATCTTGCCGGACTGCGGCATCTCCGAGTTGTACGCCCGAGCCATACGCGTGATCGAGTCCAGGAAGATGACCACGTCATCACCAAACTCAACCATCCGCTTGGCCTTCTCGATCACAACCTCCGCGACCTGCACGTGCCGATGGCTCTGCTCATCAAACGTGCTCGCCACGACCTCCACGCCCTTGGTCGCGTTCCGCCGGAAGTCGGTCACTTCCTCAGGACGCTCATCAACGAGCAAGACGATGATCTTCGTCTCCGGATAGTTCGTGCTGATCGCCTTGGTCATCTTCTGCAACAGCACCGTCTTGCCCGTACGCGGTGGCGCGACGATCAGCGCACGCTGGCCCTTGCCGAGCGGCGCCACCAAGTCCACGATCCTCATCTCGATCTGGTCCGGCGTCGTCTCGAGAATGAACCGGTCCTCGGGATGCAAAGGCGTCAGATCCTCAAAGCTCACCACCTCGTGGATTTTCTGAGGCTCCCGCCCGTTCACCTCTTCAACACGCAGCAGCGCGAAGTAACGCTCGCTCTCCTTGGGCGGCCGAATCGCGCCCTTCACGATCATGCCACGCTTCAAACCAAACCGGCGAACCTGCGATGGGCTCACATAAATGTCATCCGGCCCCGGCAGATAGCTCTGCTCCGGGCTCCGCAAGAAACCAAACCCATCGGGCATCAGCTCCAGCGTGCCCTCGCCAAACATCAGCCCAAGCCGCGTCGCACGCGCCTTGAGAATCACGAAGATCAGGTCCTGCTTCGGCACCTGATGGATGTCCTCGATGCCCTCCTTCTCCGCGACCTCGTACAGCTCTTCCATCTCCATCGACTGCAAATCGCCGATCGAGATCTGGTCCTTGAGCGTTTCCGGATCCGCGTTGGCCGCGAACTTCTCGAGCTCCGCAGCCTCGCGCTCGAGCTGCTCATCACTCGGCAGCACGTGCGAAGGAATGCTCCCCATCCCCCGGCTGGCGAAGTAGCCGCCGCCGCCACCGCTGTTGCCATTACCGCCACCGCCGCCGCCCTGGCCCGGCCCGGCCGGCCCCTTGCGCTTCTTCCGCTTGCGACGAGAACGCTGCGACTCACCCTGCTGCATGCTGCCCCTCTCGTCCATCCGGTCCGAACCCCGGCCCGACCCACGATCAGAACCCCGATCCGAACCACGCTCAAACCCGCGGTCCGAACCGCGATCACTATTGCGATCCTGACCCCGGTCCGGCGATCGCTCCGGTCCACGGTCCCGGCTCCGCTCGGCGCCGCCACTCGAGCGCGACTCCGCCGACGAACTCCCGCCGCCCGACTTCTCACTGGACGAACCGCCAGACGAGCCACTCGCCGACCCACTCGCTGTCACCGACCGATCACTCCGAGCCGAGCTCGAAGGCCGAATCTTCGGCTCCGCGTGCGTCGCCTCCGTCACCAGCTTCCGCGTCGTCTTCGCCGTCTTGCTCTTCGTGCCCGGCTTGATCGTCGAGCCCTTGCTCGACGGCGCAAGCTTCGTCCCCGAACGCACCGCCGACTTGGCATCGCCCGAAGCCGGCGACGACTCCGAAGACACCTTCGCCTTCGACGTCACCTTGGCGGTCGTCTTCGAGCCAGCCTTCGCGGTCTTCGTCGTCTTGCTCGGAGTCTTGGCCGCAGCCTTTGACCCGGTCTTACTCGAAGCCTTGCTCGACGTCTTACTGGCAGTCTTCTTGCCAGCCTTGCTCGCCGTCGTCGTCGACGACTTCTTCGCCGGCTTGCTCGTGCCCTCAGGCTCCATCACGCTCGAACCCTTCGCCATTGCTTGCGCCCTCGAAACACCAGCCCGCCAGCGCCCGCGCACATCGCGAGCCCACCAGACACAGGTTGTAATTGGGTGCGATCAACGCCGAGCCCATGCGCCACACGCAAACACAGCCAACCAAGGCCGCACTCACGCCGCAGGCACGCGCCAAACCGAAGATCGCTCGATACCCCGCATCAGCCGCACAGCGTGCAAGGCCGGCCGGGGAAGAGACTCAAAAACCAAGACAATCCGAAATAGAACCCAGCGTGACAGCCTCCAAGCCGTCGCTCCGCACAGGCTTTCATATCAAGTGATTCGGCAGATCCCCGCCAGAGGTTCTCGCCGATGCCACAAAGTATAGACCGCAAGCCCCCGACGCCACAACCCCTACAAAATCGCCCCGCGCACGCCGCGCCCAGCCCATACCCCGACCCATGCCAGAGCCCCCCCCCGCACCCTCTACCCCCACCTATCGGCGCAATCCCATCAAGCAACGCCCCCACCCGCGACGCGAGCCCCGCGTCCTCCCCATTCGCCACCACCACATCTGCCCGCCGCCGCTTCTCGTCATTCCCAAGCTGCGCCGACTCCCGCCGAGCAAGCTCCGCCTCGTCCCACCCCCGATGCTGCCGCACCCGCGCAAGCCGAACAGCCCGCGGCGCATCGACAAACACCACCACATCGCACTCCGCATCAAGACCCGCCTCAAAGAGCAGCGGCGCATCAATCACAAACGCCCGCGCACCCGCCGCCTCAGCCCGCTCGATCGCCTCCCCACGCGACACCCGCACCAGCGGATGCACCAGCGCCTCAAGCCGAAGCCGCTCCGCTTCATCACCAAAGACAATCCGCGCCACCGCCCCGCGATCCACCGTGCCATCAACGCCAACCACGCCATCCCCCCACCACGACACAAGCTGCGCGCGCACGTCATCGCGCTCAAGCGCAGCCCGCGCCAGCGCATCGGAATCACTCACCACACACCCAAGCTCCGCCATCACCCGCGCCACGGCGCTTTTGCCCGCACCAATCCCGCCCGCAAGCCCGATCACCGGCACCGCGCGCGCAGACGCTTTCGCCTCCGGCCCGCGCACCTCAGACACGATCCGCCCCACTCCGGTAGTCATCGGCCGCCCGCCGGATCGTCGCCACCAGTTCCGCGGGCCGAGCAACCATCACCCACGCCACCTCGATGCTGCCTGTCCCCGCGCTCGAAACGCCCACGCTCCCAAGCCCAAACAGCCGCTCACGCACAAGCCGTGACACCGTCACGCCCTGCACCCGCTCGAGCGGCACCTCGGTAATCAGCCGTTGCAACACGCCGCCGAGTCGCATCACCCGCCGGTCCGTGAGCACGTACGTCCTGTTCCACCACTCCAGCGCGTTCCACAGAAACTGCGCACCGCCCAGCACCATCGCAACCGCAAACACACGCCCCGTCGGCACCGCGATCCCCGTCAGCGTGATCGCCCAAAGCGTCCCCGCCGCCCCAATCGCAAGCCCCACAAACAACCCCAACGTCCGCAACACAACAAACAGCGGATCGGGACGAATCATCACGATCACCCGCTCATCCGCCGGCACCATCGCAGGCCGCGCTCCAGCAGCCGCCGTCATCCCTCCGCATCCTCAAGCGTCGACGCGTCAAGCACCGCCACCTCGGGCAGGTTGCGGTAGTACCCGTCGTAATCGAGCCCATACCCCACCACAAACTCATCGGGAATCTCAAAGCACGAGTAGTCCGCGTCGATCTCCACCGCACGCACGTCCGCCGGCTTCCGCAAAAACGTGCACGTCCGCACGCTCGCAGGCCCCTGCTCCTCGATCAAACTCTTCACCAGCGCGAACGTCCGCCCCGAATCCAGAATGTCATCGACCACCACAACGTGTTTGCCAGCAAGGTCCTTGGGCAGCTCGCTCCGCAGCGCCGCCCCCTTGCTCGCCACGCTCTTGCCCGGGTAGCTGCTCACCGCAACCACACCCAGGCTCAGCTTCACAGGCATCTCGCGGATCAAATCCGCCAGAAACACCACGCTGCCCGTGAGAATCGGCACCATCACGACGCGCCCGCCATCGGCCGGCGCGTTGCCCTCCGCCGCCAGATCGCGCGTGAGGTCCGCAGCAAGCGCCCGGCCCACCTCGCCCACGCGGGCAGCAATCCGGTCGCGGTCAATCAGAATGCGCTCGATCTCGGGGAACATGCCGCGAGCATACCCACGCCACCCAACCCGAAGCACCACCCGCTACTTCAGCCCCTTCAGCTCGCCCCGCTGCCGCGCCTTGCTGTACCGCGCAAGCGAGTCCTCAAGCACCGCGTACCCCGCCTCGGCAGGCATGATCTCGTCGACCTCCACCTGCTTCTCCTCGAGCATCTTGTAATCCTCGAAGAACCGCTTGAGCATCCGAAACGTGTGTGGCGGAAAATTGCTCGCCTTCGTGTACCCCGCGTACTCCGGATCATGATCCAAAACCGCGATCAGCTTGTGGTCCGGCTGGCCCTCGTCGATCATCGTCATCATCCCGACGATCCGCGCCTCGCACACGCACAGCGTCGGCACCTTCTCCGTGCAAAACACCAGGATGTCCAGCGGGTCGTCATCCTCCGCATACGTCTGCGGCACAAACCCGTAGTTCGCCGGGTAATACACCGCGCTCGACAACACCCGATCGAGCCGGAGCAGGCCCGTCTGCTTGTCAAGCTCGTACTTGTTGCTCGAGCCTTTGGGGATCTCGATGATCGCCTTCACGTGCTCGGGCAGGCTCTGCCCATCCACGCTCGGCGTCACGTCATGCCAGGGATGCACCATGCCGCCAGCGTAGCCCGCCCAAACCACACACACACCCGCACACACGAACCACATCAACCGCAAATCGCCGCCCCCCGCTATCCTCCGCGCATGCTGACACTCGACTTTGCCAACTGCCTCTCCGAACGCGTCGCCGAGCACGGCCTCGACCCCGCCCGACTCGCGCCAGGCTCCGACCTCGCCGCCGCCGCAACCCGGCTCACCGAGTCACTCGCCACCACCCGAGGCACCGGCTGGGAACGCTGGCGCGACCTCGCCTTCGGCGACTTCCGCAAAGAGCACACCTCCGCCATCCACGAACTCCTCAAACAGCGCAAGCCCGGCTGCGAGGTCCTCGTCGTCCTCGGCATCGGCGGCTCCGCACTCGGCAACATCGCACTCCAATCCGCACTCAACCCCGGCACGTGGAATCTCATCCCAAGCGACCAACGTGGCGGCCCACAGCTCTTCGTCCTCGACAACGTCGACCCCACCTTCGTCGGCCCAGTCCTCGACCACTGCGAGCGCGTCGGCCTCGACAAGTGCCTCTTCAACGTCGTCAGCAAGTCCGGCGAAACCGCCGAGACCGCCGCACAGTTCATGATCGTCCGCGACATGCTCAAGGCCAAATTCGGCGCAAAGCACGCCGACCACGTCGTCGCCTGCACCGACCCCGCCAAGGGCACCATGCGCACCATCTGCGACAACGAGGGCTACGCGACACTCCCCGTCCCCGAGGGCGTCGGCGGCCGATTCAGCGTCCTCTCGCCCGTCGGCCTCTTCTCCGCCGCCATGTGCGGCATCGACATCGAAGCACTCCTCGACGGCGCCGCCGAGATCGACACCCCCTGCACCTCGCCCGACCTGGCAGCAAACCCCGCCGCCATGCTCGCCACACTCCTCGTCGAACTCGCCGCACGCAAGGGCAAGCACACACACGTGCTCATGCCCTACGCCAACAGCCTCTACCTCCTCGCAGACTGGTTCCGCCAGCTCTGGGCCGAGAGCCTCGGCAAACGCGTCAACGCCAAGGGCGACGTCGTCCACGCCGGCTACACACCCGTCAAAGCACTCGGCGCCACCGACCAACACTCCCAGGTCCAGCTCTACCGCGAGGGCCCAAACGACAAGGTCTTCGGCCTCATCGAGGTCGACACCTTCGACCGCGACCTCACCGTCCCCGCAGGCATGGGCGTCGACGCCCTCCAGTACCTCGAAGGCAAGAGCCTCGCCACGCTCCTCAACGCCGAGAAGCGCGCCACCGAGTACGCCCTCGTCGAGAGCCAACGCCCCAACTTCACACTCCACATGCCAAAGGTCGACGCCCACCACGTCGGCCAATTCCTCAACCTCTGGCAGATCACCACCGCCTACGCCGGCCTCATGCTCGGCATCGATGCCTACGACCAGCCCGCCGTCGAAACCGGCAAACAAGCAACGTTCGGCCTCATGGGCCGAGCCGGCTACGAAGAACATCTCGAAGCCGTGAACCGAACCCTCGGATCAAGCGCATATCGGATTGGATGAAGCCGTTCTTTGCCGCGATCGCCGTCGTTGTCGCCCTACTCGCCGTCGTCGCGTTCTTGGCGATCGGCGGCATAGCAAAGCACACCGAGGTCGATCGGGCGTCCGGCATCCAGCGTGATGTCACACGCGTGGGTCCGGTCATCGTGTCTTCAACGAACCGTGAAACCTGGCTCTCAAGCATCACTGCACCGATGCCCGGCCCGGCACGCTGGCAACTCGTCCACGGCTCAAACTCCAGCGGCCTCCGCATCACGGGCATCGCCCGCGACGCGATGCACGCCGAAGGACTCAAGCACGCCCACCAACTCGGGCTCCTCACCGACGAGGCCGCCACTGCCGTCGGCACCCACGTGCTCACGCTGTGGGCTCGCGACGTCCCACGCGACCACGTCTTCGACTACCTGACAGCCGTGCAAGACGCGGCGTCAACACGAAGCAGCGCCAACCCGCTCACCGCCGAAGACATCCAACGCCTCATCGCAGGCCACGACCCCTGGGCCGACGACGAGTGATCATCTCCCGTGCCACTGACCTGCAAAGCAGGTCAGTGCCTCCGCCTGTCCTCGCACTTACTCCTCCCCCATCGCCCCATAGACCGGCAGCACCGCGCCGCGCACCGCCGTGTTCTCCTCGCTGATGAACCACATGATCTGAGCCGCCACTTCATCCGGCGTCGGCCACGATCCATGGTTCGCGTTCGGCATCGCCTCACGGTTCGCCTTCGAGTCCAGCACCGAGGGCGCCACCGCATTCACCAGCACGCCCGCGGTCGCCAGCTCGCTCGACAGCGCCGCGGTCATCGCCGCCACCGCAGCCTTCGCCGCCGTGTACGCCACCTTCGCCCCGCCCGCGCCGTGTACCAAGCCGACCCGCGCCGACACATTCACGATCCGACCCTTGCCCGCGCCCCGCATCGCCTTCGCGCACTCCCGGCAACACAGGTACGTCGTCGTCACGTTCATCGCCAGCATCGTGTCAATCACCGAGCTGTCCGCGCGACCGATCAGGCCGCCGGCGAACCCGCCCACACAGTGCACGCTCGCCCACACCGCGCTGCCACCGTGCGCCTCGGTGTAGAACGCCGCCACCGCGCCAGCGTCGGTCAGGTCCACATCCTCCCGCACCGTCACCCGCTCGTGCCCCGCGTGCGCCCAGCCCTCAAGCTCGCCCGAGCTATGCACCGGCACCCAAACGGAAGCCCCCGCCTCGAGGGCCCGCCCCACCACCGCCGTGCCCAGAGCACCAGTGCCGCCGGTCACCACCACACGC
>ERZ1740067.2368-NODE-2368-length-11569-cov-6.397516_pt1 | contig 11569 bp, 7 predicted proteins | sample MGYA00581736_ERZ1740067 | MGnify/ENA primary metagenome ERZ1740067 (study PRJEB43018, sample SAMN04849236) | marine metagenome | isolation source: floating plastic debris | place: Pacific Ocean | collected 2008-08-27 | study: EMG produced TPA metagenomics... | reverse complement strand
CCATATCCAACAAATATATAATAATACCAAAGTTCATAACAAGCTTCTCGCCATCTTTATTGAACTGGCGCAAAACGTTATTGTATATTCTGAAGAACAAAATATATTTTTGAACAACGAATCGATCGGTACCATTATCATCGACGAGCGAGACGACTGTTACCTTTTGATCACTGGAAACACCGTTAGCAACAGTGCAGTAGGTGTTTTGCTAGAAAGATGCGAATACATTAACTCATTGGATAGAAAAGGATTGAGGGAGTTTAAAAGAAAATTGCGTCGTAAAGATACTGACCAAAAAAACAAACGAGCGGGCATAGGTTTGGTTCAAATGGCGTTGTTGTCAGGGCAGGGCTTGCAGGTAATGGCAGAACGAATTAATGATGATTTTACTTATTTGGGTTTTTGTGTGAAGGTACTCAAGTAAATCAATCAAGCATTTTTTTATCTATCAAAGTTCACCCAACCCGAAATAATCTTTGAGATGACGTTCGATTTTTTGAGCTATTTTTTTATATTTAAATATTAAACCTTACACTATTAACCTTTTAGCAATCAATCATTTATTAATACAATAACATTCATACAAAATAATCACGGAGAAAACAGATACACTAAACAAGGGTTAAACTCATGAAAGATTTGTATATAGAAGGCACCAAAGGAGTTTTTTTTACTCCCACAGTCCGTTTAAACGCAGCAACCGGTCAATGTGAAATAATGGGGGAATCGTACATAGAGGATGCACCACAATTTTATGAGCCAATTCTGAATTGGATCGACTCTTATGTAAAAGAAGTAAAGGGTACTTTGGTGTGGGACTTTCGGCTGGTCTACTTCAATACAAGCTCTTCGAAAACGATTTTGAACCTCTTGCAAACCTTGAAAGATTACGAAAAACAAGGGGGAAATGTAGTGGTAAATTGGTATTATCCTGATGACAACGATGACCTGTTGGCAGAAGGAGAAGACTTTGTGGAAGACAGCGGGTTACAAATTAATTTGATTCCTTATGAGTTGGAAGACGAAGACGAGGAAACCGATGAGTTTACCCTTGACTAATCAGGTTCTGAACAATTTTCTCCAGTACAAATCTCACGCTAAGCTACATTACTCAAGGTAGCTTTTTTTCATGGGTCTTTTATTGTGTTGAAGCCAAAGGCGGGGTATGCGGTTTGTGCAATGTAATTTGAAACCGCTCCTGCAATACACGCAAAAAAGCTTGTTCATTGGCCAATATTTCTACGGTTTGTTCTTTGCCAATCCGGGTTCTTAGGGTGAGGTCGCTCAGGGTTAGTCGGCCTTCTGGGGTAGACACCGAGCATACTCGTTTGTGGGTAAAGTGTGTATCGGGAGAAGTTTGCATGTAATGACAGGCATCTACAAAATCGCTCAATTGGCGTGGAGTCAGGCTAAACTGCCACCAATGCTTGTAAGAGGCTCCTTCGTCTTCGGAAACTGAATATTGATATTGATGCTCCGACAATTGACTCAATTTGTACCAACGTGCTTGTTGTACCTGCACTTCGTCCAGCACAAACGCCAATGGATCGGGAAAGCTATCTCCAAAACCCACATCCACCAACCAACGTTGCCCTGCTAACTGCACCATGTTGGTCAAATGCCCCAATGCCAAACCATAGGTGCCATTGTCGCGTACCACAGCCGCGCTCAGCATGGTTACCTCAAAGCCAATTTCGCTCAAAGCCCAGTGAAAGAGGCCATTGAGCTCGAAACAAAATCCTCCCCTCCCCTGATGAACCACTTTGTCGTAAAACTTTTCCAGATCTACCTCAATATAAGTATCATAATGAATGTCAAGGTTTTCGAAAGGAACTTGTTGCATATGCGCATTTTGCAAGGCTTTCAGTGTCTCGAAATCTACTTTGGGGGTACCTTCAAAACCAATTCTTTGTAAATATTTGGATAAGTTCATATTATTAAATTGTTTCGCTGCGCTTATTGTTACATTGTTAAATTGCTCTATTGTTCCGCTTCGCTAATGGTTAAATGGTTGCGTGAGACGATTTATTTCTATGGTTCCGCTTCGCTCATTGCTCTATTGTTCCGCCTTCGGCTGATGGTTAAATGGTTGCGCGAAGCGATGATTCATTGCTATTGTTCTGCCTTCGGCTCATTGTTGCAGTTCTCCTGACGAAGGAAGGATCTAAATGGTTACGCGAAGCGGTGTATCATTTTTCACTTTACGTTTTTCATTTTTCACTTCATTGCTACCAACTATTAGCTTATTCGCCACGGAGGATTTACTCGGTTTTCGCCCGCATGATACAAACATATGACATTCCCTGCCGGGTCGTGCAAATGCGCTTCTCGCCATAACCAACTTTTATCGGTAGGAGATTCGGTAAACTCGAGGCCCTTGGCCCGTAACTCAGCCACTTGGGCATCCAGATTTTCGCACTCAAAGTATACTGTAGTTCCTTTCGGCTGAATCGATTCTTCGGTAAGCGATACCGAAAAAGTAGCCTGGCCCTCGGGTACCAAAAATCGGGTATAATGAGGCGTGTCCACGATGAGCTCCAGGCCCAAGGTTTTGTAAAAAGCCACTGATTGGGACATGTCGTGGGTAGATACGGTAATTTGATTTAGGTTCATAACAACAAGATAAATAAAAAGCCGACTACATTGAGTCGGCTTGGGTTCATAGGTTATTTTAACCAAGAAGAAAACATCCAAACTGTTTTTTCTTGCTCTGCAATAAAATCACTCAATAAGGTTGCGGTTCCTTCATCGTTGAGGTTAGAAGCGGTTTGCAACGCCCAACGCTCAATCTCAATCAAGGTTTTGATGCTGCTTAAAATCATCTCCACTGCTTCTGTATCCTCAAAGATGCCCTTGCCTTCTTTGATCTGAGCCACCGCCAAATAGTCCGAAAAAGTATGCAGCGGCACAAAATCTAAGGTGAGAATACGCTCTGCAATGGCGTCTATTTTTTCTTGAGCATCCCGATATAGTTCCTCAAATTTGGTGTGTAGCTCAAAGAAGTTTTTACCTTTGATGTTCCAATGTAAGCCCCGTAAATTTTGATAATATAGTTGGAAATTGGCCAATAGTTCGTTGAGGCGATCGGCTAATTTACTTGATTGTTCTATATCTAATCCGATTAAGTTTAACTCAGTTGTGTTCATGATCTTTGTGTTTTCTTCCTTGAAAAAAGTGTTTGAAGTTGTCTTTGTTAATTATTAATAGATTTTATTTATCACAAATGTAAATCTTATAGACATATAGATCAAATCAATAATTGTTATGTTGTTATAGAAGTAACCTATACTTTTTTGTTTATGGTAAGCCTTATCCAATTAGAATATATCGTTGCGGTAGACACTTATCGCCATTTTGCTACCGCTGCCGAAAATTGTTTTGTCACCCAGCCAACGCTCAGCATGCAAATCAAAAAAATGGAGGAAGACTTGGGCGTCATGATCTTTGACCGCAGCAAACAACCCGTGATTCCAACCGACGTGGGGCGGCTCATCATAGACCAGGCTCGGGTAACGTTACGTGAGTCAGGTAAGATCAAAGACATTGTGCAGAGTTTTCAAAACAAGGTAAATGGTGAACTCAAAATCGGCATTATTCCTACATTAGCGCCTTATTTATTGCCTTTGTTTGTGGGTAGTTTTACCCGAGAGTTCCCCGACATTCAGTTATTGGTACACGAATTACTTACTGAAGAAATCATAGACCACCTGCAAAAGGATATTTTGGATGTGGGACTGCTGGTGACTCCCCTCCACGAAAAAAACATCGTAGAAAAACCGCTGTTTTATGAAGAAATTATGGTGTATTCTAACCAGACCCACCCCATTCTCCAGAGCAAGCACTTACAACCTCGCGACATTGCCCAACAAGACCTTTGGATGCTCAACGATGGGCACTGCTTTCATAGTCAGGTGGCCAATTTATGTGGTTATCAAGAAGAAGCTCAAAAACAACAAACTTTTAGCTACCGAAGTGGCTCGTTGGAAACGCTCAAAAAGATGGTAGAGGTAGAAGGCGGCTTCACGCTGTTGCCCGAGCTGGCCATTGCCGATTTGCCTGACCACAAGAAAGCCCAAACCCGAAATTTTGATCAGATCACGCCTTTACGGGAGGTCAGTCTGGTGTACGTACGTAACTTTGCCAAGAGCAAGCTGCTCAACCTGCTATTCAAACACATTCAGAAGAACGTTCCAGCCGAGATGCTGAGCAAGGACAAGGGGGAGGTGACGGAATGGAGGTGAGTTTTATTTAGTTGGGAGTTCGTAGTCAGTAGTTTTTTTTAGTCGATAGTCAATGGTCCATAGTCCGCTGATTGAATGCAAAGTGAAAAACGTAAAATGATATTTCGCTTCGCAGAATTAATCATCAACAATTAAACATCAATAATCAATACGTCGCTTCGCGGAACCATTTAGCCATATAACAATAGAAAAACTAACTCCTTTCTTCGGACAATTGTTCAGTGGGTTCGGCTTCGGCGGGCGGGTTGTCTTCTTTTTTGGGCAAGGCCGACCAACGTCGCTTGTTGGCTTTTACCCGTTTGTGGATGTCGGTAGATACCAAATCATCGATGTAGAAGTATACATCATCGTCCTCGGGGCGATTCTTCTGCTCCTTGGGTTCACCCATTTCGATGGGATAATTGGTGATGCCTTCTTCCCAAAACTCCCGGAACAACAGGTATTCGTACAACAGGGTGCTCACCCGCTTGGGGGGATTTTTGGAGGCAAAATTCTCGAGGCGGGAAAAGATGTACAGGCGGTCTACCGCTCGGGTAAAGGCCACGTACAACAAATTGAAATTCTCGATAAAAGTCTTCTCCATTTCACTATAGTACTGCTCGGATACCACGGTTTGGGCCAGTTTTTTGTTGATGGACACCACCGAGGCGCTCAGATAGTTGTTGGAGTTTTTGAAAGTAAATTCTTCTTTGGGCAGGTGTACCCACATGGTGCCGTTGCGTCGGGGGGTGTATTCCCAATCTACAAACGGCAAAATCACCGCCGAGTATTCGAGCCCTTTGGACTTATGAATGGTGGTAATCGTAATGGCGTCTTCGTTTTTGGGGGTATTTACACTGACCACCTCTTTTTTGTCCTCCCAATATTCCAAAAAGTCGGTCAAAGTGGTGTTTTTTTGCAAGTTAAACTCAATTACCAAATCCATAAACCGAAACAAATACTCCAACTTGCTTTGCTGGGCAAACAGATCAAAAATTTCCACCAGTTTTTCTACCAGCTCGTATACCCCCAATTGTTGCAAAGTTCCCTGGTTGATCTCGTACCCCTCGTTGTTGAGGTGGGCATAAAACTCGGCAATGGGTTGGGTAATGAGTTGCTTGATGGCATTGTTGATGATGTCGTCGGGGGTGACCCGCTTGACTACCCGGTAAAACAAATACAGCACTTCGGAACGCAACAAACGATCGTGGGGCGTTTTGATCAATTTCAGGAAAGCCACAATGAAATGCACCTTTTCGTCGCTGGCCAACAACAACGAAGTTTGAGAAATGACCGGAAACCCCTTGCTCTTTAAAAACACCGCGATTTCTTGTCCATTTACGTTGCTACGGGTCAATACCGCAATGTCTTTTTTGGCAAAACCCTGATTGAGCAAAGTAGAAACCGTCACCAAAATGTGTTCCAGGGTATCAGTACGGTAGGTGTCTTTATTAACAAACTGGATTTCTATGTGTCCCCCGGTTTTGGTGTTTTGGGGCGGTACCGCTTGCTCAAAATCCTGGTCGTAGATTTGGGCCAACAGCGGGTAATGCTCCTGGTGTACTTCTACCAGTTCTCGGAAAAAACTATTGTTGAACTCGATCACCTCTTGGGTACTGCGGTAATTGTGCTTCAGTTGGGCCGCCAAATGATTGTAGCTCAGGGTGTCATAGCGATCGCGAAGCAGGTCAAAGGTATTTTCTTGCATCAACGAGGGCTTCAGCAGGGCATCGATGTTGTTTTTGTACAAATGCACCAACTGCTCCATTTCACCGCCTCGCCAGCGGTAAATGGCCTGCTTGGCATCGCCCACAATGAGGTTGAATTTTTGCTCGGCCAGGTTGTTTTCTACCAAAGGTAACAAGTTTTGCCATTGCAGCACCGAAGTATCCTGAAACTCATCAATCAAGATATGGTCGTATTTTTCGCCCACCCGTTCGTAAATAAAAGGCACTGGTTCGTTGGAAATGATTTCGGCAATTTTCTTGTTGGTATCCGAAATGTGGATGGAATTGTTCTCGGTTTTGAGTTCTTCCAGTTCCATTTCTACCTCGTGAATCAGGGCCATTTTGTATACCTGGGGCACAATCAGGCTCACCAAGATGTAGAGGTTTTTGGTTTGCTCCAGATGAAAAATGTCTTTTTTGAGCGAAGGCGCAATGGCATCTATGCCCGGATGGCTTTTTTTGGAATACCACTTGTCGTTGTTGAGGGCCTGCTGCACGTAGCTGTTGGCGGGTTTGTCCAGGTCTTTGCCCGACGAAAGTTTTTGAAAGTACCCCCCTACCCCTTTGGCTTTTTGGTAAAAATCGGCCACCGCCACTCCCTGGGCTTGCATCAGGTCTATGCTTTGCCCGGCAATGGCTATAATTTGACTTTTGAGGTTCTTTTTATAACTCAATAATTCTTCCTTGATCTGCTGAAAATCTTCTACGCTCAGCTTCCGCAACTGATTGAGGTAATTGTAAGACCGTTCGTTCATCAGGTCGCGGGAAAACTCGGCCAGTTCGGGGGCAATTTGACCCCAGTTTTTGCCCTCTTCGGCCTTGCTTTCGGCCCAGTCTACCAATATTTGAGAAATGTTTTCCTTGTTTTCGCGACCTACTTTGTCCAGCACCCGGTCAATGGCGGTTTCCAGCATTTTGTCGGTGTCCAGGTCTACATCGTAGTTGTAGGGAATGTCGAGTTCTTGGGTAAACGCCGTGGTGATTTTGTTTACGAAGCGGTCGATGGTGCTCACCGCAAAATCGCTGTAGTTGTAAATGATTTTGGTAAATACCTGGCGAGCTCGTTGACGCAACAACGACGCTTTGAGGCCCAGTTCGTCGGCAATGCTTTGCAACAATTCGTCGCTGCCCTGGCGGGCCTTGTCGGTGAGGGTTTCGGGTTGGGCAAAGCCCTGCAATGCTTTTACAATCCGCTCTTTCATTTCGTTGGCGGCGTCGTTGGTAAAGGTAATGGCCAAAATAAAGCGAAAATTATGGGCATTTTCTGCCTTGAGCGCCAACTTGAGGTATTCACGGGTCAACGTGTAGGTTTTGCCCGATCCTGCCGAGGAACTGTAAATTTTAAAAAGCATTCGGTCATGGTTTTCAGGGAGGGTCGCTATTGTTACTGATGACTAGTTGATTACAAAAAACTCAATGATCTATATTTCGTCCTGGTGAATTTGCCCAGAACCAGGTCCTTCAACTGCGCTCTCTACAACCACATTCCTCGAATGTGGGGCGAGGTGGAGGGATGGTAAAATGGAAAGCCATAAAATACCAAAACGTCCTGCCTCTTTGATTATGCTGAGCTTGCCGAAGCATCTGGTTGGATTCACCAAGTGGTTGCCCAGAACCAGGTCCCTCAACTGCGTTCGGGATGACTTTAGTTCATGAAGTAAATCATCATCAAATAAACAAAAATAGCTAACTACCTGTAAATAAACATTCTATAAATTTACATAACATTCTCCAGAAAGCCTGAAGTTTCGACCATTTTTTTGGCGCGATTGGTAAGTTTTTTTGTCGAAATGAGGGAATCAACTTGGTATTCGTTGGTTTGCTCATCCTGGCACAAGCGAACGTTTGCACCAGGGTGAGATTCGTTTCATATGGTCTCCTTACAGTAAGACCAAATGAGGGGAAGTAGTTGATGATTATGAAAACATAATAGACACACCCTATTCTGGCGCAAGCGTCCGCTTGTGATTGGGCATATCAGCACAAATGGATGCTTACATTTGGGCATTAATCAACTGATAATCAATAAAGTATAACAATTCACACGTACTCCATTCCATCCTGACGCAAGCGTCCGCTTGTGATTGAGTGTAGTGGCACAAGCGTCCGCTTTCGCTAGGGTAAGAGTAGTCAGCAAAACCAACAAACGAAAAGCCCTCAAATTATCCCCTTCAATCTTGTACAGCCTTTAATCCTAATCCTCTTCAGTTTCCCCTGGTTTGAGGCGGATTTGGTAGATAGATTGCCCTCCTTTAGCTACTTCTTTTAAATATAAATTGGGTGAATTTTCAATTTCTTCCGCACTCAAAGGCCCCGCAATATAATATTTATGAAACTCCAGAGGATAATCTGAATCATTTTGAACGACTTGCTCCAATTCATTCAACCAATTGGCAACCAAGACATAAGTCTGATCAATTTTGGTAGATGCATGTATTATGGCTCGCTCAAAATACCGAGGAGAAGATAATAGAGCGTGACGTAAATTCGCACTCATTAAATTCGCACCCACTAAATTCGCAATCATTAAATTCACACCCACTAAATTCGCAATCATTAAATTCGCACCCACTAAATTCGTAATCATTAAATTCGCACCACTTAAATCCGCACCACTTAAATCTGCTTGTGGTAACTTCATCCAATCAAGATTTTGAAAGCTTAGATTAAGTAAAGGCAGTCCATCCCCATAATAACTCAACAAAGTGGTAAACTTGGCTCGGGTTACATCAGTTAAAAAATTGGTTTCAGGTTGGGCATGTATCAGTATGGTCCAAAAACCATAAAAAACGTGGCGGCTTTGTTCAGTAGGGCTGGCCATAATGGTAGGGCTTGGATAGTATTCATATTTGTATAAAAAGTCATGCTTAAGCAATTCGGGGAAAAACTTTTGAAATTTCTTGGCAACGGCCTGCTTCAAGGTCTCATCGGCTTGCTGGATGATGTCAGTCAAATCTTGGGCTACCTCTAGGCTTAGTAGTTTGGGGGCAAATAGCTCGAATACTTCTTTGAAAAAACTGTCCTTTTTATTGGATAACTCTTGTACTTCCCGCCAGATTTTTTCTGCGGTCATGTATTCCTGCAAAGATTTGTGGAGGAACTCTATGGCATAGTTGTCTTTGTTTTGCAAATGATTGTCTTCCTCCGATTTGGGAATTTCTTTGAAATAAAAACTGATCATCAGGTTTTTGACGGATTCTTTGAAATTTTCAAGCCCCCACTCTGCCGCCATTTCCTTTAGCTGTTGGTAATGCACGTATTCGTAGGGGGATTGAAATATCTCCAAGGCAATGTCCTGAATAATCCTTCGCAAGTCTTCCTCAGAAACTCCTTCTAAGGCCTTGATTTGCTTCCCTCCCGCATACCTTCGTTGAATCAATTGGTCGAAAAGCTTCTCGTAGATTTTGGTTTTGGTGTCTTTTTTATCCAGGGGTTGTTCCAGGGTGGCAACGATTTTGAGTAAAATCGGCTGCCCCAGCAATTCCCTGATTGCATCATAAGTGTCGTCTTCATCGTTGAACTCTTCCAAAATGGCCTCAGTCAAAGGCGTAGTTTGGTTGAATTGTCGGTATTTGGTCAACCATTGTTTTTGTTGGGTCAGGTCAAAGTTTTCCAGCTGTAGGATCAGGGCGTGATGACAGCTTTTGGGCAAATGGTCTAATTTGATATAACCATAACGAGAAGTTAAAATCACCCTGAGCTTGAGGTGTTTTTCGGTTTCATTGATGAGCCTGGCACAAAAATCATCAATGTCACCATCGGTCAACCCTTTGTTCATTTTTAGCTCATCCAAGCCATCCAAAATCAACAGGCTTTCGTAGAACTTAAATTTGTCGAGTTCTTCTTTTATCTGTAATTCCACTTCTTTTCTCACGGTATCAATCGGATACCTCAGCAAATCATTGGTTGCTGTGTCCGAAATATTTTTGAGCTTTACAAAATAAAAAGCCTGATGGATGGGCGGGTTTTGTTCCTGCACGATGTCATAAATCAGCCTTTTGCAAAAAGAAGTTTTTCCCTGCCCCGGATAACCCAATAAAAACAACGCACGGGTATGTTGTTTTTCCAACTCCAAAGGATCTTGGTGCAGCAACAGCTGGTTTACGTATTGGTGAATGTTTAACTCTAGGGTAGGTTCAAAAAATCCACTTTGCCCTACATCAACTTTCTTGTCCTTTAAAATATCTTCAGTGACCGATCGATGGTGAATTTTAAACTTGGGTTCAATGTAAATTTCATCTAGAGTCACCCCATGCTCGTCTCCCAGTACATTTTCCCGATATTGCTCGGCCAGTTCATTTTCATAGTCAACCCGGCGCAGCAATTTGATTCTTTTTTGGTAAGAGGCATTGTTCAAAAACTCGGTCAGGCGGGCGTATTTGGTTTTGCTGGATTCCAACACCTCAAAAAAATCTACTTCCTGGTAACGATTAAAGTATTTTTCCAGGCGCTGGAGGTTCAACCCACTCACTTCATTCACTTTTGCCCACTCCAAAAACCGAGTCCTGATTTTGGCTACTGTGGGGTCGGCATTGAAACGGGCTACATCAAAAGAAGTGGCTTGGTAATGCTTTTCGTCAAAGGAATCTAAAATGGATTTTCGATATTGTCGGATAGAAAGGTCATCGTCTTGTAGTTCTAATTTGTACACGACCATTCCCTTGAAAAAGGTATTGGCAGCACTGTACACCAAGGCATAATAGAAGGCTTTGTGTACGTTTTGTATCTCTACAATTTGGTCTACCACCACTTCTACGGTTTTCAAGGCCTTGAAATAGCCCGAGCTACCGGGCAGAAAAGTATCCGAAATGAAACCACCTGCTCCTTGCAGGGCTTTGGATACTTTCTTGAAATTGCGATCAAAAAAAGCGTTAAAAAATCGCTCATACCCTTTTTCAGGATTCGTAGGGGTTGCCATTTGTTGAGGAGTTTTGGGATGTCAAAATAATCACCCGATAATACAAAAAAAAGCGGATTTAAGCACAAATCAATTCGTTTTTCTTCGCATTATCATTTTAGGAGAGTGGGCATTCAATTGCCAAAAGTACTATTCCAAGAACAAATATTAAGTATTTACCGAGGGGCAAATAAGTAGAAAAAAGGATAGTAATACAGGTATTTTTTGGGCATTTTTGCATTTGAATCCATCCCCAGTTTTTTTTATGCTTAAAAGCTGAGCTGGGTTCGCTGAAAACAAAAACAAAACTCGACACCAAAATGACAACTTTCAGAGCAACCGGCTTAGTGGTAGCACTTAGCCTTCTAACCGCAGTGGTGGGGTATGCCCAAAAAAAACCACTCAAGATAAAAGTCACCAAAATCGCGAAAAACGTATATGTGCATACTTCCTACAAATACTTGGGCAGCACTAAATTTCCGGCCAATGGTCTTATTCTCAAAACCCGTAAAGGGGTATTCATTATTGATACTGCTTGGGGTGACGAACAGTCCAAACAATTGATTACTTGGGTAAAAAACAACTTGCGTAAACCCATCTCTCAGGTCATTCTTACCCATTCGCACGACGACCGGGTAGGCGGCATTCGGGTTTTTCAAGAAGCCAAAATCCCGGTAGTTTCTACCAAGTTGACCGCCAGACGAGCGGTAAAGGGCGGTTTC
>ERZ1740067.2367-NODE-2367-length-11573-cov-22.871158_pt1 | contig 11573 bp, 10 predicted proteins | sample MGYA00581736_ERZ1740067 | MGnify/ENA primary metagenome ERZ1740067 (study PRJEB43018, sample SAMN04849236) | marine metagenome | isolation source: floating plastic debris | place: Pacific Ocean | collected 2008-08-27 | study: EMG produced TPA metagenomics... | reverse complement strand
GCCCAAATGATGAATCCCCATCTCGAACGGTTTGGGGCCTACGTGGTTGAGGCAGCAGTATATGAAGATGTACTGTACCAAGCCGTCCAACGCCCCTGTCACTTTTTGCCGCCATCTCCCCCTAATCAGGCTTCTGTGCCTCTGCGGAAAGTACATTTAGATCAGATTAAGGAGTAATGAATCGTTGCCGGGAGCACCTAGCAAGCGTTGCTCCTAGGCCGTTTTTATCCTACTGCTCTAGGGATGCTCGGATCGGAACCCAATGACAAACCAGCTTGCCATTGACGGTATGCCAAGTAGCCACTAGCTGAGGTCGCTTCTGGGGGTGAGAGTCCTTCGGGGGAACGGCACGATAAACAGTTGCAGGGTTAGAAAAAGTCAGCATCGGTCTGCACTCCTAAAATAAGTGGTCGCTACAAGCGGTCGCCGAGATTTCCTCGGAGTTTGGCCAATTTAAGATTGCTAATTCTTCGAGAGACCTGAATCTGACCAGTTACCTCGAGGGTTTTCCTGTCAGCAGCCTGGCTCCATCGGTTTAGCATCAACTTTCATTGATTTTGAATGTATAGATGGATACAAAACCAATGAAATAATTTCGCACTGTTCTCCATTTCAGGTTGCTCCCCATATGCGGAGGTTCTGTTTGTTTCCCCTGAGAGCGCATTTGCTCAACATCAATCACTTTATCCAGGGTTAGATGAATTGCATGGCGTATTCACGGCACTTGCAGGGAGATGCGCCTACATGGCAATTATCATCTAGAAATCTATACGTTAAATTAACTAGATGTAGCGCTATAAATCGGCTAATCTTATAATCCAGACTCTACAGCTAGTGGCTAACCCAACGCTTCAGGTCACATGGTTTTTGAGTATACTTGTACTAAAAGCGGGCGCTTATTATGTCCTTTGTAGGTCTCCATATCCACAGCGATTACAGCTTGCTCGACGGAGCCAGTCAGCTAACGCCGCTAGCCGAAAAAGCTGTCGAAATGGGTATGCCCGCCATTGCCCTCACCGATCACGGTGTTATGTACGGGGCCATTGAGCTAATCAAAACCTGCAACAAAGTTGGGATCAAGCCCATCATCGGCAACGAGATGTACCTGATCAATGGGGACATTACCAAGCAAGAAAAACGCCCCCGCTATCACCAGGTCATCCTTGCCAAAAACACCCAGGGCTACAAAAACCTGGTGAAACTCACCACCAAGTCCCACTTAGACGGTGTCCAAGGGCGCGGTATTTTTTCCCGCCCCTGCATTAATAAAGACCTGCTAGAGGAATATCACGAAGGGCTGATCGTCACCAGTGCCTGCCTCGGTGGCGAAGTGCCCCAGGCCATTATGCAAAATCGCCTAGATGTCGCCTACCGCGTGGCCAAGTGGTACAAGGACCTCTTCGGCGAAGACTATTACTTAGAAATCCAAGACCACGGCTCGCCCGAGGACCGCATTGTCAACGTGGAAATCGTTCGCATCGCTCGCGAGCTGGATATCAAGATCATTGCCACCAACGACTCCCACTTTATTTCCTGTGTGGATGTCGAAGCCCATGACGCCCTGTTATGCATCCAAACCGGCAAACTCGTCACCGAAGACAAACGCCTACGCTATAGCGGTACCGAGTACCTTAAATCCGCCGAAGAAATGCGTCGCCTTTTCCGCGACCACTTGACCCAAGATGTCATTGACGAAGCCGTTGTGACGACGCTGGAAGTCGCAGAAAAAATTGAAGAGTACGACATTTTGGGTAACCCCCAAATTCCCAATTTTCCGGTGCCTGAGGGCCATACGGGCGAAACTTACATGGCCAAGGTTTCCCGTGATGGCCTACTTGAAAGGCTGGAGCTAGATTCCTATGATGACGCCTCCCAAGAGTATAAGGACCGTCTGGAGTACGAAATCCAGATGATGCACCAGATGGGATTTGCCACCTACTTTTTGGTGGTGTGGGACTATATCAAATTTGCCCGCGATACCAAGATTCCGGTGGGGCCGGGGCGAGGCTCAGCGGCAGGTTCCCTGGTGGCCTACTGCATGGGTATTACCAATATTGACCCGGTGCACCATGGTTTGCTATTCGAGCGCTTCTTGAACCCAGAGCGTAATTCTATGCCTGATGTGGATACGGATTTCTGCATCGAAAAACGGGAAAAGGTGATTGAATATGTCACCGAAAAGTACGGTAAAGACCATGTGGCCCAAATTATTACCTTTAACCGTATGACCTCCAAAGCGGTGCTTAAGGATGTGGCCCGGGTGTTGGATATTCCCTACGGTGAATCTGACAAAATGGCGAAGATGATCCCGGTGGCTCGGGGTAAGCCCGCCAAACTTAAGGTAATGATTGATTCTGAAAAGACCCCTGAGAAGGCGTTTCAGGAAAAATATGAAAGTGGAGATCTCGTCCCTGGAACAGCGGTGACCTATCGTCGCTGGTTGGATATGGCTATCACCATCGAAGGTACCAACAAAACCTTTGGTATGCATGCGGCAGGGGTGGTGATATCAGCTAAACCGTTGGATGAGCTGGTGCCGCTACAGCGTAACAATGACGGTGCTGTTATCACCCAGTACTACATGGAAGATGTAGAAGCGGTCGGTCTACTGAAGATGGACTTTTTGGGGCTGCGTAACCTCACCATGATCCAAAAAGCGGTGGATTATGTGGAGCAGACCCGTGGTGAAACCATCGATATGGATAAGGTGGCTTACAACGATCCGGAAACCTATAAGCTGCTGAGTCGTGGTGAGTTGGGCGGGGTATTCCAGCTGGAATCTTCGGGGATGCGTCAGATTGTGCGCGATCTGAAACCCGACGGTCTGGATGATATTTCGTCGGTACTGGCGTTATATCGGCCTGGTCCGTTAGATGCCGGATTGATTCCCAAGTTTATTAATCGTAAACACGGTCGTGAGCAAATCGACTACCCCCACGAACTAATCCAGCCGATTTTAGAAGAGACCTACGGCATCATGATCTTCCAGGAGCAGATCATGAAAATTGCCCAGGATATGGCGGGCTACTCTCTGGGTGAAGCGGACCTGCTGCGCCGTGCCATGGGTAAAAAAAAGCAGTCGGCCATGGATATGCACCGGGGCAAGTTTATTGAGGGCTCGGTGGCTAATGGTGTACCTCAAAAGACGGTCGAAGCCCTCTGGGATCAGATGGTTAACTTTGCCCAGTACTGTTTTAACAAAAGTCACTCTATGGCCTATGGCTATGTCACCTACCAGACGGCATATCTGAAGGCTAACTATCCGGTGGAATATATGGCGGCACTGCTGACGGCGATCAGTGGTGATCAAGATAAGGTGCAGATGCATATTGCGAACTGCGTCAGTATGGGTATCGAAGTGCTACCACCGGATGTAAACCGTTCGGGTGTGGACTTTACGCCGGAAGATGATTGCATTCTGTTTGGGTTGTCCGCGGTGCGTAATGTGGGACTGGGGGCAATTGAGACGCTGATCCAGAGTCGTGAAGAGGATGGGCCGTTTACGTCGCTACCTGAACTTTGCGATCGCATCGATCTGCGTGCCGTTAACCGCCGTGCCCTAGAGGCCTTGGTTCACTCCGGAGCCCTAGACAGCCTTAACAATAATCGCCGTCAGCTCAATGCCGATTTAGAATTCGTTGTTGACTGGGCTCAATCCCGCGCTAAGGATCGCGAAATCGGCCAGGGTAATATCTTTGACATGATGCTAGGTGGGGGAGATGCAGCCGCAGCTCCCAGCGATAGCGGTAGCAATAATTCTGGTGCTTACGAGGCTGCTCCTAAAGCTCCCCCCATGGAGGAATACGATCCTCAAGAACGGCTGCGGCTAGAAAAAGAGCTGCTCGGCTTCTATATTTCAGACCATCCCCTCAAGTCAGTTCAGCGTCCTGCCCGGATTTTGGCCCCCATTAGCCTGGCAGAACTAGGTGAGCAGCCCGAAAAAATTACCCTCAGCGCCATCGTCATGATCAGCGCTATGAAGCCCATCACCACCAAAAAGGGCGACAGCATGGCTATCTTGCAGATCGAAGACCTTAGCGGTCAGGCGGAAGCCGTCGTCTTTCCCCGCTCCTATGCCCGGATCGGTATGCACATTAAGGCCGATGCCAGATTGATGGTCTGGGGCAAGGCTGACCGGCGTGACGATCAGGTGCAGTTTATTGTTGACGATGCTGAACCGATTGAAGATGTGCGATTAGTGACCGTTGAGCTGCCACCATCCATTGCCGGGGACATCGTTCAGCAAAACCGCCTGCGCAACGTGATTCAAGATCAGCAAGGCGAAGATAAGCGAGAAGCTAAAGTGCCTGTCGTCGCTATGATCAGCTATGACGGACATCGTCAGGTGGTGCGTCTTGGTGCCCAGTTCCGAGTGAAAGATCCTGATGAGGCCGTATCTGCCCTCAAAGCTGCTGACTTTAAAGCAAAAACAGCACCGCTCGTTAGCGCCTAAAGGCTCTGCTGGGCATGTCGCTGTGAATTTGCTATCTCCATAAATTCGTCAGTCACTTTGTGCTATGCCTGAGAGACATTGGCTAACAGGACCTCGTCTCCATGAAGTTGTACTACTACAACGCCCAAGAAAATGGATTTAAGTTAGGGAACTTTGGTGATGATCTGAACCCATGGATTTGGCATCGTGTGATACCCGAACTGTTTGAAGGGCAAAGCGACTCTAAGCTATTTGTCGGTATTGGCACATTACTCAATGACTTTCTCCCGCCAGAGCCAACAAAAATAATTTTTGGCTCCGGTGCAGGCTATGGCAAGGTAAATGTCCAAAATGATCGCTTCAAAATTTATTTTGTTCGTGGCCGATTAACGAGCAAACTACTCGGAATTCCTGACGAAAAAGCGATTACCGATCCAGCAATTTTAGTGAAAAGTTTGTATCAAAAGGCTGATACAAAAAAGCGATATAAAACGTCCTACATGCCACACCATCTGGAGTCGGAGATGAATCGGGAGGGATGGCAGCAAATATGCGCTGACTGTGGTGTTAACTACATTGATCCGGGCAATTCAGTTGATCAAGTCCTCGATGACATTAGTGCCACAGATGTCTTGTTTACAGAGGCGATGCACGGTGCAATTATTGCTGATGCTTTTCGCGTTCCGTGGGTGCCGATGGTAACCAACGAGAAAATTCTCGAATTTAAATGGCGTGATTGGATGGACGGCCTGGGCATGGCGTATGAGCCCTGTCGGATTAAGCGCTTATACAAAGGAATTAGTAAACAAATTTTTCCTAAATTGCCTAAATATATTGACTACCAGTTGATTTGTAGGCAGTTTAAATCAACTCTTAAAAATGCTCAGCCCCTGCTCAGTTCTGATTCTAAGAGTGAAGCTCTGCACGAAAAGGTATATCTCCAGATTGAGCAGCTGAAAACAGACTATGCTGCAGGGCTATTGTCATAAAGGCGTTGCTGATTGCCGAGAGGATTGTATTTTCAGGATGTGGTCCTATTGCAGCTTTAACCGAGCGGTTCATCTTCTAAATCAATGACGCCGTCATACCCGCAATTTTGCTCCATCGCAGCTGTCCTGCTGCAATAAACGGAGAGCACCTGGAATCTGCGATCGCATCCTTGAAGGTTCTAGGCATGATCACCTAAAAGCCTGGAACCTCAGCTTTTCTATGTTTTAACGCTTAAATTTTTATCACTGAGTGGCAAAGATGCCCAGACTCTACGGCACACTGACCCAAGAGGGTTTGCAACAGACTTAAGTACTATGACTGATCAAATAGACTATCAACTTGCATTGCGCTGTGCCCATCTGTCCAATGAAGTCTATCGGACGTTCAACGATGAGTTGCGCTTTAGTATGCGCCCTAGCCTTGTCCCAAAATTATTTGATATCAAGCGTACGGATACCCAAGTTGCCCTACTACAAGATCCTGAGACCCAGTGTGGCTATGTGATTTTTCGGGGCAGCGATGCTGATCGTGACTGGCTCACCAATTTAGACTTTTCCAGATGGTCTGCGGTTACAGATGCTGTACTAGACGACAAACAACTGGACTATCCCGACGTCTATGGCACCTCTAGTTCTGGCGTAAAAATGCACTCAGGCTTTACCAAAGCCTATCTGGCCGCACGGTCTGAGATCCACTCCATTGTTGGTAAAAGTACCATGACTCGCTGGGTGATCACTGGCCACAGTCTGGGTGGGGCCTTGGCCAAATTGTGCGCTGTGGATTTGCAATACAACTTCGCGCCCAAAATTTCAGTTAAGGTCTATGCGTTTGGTTCCCCCCGTGTTGGGAACAAAGCATTTGCGGAATCCTATAATCGCCGTGTGCCCGATACCTGGCGATTTGTAAATGGCAATGATGTTGTCAGTGGTTTGCCCCGTCGTTGGCAGCAATATCGCCATGTAGATACCCGAATCCGATTCAATTCCATTTTCAGCTGGCGAATTATTTCTGGCAGCTTACAAGATCACCGCATTGATCGATACATCGCTGAACTCACCAAAAAGGTTGCTGAGCAAGACTAATCTGTGCGGCGGTGCTGATCCCCGGTATGAATTGATCTGGCAAACATCGGTACATCGCATGTCTCTCAGCTCGGTTCATATCCCAAATCAGCAACGGCATCTGTGCCGATTACTAAGAGATTCCTTGGTTTGACTTGTAGCTATGGATATCAGTGATACATTCCGTCCAAGTACTGAGTGCTTGCGTGCAAACAATCTATCTCTCATCTGTTACCACACATCTAAAGGGCAGTCATGAAGAAAACGGGGCGTCGTAGTAGCAATATCGAAGACCGCCGTGGCGGTAACAGTTCTCTTGTGGTCGGTGGTGGCGGTTTAGGCGCTTTGGTATTGGCGTTGGTGGTGACAATGCTGGGGGGAGATCCCAGCATTGTTCTAGACCAGGTAGCTCAGTCACCGTCACAATCTCAGACGTCGTCACGACAGACATCGCCTGCGGAAGATGAGTTGGCTGAATTTACGTCGATTGTCCTGGCCGATACTGAAGATACGTGGCATCAGATTTTTCGAGAAGAAATAGGTCAGCCGTATCAGGAACCTGCCTTAGTACTATTTTCTGGTTCTGTGCAATCTGGCTGTGGCGCCGCCCAATCTGCCATGGGCCCCTTTTACTGTCCCGCCGATCAAAAGGTTTACATCGATCTTAGTTTTTATAACGATCTTAAAAGTCGTCACCAGGCCCCCGGTGATTTTGCCCAAGCCTATGTGGTTGCCCATGAAGTTGGTCATCATGTGCAAAATATACTGGGTATCTCTAATCAGGTGCGACAGCTTCAAAGTCGCGCGAGTAAAGCCGAGGCCAACCAGCTCTCGGTCCGTTTAGAACTTCAAGCTGATTGTTTTGCCGGAGTCTGGGCCAACCGTGCCGATAAGGCTCGCGACATACTCGAAAGCGGAGACATTGAAGAAGCGCTAAATGCGGCTAGCCAAATTGGAGATGATCGCTTGCAGGAACAGTCCCGTGGCTTTGTTGTGCCCGAATCATTCACCCACGGTAGTTCTGCCCAGCGTGTGCGCTGGTTCAGGCAAGGGTTAGCGACTGGCAATATTGAACAATGCAATACATTTTCGGGTGGGCAGGTTTAGCGCATTCAGTATATTCACGCTAATCACCCCACCTGCCTGTGTTGATTGCAGTTAGTGTCTGGTATCGTTGCTTAGATACTCAATATTTACACGGTACTGATATCTCTTTTTATATGTATCTGTTGTTGCTCTATGTAAGTAGAGCATTAAGTCTTTGTTTAATTGCCTGAATGTAAAGTGGCAGAGAAGATCGAAACGCTACTGAGGTAGTTGGTGAGTCAGTGAGGATATCAATGAGGGGTATGATTTTATACTTCTTGTTTTCTATGGCTGAAACTACTTCACGTTTTGGGGGTGCGATCGCATCATCATTCACCTGGCAAGTTGCAACCACAACACTTCTTTCATTTGGAATCATGGGTGCTCCTGCCCAAGCAGAAGTCCGCGTGCTAGATTTTGAGCAAAATGCCCAAGGTCAATCCCTCAACGGTGGTACTCAAATCGATAATGAGTGGGCAGACTGGGGGCTGCGAATTACAGGCAAGAACTATAAAACTAAGGACTACGACAACCGAGCCCCTCTGCTGCTCTACGACACCAGCCAAGCCGGTGCAGATGATGATTTGCTAACCGGTTCACCGTGGGGCACGCCCGATCAAGGCAATGTATTAATCATTCAGGAATACCAAGGGGTTATCGATAACAGCAATCCCTTTAATGCTGCTCAATACAACCTAGGCACGCCTGATGACGAAGCAAAAGGTGGTCATGTTTGGTTTAAATTTGACCAAGCAGTTGGTTTTCAAAAGTTTTCGCTGCTTGATATTGACGATAACTTTGGTGACGCTCCCGGTACTCAGGTGCGTGTCATTGGCCGGGATGCCGACAATAGTAAGGTTTTAGATATCAACGTGGATGACCTAATTAGGCGTTTTGCCAATACCTACACCAATCCAGACCACACAACAAGTCAGGGCGAGTCGTTGACCCACGCCTATACAAATGCACTGGGCAAAGATATTAATGTCACCATTACCCAAGTGGGTAATCAACGTGACGATAACTCCATGTTTGAGTTTGAACTGGATGAAACTGAACTACAGAAAATCAAGTTTCAGTACAGTGGCGTCAGTGGTGCGATTGCCGGTCTGCAGTGGGACGACCTTACGTCCGAGGAGCCCCCACAGCTACCTGAACCCTCTGTTAGCGTTGGTTTGCTCATGATAGGCCTGGTTGGCTCTCGCAAACTTCTGCACATGCAAAACGATTAGTCCCATGCGTGGATTTGTCTAATCAACCCAGCCAATATCATCATCAGAGAGCATACTATTTTGCTCTCCGCGCTGGATTGCGTATTCGGGAATAGCTTTGTAGCTGCTAGGACGACTGCGTAGGCTCAAGGTGTTGCGATTAGTGGCTAGGTCCGCACCGTGAATAACTTTCTGTGGTGTTTCGTCTTTTGGTGCCTTATCTTCTTCCTGGGAGGCGGTTATTTTACGGATTGTTTCCTTGGCGGTCTCGAGTTCTTGGGTGATTTTTGTCAGCTCTTCAGCTTTGTCAGTCGTGGCCTTGTTAGATGCCGTTAACTCATCCTTGAGTTCAAAAACCCGTGTTTGATGGGTTTCTATGTCTTTCTGTAGGGCTGCAATTTGTTCTTTGGCTTGCTTGAGGGCGATTTCTAATTCGGCTACTTGTTTTTCAAGGCCAGCGGTGCTGCTAGTGGCTGTAGACGATTTTTTAGCAGCTGTAGTTGAACCAGACTTACTGGTCGTTGTCCGCTTTCTAGTTCGGTTTGCACTAGTAGCCGTCGGCTCTTTGCTACTAGTGCTCGCTGCTTCAGTATCTGCCTGGGGCTGCTGTGAGGCACTTTTTGCTGACGTCTGATCGGGTTGTTCGGTGGTTTTCTCAACTTCTTCTTTGAGCAGGTCAGCGATGCGTTTCTTAGTCATAATCTTTTCCAGTCCCTTAGGACTTCAGCAGCAACTTTATAGTAGTCGGCCTGTGCTTCTTGAGCGTTGGCTCCCTTCCATTGACTGATAGCGCAACCTTCCATGGCAGCTCGCTCATGGGCCTTGTAATTTCTGATGTAAGTTTGAAAAGCGGAAATATCCAACTTCTCCAGCATGGTTTGAGCTTCTTGCGCTTCCTTTAAACTACGGGAATCGACCTTTGTCAGCAATACCCGATGAAAAACCCCTGAGGGTTGGGCAACGGTTTTGACCGTACTAATGAGAGCCGTCACATCCATGGGGGCTGGTGGCGTGGGTAGAAGTAGGTAGTCGGCTACCGGTAAGACAGCAGCTAAGGCTTTAGAGTTTAGCGCTGGAGGGGTATCAACTACAATCAGCTCATAGTTATCGAGGGCCTTTAGTTGCCCCAGCATTTCAGCATCAGTTTCATGGGAAAAATCAAAGGCTTGGTGTACCCGTTCAATCCACCAAGTTGCAGAGCGTTGGCGATCGCTATCAATCAGTAAGACGCGTTTGTCTTCTGCAAAAATTGCAGCTAAATTGACGGCAGTAGTTGTTTTGCCTACGCCTCCCTTGCCGTTGAGAATAACGATTACCTTGGGAACTGCCTGCTTCTGTTTTACCTTAGCCACGACTCGTCATAACGACACGCCCTAATTCCATCGGTATCAATTGTCAGAATAGAGGAGTTTTAAGACTGCTCGCATCTAAACTTCAGCTTCTCGCCCATTGTAGAGACTCATGGCCCTCTCAATGCTTTTACGTAAGCTAAACTCAATTGCTTCACCGGCAAGATGAATGGCTGCATCCACCACTTTGCGCTCGTCTGGCGAAAACTTACCCAACACGTGACCTACAACAGTGCGATCGGTCTGCTGGGTTTCTGCGTTACTGGCTCGGCTTATGCCTAGCCTCAGACGTGGAAAATCTTGGGTTCCCAAATGCGAAATAATTGATTTCATTCCATTATGGCCGCCTGCTGAACCAGACAATCGCAGTCGCAGTCTGCCTATGGGCAAATCCATGTCGTCATAAATTACCATCACATCGCTGGGCGATAGCTTATACCAGTCCAGTACAGAGCGAACGGACTGCCCAGAGCGATTCATGAATGTAGAGGGTTTAAGTAAAATTAAACGATCGCCAGACGGCCCTCGGGTTTCGCCAAACAGACCTTGAAACCGTTTATTGTCTGAAAGCTTGATGGACCGGGCTTTGGCTAGGTCATCAATAATTTCAAATCCAACGTTGTGACGCGTACGCTCATACTTCTGACCCGGATTACCCAGGCCAACTAGTAGCTTTGGCGCCTGTGGAGAATCAGCCGCTGTGGTCATCATTCCTATTGCTGCATCCTCCCTAGTACTGCCTAAGCGGTTCCCTCAGGGCTAACGCTGTCAGTATCGGGAACCGCTGGGGTCTCCTCAGCAGTGTCAGGATCTGGTTTGAGAGCCTTGGGTTCCGGTGTCTCTAAGGTAGCTTTCATCGGTTCTGCAACGGTTTTTTCGATGCGAGCGGCTTCCTTTTTGAACTCGTCTTCAAATTCCTTCGAAGCATCTTGAAACCCTTTGATAGCTTTGCCTAGGCTACGACCAATTTCCGGTAACTTTTTGGGGCCAAATACCAGCAAAGCCACCATCATGATTAAAGCCATCTCTGGCAGTCCAATGCCAAAAACATTCATTACAGGTAAATCCCCCGCTGACGTTGACTAATGAACCAGACCGGTGCTGGTTGTAATAAAAGCTTGAGCAATAGTAACCCGACCGGGAAAAGGGGACGAACTAGCTAGCCCATCCCCTTAACCACCTATCGAGTTTCTAACACGTTCCCTTTGCAATTCTCATTACAGGCAACCCATATGTTGATTAGAGCTGATCTAGAAGCTCAGGCTACGCCAATCAACATCAACCCCTTGAATTTGAATGGAGTTGTTATAAAGCTGCAGAATGATGAGTAGAAAGACAAGGAAAAGCGCCATAAATACTCCCATCAAAGGAGTGGTGCCCCAACCAGGAGCGACTTTACCGTATTCAGAGTTTAGAGGTTTAAGCAGGTTTCCCAACCGAGTTT
>ERZ1740067.2366-NODE-2366-length-11574-cov-7.786961_pt1 | contig 11574 bp, 6 predicted proteins | sample MGYA00581736_ERZ1740067 | MGnify/ENA primary metagenome ERZ1740067 (study PRJEB43018, sample SAMN04849236) | marine metagenome | isolation source: floating plastic debris | place: Pacific Ocean | collected 2008-08-27 | study: EMG produced TPA metagenomics... | reverse complement strand
GCGTCAAGGTCACCATCACCATCTACATCGCCCAGTTCAATGCCAACACTGTTATCTTGTTGAGGGGGCTGTTCAGCCGCTGCCAGAAATTCAACAGTAGTGTTTTTAGTGGATGTTTGATTAACAGACATGGTAGAAGCTCTCCTGTGGTAGTTGTAAATTGTGGTAGTTGTAAATTGTGGTAGTTGTAAATTGTGGTAGTTGTAAATAAAGTGCTGAATAGATGAGCTGGTCATGCTTGATTCTGTGCCTGATATGACTTAGGAAAAATGCGTCGTGCGATCACGGCTGTGTGTTAATCCACTGGTTCAAAAAATAAGAAAATGCGCCTTACTTGAAAATCATGATGGACATTCGAGATAAGGCGCATAGCGAGACACCAAACAACAGAACAACAATTGGTGAGTAGCCAGCGAGGGTGTTCTAACCCTCACCAATTGGACTCTTTAGAGAGACTTTCAACGCAATAGGACCCAGTGACGACGAATTAGGTGTCGACAAACTAGAGCCCAACAAACTAGATGCCGACAAAGTCGGTAGCACTCAAGCGGGTAGTATCGAACCCGGACAGTGTGGCTAAAATCTCATTGCTACCTTTGAGTAGAATGTCGTTGCCAGCAAAGGCCAAGTCGTTGAAGGTGATGCCATCTGAGATACCCAAAACGTCATAGTTTTGTTTGAAATCAGTTATGGTATCAGTCCCTGCGTTAGTTCTGAGTACGAAGGTATCTTCACCGTTACCACCTGTGAGGAGGTCATCGCCTAGGCCACCGTCCAAAATGTCGCGTCCTCTGAAGCCTTCAATGAGGTCAGTACCGATAGACCCGATCAGTTGGTCTCTGCCTTTGTCTCCTTGAAGATGCTGGTCAAAGTCGGTTGCAGAGAAATTCAACAAATCTTGGCCAAGGGTGAGTTCACGCCAGTCGCGATCCTCGCGGATTTCGCCATCAGCGCTGGTGACAACACTTACTGCGCCTTTAATTTGGAAGACAATATCATTGAAGTCGCGGTCTGAGCCACCCACGCCTACCTGAAGGTCTTCCATGCCATACACACCGCTACCAACACTGCCAAGGCCGTTGAGGTCAACAATTTGGCTAGCGCGATTTGTACCTGGATTTGCCTCAGGGATAGAGAAGAGGGCTTTCTTCCCAAACTGAGAGGCTAGGGCAGGGTTGTTTGCCAAGTCAGCAATGCTAGTATTTTGGCTCAAGATAAGTGCAAACTGGTCGCCAGCATTCATGGTGTAAGTTTGTTCGCCAACGTGTACACCACCATTAAAGTCACGTTCCCACTCCAGCTCAGTTTGGAATCTTGCAGACTGCTTTCTGTCTTGGATGACCACATGACCTAACTCAGAACCACTCAAAGCACGATTTGCGGCTTCCTGTAAGAACTCTGCTGAGTCTAGGGCATATTTTTCCATGCCGCGAAGGTTGAAGATGCCCAGCTCACCTTTGTTGAAGCCACCGCCATCAAACAGAAAGTCAACGTTGACTTCTGCACTCTCACCCACAATAAAGGTGCCTTCTGTGTAAAAGTTCTCACGGTTGGAGTAGTTCAGAACCTCCTGGCCAATCTCTGTACTGGCAAAATCACGGGCCACGTTGATTCTTTCAGAAACAGGAATGATGTCGCCAACGGCACCCCCCAGTTGGAACACAATATCGTTATAGTCACGGTCAGCACCTTCACCTTCTAAAGAAAGATCTTCCATAGCATAGAGCCCAAAGCCCTCTTTGCCACGGCCATTCATATCAACGATTTGTCCTGGCAGTGTGCCATCACCATTGGCCTCAGGGATAGAGAACAAGATTTGGTTCGCTTCCTGGCTAGCCAAAGTAGGGTCCTCAGCAATTTGTGCAACAGAAGCCCGCCGAACCGACATAACAGCAAACTGCTCATTTGCATTCAGTTCAAAGGTTTTGATGCCACGGTAACTCTCGCCGTTAAAGTTAGACTCCCAGCCCACTTCACCTTCAAAACGGGCGCCTTCATTGCGGTCGGCCATCAGAATACGACCCTGTTTAGAATCGCTAGCTGCGCGTCGTGCCGCTTCTTGAATAAACGCTTCAGACCCTGGCGTGTAGGCCTCCATGCCTTCCAAGCTAAAGATCGCAAGTTCACCACGGTAGCCGCCACCATCAAAGAGATAGTCAAAGGTGATTAAGCCATTATCATCGGTGAGGAAGGAGCCTTCTTTGAAGGGGCGAGCATAGTCCAGGATTTCTCGGGCGACGGGTGTTCCGAGCCAATCTTCCGTGGGGCGAATGACATCACTTGCAGCTTCTACACCCTGGGCAGCGGCACCTCGTACCTGAAACACAACGTCATTGTAGTCACGATCGGCACCGTCAACCCCAACAACTTGGTCCTCAATGGCGTAAGTTCCCCAGCCCTTTTTGCCTGCACCGTTAATGTCAACAATTTGGCCACCCTTAGCGTTGCCAGGATTGGCTTCAGTAATAGAGAAAATAACTCTTTTATCGTCTTCTTGCGCAAGCGTTGGGTCATTATAGATTTCGCGAATGCTTGTGTGCTGCACCAGCAAGACAGCGAATTCACTACCGGGCGTCATTGCAAATGACTTTTCTCCTTTGTAGAAACCATCGTTCAGATTTCGCTCTCTATCCATCAAGTCGCTAGAAAACCTAGCACCTTCAGAATTATCTTTAATCACTCGGTAGCCTTGCGGGGAATCGCTCAAAGCTCGGCGAGTTGCTTCCTTAATAAAAGCGTTAGAGCCTGGTACATATTGTTCCATACCCTCCAGGCTAAAGATGCCTAACTCACTTTCAAAGGCACCACCATCAAATAAGTAATCGATATGGACGGCGCTCTGACCGCCAACGGTAAAGGTGCCACCGCTAAAGAAGCTATCACGCTTAGAGTAGTCAATTATTTCCTGAGCTACGTCACTAAACGGCCGGTTCTCATTGGTCACGTCTGCAGCACTGGCGACCTCGGCAGTGGCACCCATAATTTGGAACACAATGTCGTTATAGTCATGGTCAGCTTTTTCATAGCCCTCTGCCCCTTCAATGGCAATATCTTCCATACCATAGAGGCCCTTACCCGTAGTGCTTAGGCCGTTGAAGTCGGCCAGTCGGCCCTGCTCAACACCGCCAGCATTTGCTTCAGGGAGTGAAAAGATAGCCTGTTTACCAAACTCAGTCGAAAGGGAGGGATCGTCTGCGAGCTTCTGCACAGAGGTATTTTGCACAAGCATGACAGCAAACTGAGTGCCTGGATCAAAGTAGAAACTCTTAGGCCCTTTGTATTCACCGTGGGCAAAGTTTTGCTCCCAATCCACTTTGAAGTTTGTTTTGGCACCTTCACTACTGTCTTTAATCAGGACGTAGCCCTCTTCGTTCGTGAGTGCCCGTTTCGCCGCTTCTTGAACAAATGCCTCAGTACCCGGCGTGGCCGTCATGCCTTCCAAGCTAAAGACAGCTATCTCACTCTGAAAACCACCGCCATCGTACATAAAGTCGATGGTCATATTACCATCGGCACCCGTTGTAAAAATGCCTTCACTGTAGGCCACCTCATCCGTAGGCTTAGGTTCAGCAGGGGCAGAAACAGGCACCTCAAATGCAGCTTCTGGATTACGAGCGCCATCGTTAGAATTAGAGGGGGAAAAGCCTGTGGAGACTTTCACTGCGTTGGGAGCATCCCCTGTGAAATCGTCAATGCGGTAGATGTCACCCGTTTTGTTATCAAAGGCATAAAGTTCTGACTCACCATTCTCGTTAGTCGCTGCCCAAATAGCCCCTGCCGGGAACTTGTCAGGACCGCCAGTGAGCTTCACACTGGTGACAGAAACGGTGTCACCTTCAATCTTGACTGCTCTCAAATTGTTGTTTGAAACACCGTATAGTGTGTCGCCTACTGCGGCGAGGTCATTGGCTAAGCCAGTGCTATCTGTACGGGTTAGCTCTGTGGCTTCTCCAGTGGAAACATCAATAGAGTAAAAAGTCTTAGTCTTGCTGTTACCTACAATCATCGCGCCGTTTACGACGTCGGCCATGATCATGCCACCCATCGCGCCGCCTTCAATATCACTGATGGCGAAGGTGTTGCCGTTTTTATCGATTTTGATAAATGTGCCTTTGACAACGGCTGCACCGTTGACGTCACTACCGCTGCCTGCTGCGATCGCATACAAAAAGTCAGTGTTGGTGTCGTAGGCTAGGGCATTGTAGCTAAAACCAGAGGCATTACCCACCGCAGTATATTCGCCCGTTGCTGGGTCCAACGCAAAAAGCTGGCCTTTACCAAGGTCTGTATTGTTCATCACCTGGTAAGACTGAGCGTTAGGTTCCAGGGGTTGTGCAATAATGACGTTCTGGTTACTAGAAGATGTGTTACTAGACATGAGAGTAAGTTCTTAATAGATAAGGAGGACTAAACAGAAAATGCGATGCGAGATAATCGCTTTACTCCATGAGCTTCCGTGAGCTGTAATGGCCCTCACGTAAATGAGTATTTGCATTCCTACCTAATCTATTCACGCCATGTCTTCGAACCTGTATAAGCAGTGTATAGGCAATGTATATGTTCTTTTAAACAACAAATCCATCCCAAACATCAGCAAAAAATACTCACGAAGTTTTAGCGCTAGCTAGTGCCCTTAGTGAAATTGAAAGATGTTGATTCAATACATTTACCCAAGCAGCACAAAAATATCCTATTGACTCACTGTCGTTAACCAGTCAGGATTACGGCTATAGCAATAGATTGATTACGACAAACAGTCCTGTATATAAAGCTTTGTCATCAGCTTTTATGCTGAAAGAAAAAGAGGTTTCTTTATTGGCGATTTCCTCTTTTAGATGTCTGACTCTGCGTCTTGACTCTGGGTAGACATGCTTTCTGCCTGATAGTACTTACGCCCGGCAATCCCCAATCCTAGAAAGCCCCACATTGCCATTCCTGACGTGCCCAACATGAAAGGTCCTAACGCCAAAATCGAAAATATACTGAGGGTGGCAGCGCGGCAAACAGCCAGAAATGGATCGCCTTGAACAGCATGATCTGAAAACAAACTGTACATTAACAATAGCAAGCTGCCCAAGTAGGGAATTGCCCCGATCCACCCCAAGGTAAAAAACATTTCTAAGATGCCACTATCGAGCGCCACTCGCTCTAATCGACCAACCTCATTGACTCTCCATGTGCCGCCCAGACCACGGCCAGAGAGACTCGATAATGCAATACCAAAATTTTCTCGATAGGTTGCACTGCGATCTTCTGCGCTTGAATCATTGCCACCTGCCGTTAAACTTTCTACGCGATCGCCGATGACCTCAGAAAAAGGTTCAATCGCAGTTAACGGCATCACACAAAGCGCCATGACAATAATTGTTGTAAATAACTTGAGCTGGGCCCCTGATCGTAGCGCGGTTATCAGGGTGAGTAGCCCGACCATCCAGCCAAGCCAAGCAGACCGCACCAATGACAATAAAAATGATAAATAACCAACCGCCGCTGCTGGAATTTTGAGCAGAGAATCTTCAATAAATAAAACGAGTAGAGCAATCCCCATCACACAGGCAAACGGTGGTGGCCCATTCAGGGTACTCCAGACTCTGATGCCCATCGGCTCGGGTCGCCCAAAGGAAACCATATCCACCGCGATTAGCCAAAAGCTATCCCAATCAGGTGCAATGAGATACTGATAGACCCCATAGCCACCGAGTACTAAAGCTGCCCAGCTAAATACTCGCTTGGCATTAGAGGCCATTTGTGGATAGAGTCGCCAATTTGCAGAGGTATGGTACGCCAATAAAAGGGGTGGTAACCAATCTAAGAGGGTTCTAATAACTGTTGCACTGCCATTGCCTCTGACGAGTCCTACCAGCAACGAATAACAAACACCAACGGCTGCCAATAAAAAAGGTAGGTTTCCTCGCCGCTGGCTGTAGGGTAGCTCTCGTAGCATCGTAATCCCAGCAACAAAGGTAACGAGATAAGGGGCCGTTAACATGATGCTAGATGAGTCAAAACTACCGCGATAGTAGTCGGCCAACCGACGCATGAATGGAGCTAGAAACGCAATCCACCAATTGAACCCTAAATAAAGGATAGGGCTGCGCTGATAGAGGAAAAGAGCGACTGCCAATGAGCCGACTGGAAATAAGAAGCGAATAAGACTCCCAGCTCCCACAAACGAGCCTAAAATGCTAACTGAAAACAGAGCAAGAATGGCCAACCATTCGATTGAAAGTAACGGGCCAGGTTGCTCTGTAGGATGGCTAGAGGTCACGGTGCCCAAGAAGAGAGTACGTTTGCTGTATATGGTCCCACCCAAAAGGGATTCTCACAAGACCTACATCTCAAGAATGCCAGATGTTTCAGCATTTTTACGCAGACTGTAACCAAGTCTGGTAACCCTGCCAGCGACCGCTTACGCTGAGGCTCCATTTTTTCAGCGCAAGTGTCCCTTCAGAAGGCAAAAAGCGTAGGAGCTGTACGAAGCCAAACGCCTCACGATTGCCGACCACAATTGCCCAAATCCAGAAGCACAGCTGGTTTAGAGTGGGTAAATATTTCAGCAGCGCTAGCGTTTCATTGTGAACGGCATTACTAAAAGCACCTGCATTAAACTGATGTCGCTGATCTTCATCAAAGCGAGCACCGGCAAAGTGATAGATAGACACTTCTGGATCATAAACAAGCTTCCAGCCTGCTTTTTTGACTGACAAGCTAAAGGCTAAATCATTGTGAACCTGAGCGCCATTGCCCCGCAAATTTTCATTGAACCGTATATTTGCGATTGCTTCACGGCGGTAGCTCATGTTTGCGCCTTTGAGTACTTCAACCGAGCGAGCTGCACCCATCCCTAAATGGTGATTACCAATGCGTCCGCCAAACCAACGCACTCGACCAACAGTTTCTCGTTCTCCAGCTTGCAACTCTTTTCCAAAGTAGAGCCAATCACGGCCACCCACTCCACCTATCGTAGGATCAGACGTAAAGTGATGGGCAATCCGGGTTAACCAGTGGGTATAAGGAACGGCATCATCATCCGTGATTGCTACGATATCACCAGTTGCTTTTGCGATACCTGCATTGAGGGCAGCCACTTGGCCAGGCTTCGTTACGATAACCATTTGTAGGCAAGCAAGAATCTTCCGGAAACTCACCCAAGGTGTTTGCTGTAGACTCAGCTCCTCTACAACTACTTGTGTTTCACGATCAGTATCTCGAGCCACAACAATTACTTCAGAGGGCAAATGTCTTTGCTGTGCTAGAGATAAAATACAACGCCTTAGATCTTCGGGGCGGCGATAAGTAGGGATAACAACAGAAATAGTCGTAGAGGAGTTCATGGCGTTGTAAGTCTCTCGTAAATTAGAACTGGAGTTGGGTCTGTATCGGGAACAGAAAACTATGTTTAAGCCCTGTGCGACGGGGCTTGAAAAATAAAGATGTAGCCTGAGGTGACAGAGGACTAAGAACGTCTGACGCCTACATTTACAGTATCCACAAGCGATGTTAGCGCTTATGGGTTTCTAACGTATAACTTGTGTATAACGCCTAGCTCTCCAGCTAGAGCTGTTTAGCGCCACCCTAGATTGAAGCCTGCTAGGTGTGCCCCGCCTATCTAGATGCCTATTGAAAATGCCGTGAAAAGACTGTGTGGTAGTTGCGTGCTAGTTTAGAATCTAAAACAGAAGCCATCGCCAGAAATTTTCTTGGCGATGGCCTGTCGTCTGTTTTAATTTTTCTGCTAAGAAGAAAATTGCTGACGAATGAAGGTCACGTCTGCTGGAGTGAGTATCAAATTGGGTATCGATTGCTTGAGAACTTTGGGATAGGCCATCAGCACGAATAGAAGCCGTATTCCTGTTGAAATAACGAGTGCATATCCCACTCCTAACAAGCCATAGCGAGGTATCAACAACAGTAGGAGAGGCACAGAGAGTCCTACGCCAATTCCTTGAAGTATGGTTACAATTCCTGGTTTGCCAGCTGCCATAAAGGATTGGGCAAGCACCCAAGTCGTGCCACCTAGTGTCACTTCAAGGAGTAACCAGCGAAAAATAGGAACCGCTCCTAAAAATTCCTCACCGTACAAGAAGTTGAGGAGTATGGGACACAGGAGCATTAGTGGCACCACACACATCAGGGTTAGTGTGGTGGTTATCCTCGCCGCGCAGCTGGTCAGTCGTACAATTTCCTCCACAGGTCGGGCAGAAGTTTTAGAGACCAACACTGAAATCACGGCTTGTTCAAAGAGATTCAACATGCGTGAAATGCTAAATGCAACTGCATATAGTCCCATTGCAGTGGGGCTCAGTAGGCCAATCACCAGTGCTTGACCAAGTAAGCGGTTAGAGAGTGTTTTGAGAAGATCAATGCCATAGCAACGCAAACCATAGCCCATCAGGGTACAGCTTGAGCGATACAGCTGATGCCAACGCCAAATGAATGGTTGAAATCGAGGTGAAATCCGCCGAAACAGCCACCCTGCAATAACCACACTAGGTAGCATATAGGCCAATACCACAGTGATCGGGGTTAGTTGATTAAGGCTAGCTAAAATCAACAAGCTCACCAGCGTAGAGATTGGCAGAAAGTATTTGGACTGATTCGCAATTGAATAGTCATTATCGGCTTCGCAGAATGCAACCATCACCAGTGATATGAGCGAAATTGGCGCAAGTACCATCATCACCTGTGCGCGATAGATTGTTTCAGCGGAGTATTGTGCTAACCAGGTGGGCAGACCAACAATGCCGATTGTGGTTGAGATCGCGCCTAAGCCTGATGCAATCAAAATCGCTGCGACAAAAAACTGCTCTCGATGTTGGGGATGACGCTTCATATTGTAAATGATGGCAGCTGGCAACCCTAAAGTAAGTAAATAGGAGAGTAGCTGTGGCCAAAGCATCATAGCCGCTACTTCACCACGACCATCAGGGCCCAAAAACCGAGCAGATAAAATGCCTGTTGCCATATTAATACTGAGAATCAATATGCGGACGGCAAACGTTTGCACCATAGCGGCTGCCCCCCTATTGCCAGACCAAATCTGTTGCCAGATTCTAAGAATTTTCTGACCAACACTATTTCTACTAGACTGAGCCTCTGACGTTGGTTGTGGTAAATTATTCATTACAGATCACATTCCTGAAATTTTAAAAGCTGTCAGGCTAGGTCGACACTGAGTATGTTGTGTTAGTGACTTTTTGCTGGCCTTTTTTGAAAGTCACCACTTTTTAGTGCTGCATACAATTTCTGGTCCCAGTGATTACCTTGGGCAAACAGGTTTAAAAAGGCCTGACTAGGCTGCTCTCGGGGATGGCTAAATCGTCGCCACAGTAGGTCGATACGCCCGCTCAAAATTAACTTTATAACCCGCCGATTGAACTGGCTAGATTTGTTTTGATGTCGAGACTGTACATTCACGGGCCAGTTAAGTGCTTTCCTTAAGTCGGAAAAGTTACGATCAGATTCTAAGAGCACTAGATGGTCGAAATGCGCCAGTTCGACCTGCGCCGCTTCAAATTGGGCTACGTCAACTGATTTCACGCTGCCATTATGGCGTGACAAAATTCGACAGTAATAATTGAACATCGTAAAACAGCCATCTGAATTCAAATATTGCTCTATCGAGTCACAATTGGTGTAACCGGACCAATAATCAAAGTAAAAGTTAGATAGCAAACGCTTTAGAGGATCTCTAAAACAAGTAATGATAAAAACTCTTGGATCGTTGGCTAATAGTTCAAAGTTAACAGCCTCCCACTCATTTGCGACAAACGTAACGCCCATATCTTCGCAGCGATCAATAAATTGAGTGAGTTCACTGTCAGAGTAATCCCATAAAGGAATTATTTGACCATTCTCGTCTAAAGGATTCCCATTGTCATGATTAGGATACAGAACCTCTTGGTTAAGTTTGGCTAAATTGACAATAGAGGTGCCAGCCGCCTTGTGAAAGTGTTGAAACCAAATTAGTCTGTACTGATCATTCCGATTTCTGTTTTCCATGTTGCTTTCTCTTTCTTTGAATTACTTTTGAGCTTAACTTCTTGAAATTAACTTTTGAGCTTTACAGCTGTCTGACTACTGTATTTACCCGATTTGAAAATCGGTTCATATGATTTATAAGGGCATGTACTGAATGAATCTCAGTTAGTACGCGCCAAACCCAGTTAGAACCTTGGGAAATGTCATCATCAACAATCGCAGATCACGCTGAATGGACCAATTTCTGAGATAAGCTAAATCACACTCAGTTACGGAAGCTAAATCTCTCAGGTTAGAGCGTGCCATTACTTGCCACTCCCCCGTAATGCCAGGCACTGCTCGTAGCCGCTCTAAGCCGGATTCTGGGACTCGTAGAGCATCGTAAAGAGCCCAAGGGCGAGGTCCTACTAAGCTCATTTCACCTCTGAGAACGTTAAGCAGCTGAGGAAGTTCGTCCAAGCTGTACTTACGTAACCATTGGCCAGTGGTTGTAATGCGAGGATCATTTTCTTGCTTATGCAGTCCCGCTTGCTGACCCATCACCTTATGATGTAATGATTCAGCATTGGCAACCATCGTCCGAAACTTCCAAACCTGGTAGAGCCTTCCTCGACTGCCAACGCGCCATTGGCGATAAAAAATAGGTCCAGGAGAGCTCATTTTGACTAACAGCGCAATCACAAATAGTATTGGGCTAATAGCAATGCATCCTACAATTGTTGCGGACACATCGAGAAAGCGTTTTGCTATCCATTGAAAAGGTGATACTGATCTTGGGTTAGAACCGCCAGGCACTCGAATGTATAAGGGCTTTTTGGCCTGTTTGCAGGCTTCAGCCCAAGACTGGAGATGCTTCTCTCCAACCTTAGGATCAATACAAACAGAACGAACATCAGAGTGCTTTAAGCGAGCAAAAATCTGTTGTGTCAAGATATTTTTAGTCATTTCGGTAGGGGCATCTAGTGAAACCCACAAAATATTCTGACGCCATTTCAAGTTGTAAATTGAGAACAAATTACAGCTATGAATACGAGCATTGATATCTAGTGAATGACTGGGTGAAAATTTGGCTGCAGAGGAAGCACGCGAGAGAATATAGCCTGTCATAGGAAGAACTCTGTAAGGGTTGATGTCTATATTCTCAGTATCTAAAAGCCCTGTTTGAGATGCGGTGTGCACAGTGTATAACTTTATGTATGACTAAGCCGGTACGATTAAAAATGGGAGCGTAGTCATACAACCGATGGCGTTCTGTGGGCTAGAGAAGTGTAGGTATTCTTGTCTAGATCACTAATCTCGGGGTGGCTCACTTTCGGTCAGCTCACTTTCGGCCAATTGTAGGCAACACTTTCAGTACAAAATTGATTATCCGCGAGACTGCCCAGTTCACTGATTACGCCAGAGCGTATTGCCTGTAACGATAGCTTAAAATCCCTCGACATTGCTGACAGCGGCATTATCAAGTGGCTGATAGTTCGTAAATTTTAAGGCGTTTTTGTTGAGTGAATATCCTCTAGACAGACTATGCGATGCTCTGCACGAGAGGCGCTGCTCCAATGCACTCACTCCTGTCAGAGATGGCACGGCGCGCCC
>ERZ1740067.2365-NODE-2365-length-11583-cov-5.927394_pt1 | contig 11583 bp, 10 predicted proteins | sample MGYA00581736_ERZ1740067 | MGnify/ENA primary metagenome ERZ1740067 (study PRJEB43018, sample SAMN04849236) | marine metagenome | isolation source: floating plastic debris | place: Pacific Ocean | collected 2008-08-27 | study: EMG produced TPA metagenomics... | reverse complement strand
GCGTGTTGGCAAAGTTGCGCCAGCCGCCGGTGTTGCCGATGGTCATCAGGCGGATTGCGTCGCCGCTGTCCTCAAGCGCCATCTCGCGCATAGTGCGGGTGAAATCGCCAGACAAGACATGCTCGGCCACACGGTCATCTGCCATCAGATATGGCAGGTCGAGGACTTGCACATATGGAAAGATCGAGGACGCGCCGCCCGAGGTCGAGATATAGATGTCGATCGACCCATCTGCGACACCTTGCAGGCATTCCGCGCCTTTGGAACAAAGCTGCGTGCCGATGAACAGTTCCACTTCGATCGCCCCGTTCGAGGCCGCTTCGACATAGTTCTTGAAGACCACAAGGCCGTCGTAATCTTCGTCATTCTCGTTGGAATTGGCGGTTGCGCGGAGCGTATACTCCTGCGCGATCGCGGTTAACGGCATAGCTGCCAGAAGCGTCGCTGCAACGAGCGACGTGGTGAGACCTTTGAGCATTATGAACCTCCCTTTCAGGTTTTTGCAGCGGTCATTGAACGAAACCCGTCAGGCGGGGGATCGTCATGGAAATAGCCGGGAAGTAGGTGATCAGGAAGATCACAAGGACTTCGACGGCCAGAAATGGCAGGATTGCGCGCGAGATGGTTTCGACCTTCTCGCCGCTGACGGATGAGGCGACGAACAGCACAAGGCCCATGGGCGGGGTCGCAAGCCCGACGGTCAGGTTCACGCTCATAATGATGGCGAAATGAACCGGGTGAACGCCGAGTTCGGTGAAGATTGGCCCCAGGATCGGGCCAAGAATGATGATCGCGGGGCCCGCGTCCAGAAACATGCCCACAATGAACAGCAAGATGTTGATCAGGAACAATAATATCAGCGGATTCTCGGACAGGGACAGGATGAATTCGGTTAGTATCTGCGTGGCATATGACAGCGATACGACGGTTTTGAAGGCAACGGCGGTACCGACCAGCAGCAAAACGGCGGATGAGGCCAGAGCCGAACGAGCCAGTACAGGACCAAGGTCTTTGAGAGACATCGAACGTAGTACAAAAAAGCTGACGACGATGGCGTAGGCGACGGCGATGGCCGAGGCTTCGGTTGGGGTAAAGACACCGATCAGGATGCCGCCAAGGATGATGATGGGCGTTTGCAGCGGGGCGACGGCCTTTTTGCAGACCAGCCGGAAATCATCGCTCACATTGCCGCGCAGCCAGATCATCAGGGCGTGTGCAATCGGCAGGAAGATCAGAAAGATGAGCCATCCGTTAAGGTTAATTTCCAACCCGGCGATAAGGCGAATTCCGGCAAAAGCGGCATACAGCAGACCGGCCACATTGATGCGGATCAGCACAAAGCTGACGCGCGCCTCAAGCGGTGTGATCGTCTGGTTCTTCGTCACGATCCGCTCGGCCTTTGGCAGGTCGTATTTGTCAGCCAGCACCCGGACCATGATCATGAGCCCCAAACCGACCATGATGCCCGGCACAATGCCCGCAAGGAACAATGCGGCGACCGATTCACCCATCACATAGGCATAGATGATCATAATCCCGGATGGCGGGATGATCGGGCCGATGACAGACGAGGCCGCCGTGATCGCGGCCGCAAACTTGCGGGAATAGCCGTTCTTTTCCATTGCGGGGATAAGGGTCGATCCAAGGGCGGAGGTGTCGGCAACCGCGCTGCCAGACAGACCTGCAAAAAGGATCGAGCTGAGGATATTCACATGGGCCAGACCGCCGCGTAGATGCCCCATGAACGCTTGGCTGAATTCGACAAGTCGGGTGGTGATGCCGCCGCGGTTCATGATCTCTCCGGCGAGCATGAAGAAGGGCAGCGCCATCAGCGGAAAGCTGTCGATCCCATTGTAAAGGTTGCGATAAAGAACTGGCAGGTCGCGGGTAGAGCCGTCGAGGATCAGCAGCAAACCAGGCGCTGCGAGAAGGCCAAAGACGACCGGCAAACCGATCATCAGCAGAACAAGGAAAAGCGGAAGGAACCAGATCAGCATCAGTCCGCCCTCGCCACGTCGCCGTCATGCAGCGGTTTCAACCGTTTTTCGCCGCCGATAAGGGTGATGATCTGGCGGAGCATGAGTTCGACATTCACGATTTTCAGCATCGCAAAGCCGACGAACAGCGACATGTAGGCCCATGAGTTGCGAAAGCGGATCGCCTCGCCGCCAAACATGTCCAGCGGGATCCGCAGAGAGGCCGAATTGCCCCGTCCGGTGAGGCTGTTGACGTTGCTCCAACCCAGTTGTGCGCAGTAGATCAGCACCACGAGTGCAATGGTCAATAAGGTTAACGTGAGCAGGGCCGAGACAACGCGACCAAGGGCGCGTTCGAGCATGTCGATGGCCACGAAACCGCCTTGTCGGTAAGCCATGGGGGCAATCAGGCCCGTCATCCAAAGCATCAGAAACCGCGCGCCTTCTTCGGTCCAGTTGGGTGCGTCATTCAGGACGTATCGGAAGAACACCTGTCCCAGGATCAGGCACACCATCAAGGCGAGCGCCGCGATGGCCAAAGCGCGCCCGATGCGTAGCACAACGTCATTGAATAGCTGCAAGGGTGTCAGAACCCCCAACAACAGCGCCATGGCGCGTCCTCCCATATTTGCCCGTTTTTACAGGCTTATCAGCCTTTTACAGACCGTTATTGAAGCGACCGAGCTGGCCGCCCGCAAAAATCAGTGGGGCTCCGTCGCGCAGCTGCGCACGGGTGACGCGACCGACCTGTATCAGGTGATCGCCTGCGTCATGGGTGGCCTCAAGCGTGCATTCAAAGCGCGCGAGGCAGTTTTCGATAAGCGGCACATCATGCGCGCCCTGGGTCCAGTTGAGGCCGTCAAACGCGTTGCGGGTCTTGGCAAATCCCATCGCGATATCCGATTGTTCGACGCCCATCACATGGATCGCATAATGGGGGCATTCATGGTAAACGTCGAACCGGGTCGAGACCTTGTCGAGCGACCAAAGCACCAGTGCAGGCTCAAGCGAGACCGACGAAAAGCTGTTGGCGGTGATGCCGCAAGGGCCGGGGGCAGTGATGACCGTCACGCCGGTCGCGAATTTGCCCAAAGCATCGCGATACTCGCGGGTCGTGTCCGACCCGGGCGTGAAATCCTGCATGAAAGTCCCCTCGGCTCCGTCCATCATGGCACCTCGTGTCCAAGTGCGTTCGTATACAAAGCGAACCACGTCTCGCGATCCATTTCCACCTTGAAAGCGTCCGAGAAGGCCTTGATGCGCGAGATGGTGTTGGTTCCCATCACCGGTAGGATGTTTGCGGGGTGGGCAAGCAGCCAAGCGACCGCGACAGCGACCTCATCAACGTCGTGTTGTTTCCCAATCGTGGTTAATGCGCCCCGAAGTCTTGCATTGTCCGCATCAAAAAGGCCACCACCACCCACGGGCGACCACGCCATCGGTGCACTGCCAAGGCGCTGTAAAACCGCTAGATCCCCATTGGTAAACGCGTCATGGGCCAGCAGGCTCAGCTCGATCTGGTTGGTCACCAGTGGCGCCTTCATCGCGCTGCTCAGCAGGTCCCAGTCCCACGGTTTGAAATTCGACACACCGACATGCCGCACCTTGCCCGAGGCCACAACCTCGTCAAGCGCAGCACCGGTTTCATGGTGGTTCATCAGGGGGTTAGGACGGTGGATCAGAAGCAGGTCGATATGCTCGATATTCATATTTTTCAATGAGTTATCAACCGAAGCCAAGATATGCGCGCGGCTGGTGTCGTAGTATTTCACCGGCTTGTCGCTATATTTCCCGATGGGCGCGACGATATCGCATTTCGTCACGATCTCCATTTGATCGCGCAGCGCGGGCGCTTCTTTCAGCGCGGCTCCCATCAACGCCTCTGCGCCGTAATCACCATAGATATCTGCTTGGTCGAACGTGGTTAATCCCTGTTCCAGACAGGCGTCGATCTTGGCGCGAACATGCGCTGTCGACGTGTCGTCATCATCACCCAAACGCCACATGCCATAAACGATGCGGCTGAATTCAAGACCTTTGGTTAACGTGATGCGTTGCATTAGTGGCGCTCTCATACGCCCAGCGGCGTTGCGGGGACCTCTGCCGGAATGCGGCCGTAAGCCTCTGGCAGGGAACAGGTTTTCAGGTTGGGCAACACACGGCTGCCGAAGGATTTACATTCATCAATATGCGGGTAACCCGAGAAGATGAACGCGCGGATGCCCATCTTTTGATAGGCTTCGATCTCGGACATAACCTGATCGGTGGACCCGACAAGCGCCGCCCCGCAGCCAGACCGCGCGCGACCGACGCCTGTCCATAAACGCGGTTCGATATACCCGAATTTGTCCGCCAATTCGCGCGCTTTGGCTTGATGTGCGACGCCAAGCGAGATGCTGTCATGGGCGCGGTCGCGGATCAGTTGGCCGTATTCATCGTCCAGTTTGCTGACCAGATGTTCGGCGTATTCTTTCGCCTCGGCTTCGGTATCGCGCACGATCATGTGGACGCGCAAACCGTAGTCCAAAGTACGCCCGTATTCGGCGGCACGTTGGTTAACGGCTTTCATCCGTTCGGTGATCTGCTCTTTCGGTTCGGGCCACATCAGGTAGACGTCGCAGTGCTGCGCGCAAAGGTCCAGCGCCGCCGGAGAGTAGCCGCCGAAATACAGCAAAGGCCCGCCGTTTTGTTGGTAAGGGCGCGCGGGATCGGTGGGGACCTTGTCGAAATGATAAACCTCCCCGTGATAGGTAATCTCGTCTCGGGTCCAGGCTTGTTTAAGGATTTCAACGACTTCCTTGGAGCGCTTGTAGCGGAAGGCGCTTTCGGCAACCTCGCCGGGGAAGTCGGAACTGATGACGTTCAGTGTCAGCCGTCCTTTAAGCATGTGATCCAGCGTTGCGACGGTGCGGGCCAGCATGATCGGCTGCATCTCTCCGCAGCGGATCGCGGCGAGCATGTTGATGCTTTTGGTTAACGGCGCGCAGCCTGCGACGAAGGACAGCGTGTCCTGACCGACTTGGTAGGAGGAAGGGCACAGGATGTTCCGAAAACCCTGTGCCTCGGCTTCCAGCAGGATGTCGCGGCAATGCTCCCAGCTTGAGCGCAGCGCGCCGTCGGGGACGCCCAGATAGGCGTAGTCATCCGAACAAAGCGCTGAGAACCACGACACTTCGGCACCGTCAAGATCGGCTGATGTGACCGGCACGATGGTCATCTGAGCAGGATCCTCCCATAGATTCTGTCTTGCGACTTTTTACTTGCGTAGCATCCGCTTTGATATGCATCAATAGTGTATCAATTTTTCGAGTCTGTACCGTGGACGCCATAGCCGACCCGTCATCCCTGCCAAAATGGCAGCAAATCAGCGAGATGCTGATCCGCGAGATTGCCGCCGGACATCTGGCCGATGGCGCGCGTCTACCGCCAGAGCGGGATATGGCCGCTGAGCTTGGGATTGCTGTTGGGACCTTGCGCAAATCGCTGGCCGAGTTGGAAGCCCAAGGGCTGCTGGAGCGGATACATGGATCCGGCAACTACGTGCGCGCGGGGCAGGCCGATAGCGTCTACGCCTTCTTCCGGTTGGAGCGCGTGACGGGCGGCGGTCTACCCACCGCGCGGGTCTTGTCGGTGGACCGGATTGTAAAGCCAGGCGATCTACCGCCCTTTGGAACGACCGCAGATGCGCACCGTATCCGACGATTGCGCATGCTTGACGGCGAGCCGGCGGCGCTTGAGGAAATCTGGCTCGACGGGGATTACGTGGCGTCGATCGCACCCTCTGACCTCTCAGAGTCGCTTTACCTTTTCTATAAACAACGGCTAGGGCTGCGCATCACGCGGATCGAGGATCAGATCGGCGTTGATCGTGTGCCAGACTGGCCTGCATCAGGCTTTGAGGTGAAGCCTGGACATCCCTGCGGCTGGATTCAGCGTCTGAGTTGGGATCAAGATGGCGCACGGGCCGAGGTTTCGCGTACATGGTTCGATAATAACAAGGTTCGGTATATAAACCGACTGGTATAGGGGATAAGATGTCGAGAATTGTAAACTACGGGATCATCGGTTGTGGGATGATGGGGCAGGAACACATCCGCAATATCGCGCTTTTGTCCGAAGCGCGCGTGGCTGTCGTCTATGACCCCGTTCCCGCACTTGCCCAAGCTGCCGCAGAGTTGGCAGAGGGGGCCAAGGTCGTAGCCTCGTTGGAGGAAATGCTGAAAGTTGACGCACTGGATGCGTTGGTCATCGTCAGCCCGAACCACCTGCACGTTTGCCAATTGCAACAGATCGCCGCGACCCGGGCGCTGCCGGTCCTGTGTGAAAAACCGCTTTATACCGATGCCGCCGATGCCGCCCTCATGGACGCCTTCGCGCGCGACTACCCCGCCCCTGTCTGGGTCGCGATGGAGTATCGTTACATGCCGCCCATCGCGGCGCTTGTCAGTCGGGCCGAACAGATCACCGGCGGGGTCAAAATGCTGACCATCCGCGAGCATCGCTTTCCGTTTCTGCCCAAGATAGGTCACTGGAACCGCTTCAACGCGCAAACCGGTGGAACCCTGGTCGAAAAATGCTGCCATTTCTTCGATTTGATGCGGCTGATTTTGCAGGCCGAGCCGGTGCGCGTGATGGCCAGCGCGGGACAGTCCGTCGATCATCTTGAGGAAACGTATGATGGTCACGTGCCTGATATCTGGGACAACGGCTATGTCATCGTGGATTTCGATAGTGGCGCGCGTGGCATGTTGGAGTTGTGCATGTTTGCCGAAGGTGCGCGCTTTCAGGAAGAGGTCAGCGCCGTGGGGCCGAAAGGTAAAATCGAAGCGCGTGTGCCGGGACCGGGCCGGTTCTGGCCCGACCGCTTGGGTCTGCCGCCTGTGCCCGAGCTTGAGATTTCGCCGCGCCATCCCAAAGGTCCGTTGGTCGAGCCGGTGCCGGTGGATGCCACGCTCTTAGAGGCGGGCGATCACAACGGATCGACGTATTATCAGCACCAGCGGTTCTTGCAGATCGTGCGGAACGGCGGGGCGCCTGAGGTCAGTTTGAGCGACGGTGCGAAGGCCGTGGCGATGGGACTGGCCGCGCAGCAATCGGCCAAAGAAGGCCGCGTTGTTGCGATCTAACCGTTCAAATCCTCGACCAGGCCGCGGATCGGTTTCACCGCGTTGGACACATGGGCGACGGTCGTGATCCCGCGCGCTTCAAGCAACGGCAGCAGCTTGCAGTAGATCTGCGCGGTGGCGGTGGCGTCACCAAGAGCCGTGTGACGCAGCGGTTCGGGGATTGTCACGCTAAGCCGGTCGGCCAGCGCATCCAGCGTATGTTCGGCGCTTTCGCCAAAGATCACTGCGGACAGTAGCACAGTATCAAGCACCGGATGGTCGAAGGTCACGCCCATCGCTTTGCTGTGCTTGTGCATGAACGCCATGTCGAACGGCGCGTTATGCGCCACCAGAACCGCGCTTTTGCAAAAGCTGTAAAACCGCCTACCGGCGGTCGCCATGTTGGGGGCGTCGGCGACCATCTCATCGGTGATATGGTGGATTTTCGTTGAGGCTGACGGGATCGGCATGCCTGGGCGCACAAGGCTGTCGAAACGCTCTGCCTCGATCATGCGGCTGTTGACGATGCGGCGCGCACCGATCTGGACAACCTCGTCTTTGTGGGGCAGCAGGCCGGTGGTTTCGGTGTCAAAGACAACATGCGCGCGGCGTTGCAATGTCTCGGTCGAGGCGTCTGATAGGTTGAAATCATAGACCGGCAGTGGTGCGCTGAGATGGGCGGGCCGCGTGGTGCAATGCGGCAGGGTCAGCAGGTAGCATTGCGTGGTGAGTGCCTGCACAAGCCGCATGTGGGCGGTGAGCGTGTCGCCGTTTTTCAGCGTGAGGGTCAGGGGGACGCCTGCGTCATGTTCGGTCCATTGGGTCTTTTTGAAGGCGTCGGTCAGTGCGGCCCCGTCAAAGAAATCCAGCAGGGAGGCATCAAGGCTCGGCGCCTCGTTGTCGGGCAGGCAATCGACTGCGGCGGCGTTGTAAAAAACCAGCCGATGATCCGAGGTACAAAGGAAGACAGGTGTTGGGATTTCCGCGAGCAACGCGCGCAGGCGCGCGCGCTCAAGCTCAAGTGTTTCGGTCTGGGTTTGCAACGCGATCTCAACCTCAGAGCGGGTTTTCGTGAGGTTCTGTGTCACCGCAGACGCGGCTGGCGCCAGGTCGCCAAGGTATTTTGCGGGAGCGTGGTCAACGTCTTCCTCGACATCCGTATGGGCGCGGACCCGCATGTCCGCAGCGAGCCGTTCGATGGGTTTGGCGACGTTTTCGTCAAAAAGCAGCCAGATCGCGGCGGTCAGTCCGACGATGCCAAGGGTCGCGATCACCTCGGCGGTGATGAAACTTGAGACCGGGCTGTCGGGGTCAAGCCGTGTATAGCCGAACCAAAGCGCCAGCCCTGTCGCCGCGGCGTCACCGATCGCGAGCAGTGCGAAAAAGAGGAAGATGCGGAAGCGGAGACTGAGCTTGGTGAACATGTCATGCGGCCTTGCAAGTAGTTTGAAGGACAGGATCGTCAGGGGCAACGCGACGCCACGCGTCATCAGGCAGCGCGCCATCAGTGCTGAATTCCGCGCCGTCGATCAGGTCGGCCCGGCGCGCATCGGCGCAATCAAAAATCACGGGACCGCTGTTGATGGGCGACCAGCGGCCAAAGAAATAAAGCGTGACCATGCGCTGATCGGGCAGGGCGGGGTTTGTGCGCATCGTGCCGGTATCGACCGCGACGAAGCGTTGGACGAACGGATAGGCGTAGGTCCAAGGCCGGTAGAAACTTTGGTTTTCAACAGTTTGCGCGATCTCTAACCCATCGGGCAGGTTGCCTGCGGTACGATCGAACCAGCTGTATTCATTGGAGATTGTGGTGCCGATCATCGCGGCCCCCGCAGCGACTGGAACCAGCCAGCGCGGCAAGCGGTTGCCTGTGACGCGGTTGATCAGCATCACGACGCCCGCCATTGCGATGCCTGCAAAGAAAACGCCGATGAGTTCGATGAACATGCTTGAACCTTATGTAAGCAAGCCACGGCCTGACGCCGCCGCCGATTGCATTGTTTTGACCACGACGAAAGCGTCGCGCAGATGGCTCCGCTCGAAATCCGACAGATCGATGGCGGCCATGAAGTTGTCTGGTGCTACGCCCGCCTTGATCTGTGCCGCTTGCCGGTCGAGCCTGCTTTGGGCGATCAGATCATAGGCGTCCAGCAGGTCGCGCGCACCCGAAGGAGAGATGACGCGAGCCGCTTCGGCCTCTTGCAGGCGGGCGCGGGTGTTGACCGACCGCAGCTGGCCTTGCAGCGCATAGACACGGCCCAGATCGACGATGGGCACGACACCGTTATGCTTCATGTCGACTTGGTTCTTATGCTCGCCCGAGCGGATCGTGGCGAAGCCGCGCAGCAAGCCAAGTGGGGGCTGATGCTTGAGGGAATTGGCGATCATATGCGCGACAAAGATCGAGTTGCGTGCGGCTTGTTCAAGCGTGTCGTCTTGTAGTTTGTCGAACAAGCTGACGTCTCCGCCGATGGGGCGCAGATCAAACATCACAGAGGCAAGCATCTGCGCCTCGGTGTCGGGGCTGGCGATCCAGCCTTTGAAGTATTCGCGCCAGACCGACAGCGGTTGGCACCAGCGCTGCGCGGTCGCCATCATATCGCCGGGGCAGTAGACATAGCCGCAGATATGCAAACCGTCCGAGACGTATTTGGCGAGCATTTCGAAATAGGGCCGGTCGCGTTCTTGCAGATCATCATGCAGGATCAGGCAGTTGTCCTGATCGCTGACGCCCGTCTGTTCCTGACGACCCTGCGATCCGCAGGCGAGCCAGAGGTAGGGAACGGGGGGTGGGCCAAACTCGGCCTCGGCCAAGCTGAGTAGGCGGCGCGTGACAACGTCCGCGATATCTGTGATCAGTCTTGTGACGACCTCGTGCCGGTTCCCGGCCGCGCCCAGTTGCACCAGCAGTTGCGGGATGCGCGCCGTGATCTTGGCCAGCTCCTGCGGGGTTTGCGCGCCAGCGACGTCGCCCACCAATTGGGCGGAGCTGTCGGCCTGAAACCGCGTCAGGTCGGTTTGCGTGACAATGCCCACCAGTTTGCCTGCCTCGACAATCGGCAGGTGTCCGATATGCCGCTCCATCATCGCGTGCAGCACGTCTGATCCGATTGCGGAGGGGGGCAGGGTGATCGGATCGGCGGTCATAATCTCTGATACAGGCGCCTCGGTGGGGTGGCCTTCCGCCACCGACCGGTTGGCCAGGTCGCGCACGGTCAGGATACCTTTGAGCGCGTCGCCGGTCGCAACGCACAGGCACGACACCCGCTTGTCGCGCATCATCACGGCCGCCTCGCGGATCGGGGTGTCGGGTGTGCAGGAATAAGGGTTTGCGGCCATCAATATCTCGACCCGCGTTGTGGGCAGGTCGTTTTTCTTTGGTGTCGGCACCGCACGGGAGCGGTCAAAAAAGCGCCTCACCTGCGGGTTAGCAGAGATCAGGCGACGAAAGTTGGCGGGTGGGATCACCAGTAGCCGCGCATCTGCGCGCACCGTCGCCGACGTCACCGCCACATCGCCCTTCATCAAACCACGTTCGCCAAAACTGTTGCGCGGGCCAAGGGAGGAAAGCTGCGTGCCGTTCTCGTCAAACACATCGACCGAGCCATCGTGGATCAGGAAGATGCCATCAAGTGTTTCGCCAAGTGTATAGACCTGCTCCCCGGCTGGCAGGATACGCTGGTCCAGCGCAGTGCTCAGCTCGTCAAGGGCGTCCACAGACAGGCTGTCGTAGGGATGCACATGGGACAAGAACCGTGTCAGCTCTTCATGGGAAATGGGCATTGGGCGACCTTTGGAAAGAAAAACATCCCATCCAGTGTGGACCGGACAGGATGCCTTTGTCAGTTGGCAGGCCGTCGCAGGGACGGCCCGCCGATCGGGTCCTTAGTGGTCCTGGGCAGCACCTGCGCCACGGGGCACACGCACGCTTTCGACCAGATCCTTGATGTCCTGCGGGATCGGCTTGGTCATCGACGTGACGGCATAGGCCACCGCGAAGTTGATCATCGCACCGATTGCGCCGAACGAGGTCGACTTGATCGTTCCCAGCAGCGGGTCGGCATCCGTGAACGTGTTGGTGTCCGGGATGAAGAACCAGCCCTTGTGCAGGAAGATGTAGAGCAGGGTCACGATGAGACCTGCCAGCATCCCTGCCACAGCGCCCGAGTTGTTCACCTTCTTGGAGAAGATGCCCATCATCAGAGCCGGGAAGATCGAGGCTGCGGCCAGACCGAAGGCCAGCGCCACGGTTTGCGCGGCAAAGCCTGGTGGATTGAGACCCAGATAGGTCGCCACCACAATGGCCGCGGCCATTGCGATCCGCGCCGACATCAACTCTCCCTTTTCTGAGATATCAGGCCGGAACTGGCCTTTGATCAGATCGTGGGAGACCGCCGAGGAGATCGCAAGAAGCAGACCGGCGGCAGTCGACAGCGCGGCGGCAAGGCCACCGGCAGCGACAAGGCCGATCACCCAACCGGGCAGGTTGGCAATCTCGGGGT
>ERZ1740067.2364-NODE-2364-length-11586-cov-8.026711_pt1 | contig 11586 bp, 10 predicted proteins | sample MGYA00581736_ERZ1740067 | MGnify/ENA primary metagenome ERZ1740067 (study PRJEB43018, sample SAMN04849236) | marine metagenome | isolation source: floating plastic debris | place: Pacific Ocean | collected 2008-08-27 | study: EMG produced TPA metagenomics... | reverse complement strand
AATTGATCGGCATGGCTTGTTCTATGGTATTGCGTTGCGACGACTTTGTACGATACCATTTAGGGATTTGCCACGAACAGGGAGTTACCACCGAGCAATTGTTTGAAGTGTTTGCCATTGCCGACTTGATTGGAGGTACCATTGTCATTCCTCACCTTCGTCGTGCGGTAGAGTATTGGGAAGCATTGCAGAGCCAATAATAGCAGATATGGAAGAAGAAAACATCGAACCACGTTGGGACAAATTGCTTGATTTTTTGGAGAAAACGATTGGTAAACGCCCCGCAGACCTCAATGCGGTCTTGTTTCTGATTGGCGTACAGGAACTCGGACAAGGGGCAAGGCGATTTACCAAAGAACAAAAACAGGACTTGATGCACATTGCCATTTGTCGGGTATTGAGCAAGGCTGGGTTTTACGAACTAGAAGGCTTGGACAAAGACGGGTGGCCTCATTGGAAACTGGTAAAAAAACTCCCTTATGTGGACATGCTCAATCAGGAACATTTGCTCAAGATGTACGTACTAGACTACTTTGAAGACGAAGGGATTATTTGATTATTCTATCATTGTTCCGCTTCGCTCATTGTTGCATTGCTAAATGGTTGCGCGAGGCGACGTATTGATTATTGATGTTTAATTGTTGATGATTAATTCTGCGAAGCGAAATATCATTTTTCATTTTACGTTTTTCACTTTGCATTCAATCAGTGGACCATCGACTGTGGACTAAAAAATAAAAAAATGAAAATAATCTCTTATAATGTAAATGGAATTCGGGCGGCTATAAAAAAAGGATTGGTTGATTGGATCAAAGCCTCTGAAGTAGATGTATTGTGCATTCAGGAAACCAAAGCCCACCAAGAGCAAGTAGACCTCACCGAAATCGAAGCCTTGGGTTATCATACTTATTGGCAATCGGCCACGGTACGAAAAGGATACAGTGGAGTAGCCATTTTTAGTAAAATTGAACCTAATAACGTCGTTTATGGTTACGGAGATTATGAATGGCACGATACAAAATGGGTAGACGATGAAGGGCGAATCATTAGAGCCGATTACGATGACTTTTCGGTGATGAGTGTCTACATGCCTTCGGGTACCCGCGAAGAACGCGTTGTATTTAAGATGGAATGGAACCTTGCCTTCCAAAAATACATTGGTGAACTTCAAAAAAGTCAACCCCATTTGGTCATTTGTGGGGATTATAACATTGCCCACGAACCCATTGACATCCACAATCCTAAATCCAACGCAAAGCGATCAGGTTTCTTACCCATCGAACGGGCTTGGCTTACCGAGTTTATGGAGTTGGGTTTTACCGATACTTTCCGGTACTTAAACAAGGAACCCCACAACTACACTTGGTGGAACGTACGCTCAGGTGCCCGAGCCAAAAACTTGGGTTGGCGGATTGACTACCAAATGATTTCAGAATCGCTAAACGAAAAACTACAACGAGCCGTTATCTTATCAGATGCCATGCATTCTGATCATTGTCCTATTTTGATTGATATCGAGTAAGGATTATAAAAAATGGGAATAAGTGTCAAAACTTTAGATATATTTTGATATTTTTGTTTTTAACCAACAGATTAACAATATAATAACGCTATAAGAACCATGTCAAATCAAAACGCTTCACATAAACAAAGCGCTCCACTGATGACGGAGCTGAGGCGGTATAAATCCAAATATTACCTTAATATGTTGTTTAAGGGGATTTTGGTTACTGCTGCCTTGTTGCTCACCACTTACATCGTCATCAATGCGGCCGAATATTTTGGGAAATTCAACACCTCGGTTCGCGCTGGGTTGTTTTTTACTTTTTTGGCGGCAGCAGGCATTACCCTAGTAGCTTGGGTACTATGGCCCATTTCAAAACTATTGAACCTCAACAAACAAATCAGTGACGAAGAAGCAGCCTTACAAATTGGGAAGTACTTTCCTGATGTAGACGACAAGCTACTCAATACCATTCAGTTGAGCAATTCGGCAGCTGCCCAAGACAATGCTTTGCTCAAGGCCAGTATCGAACAAAGAACCAAACAATTGGGTATTGTGAAATTTACTGATGCAGTCCGTTTTTCGGAAAACCGTCGTTATTTGCGTTATGTTGTTCCTCCCTTGTTGGTTCTGTTGGCAATTTTGGTACTTGCTCCTACCTTCTTCTCAGAAAGCTCGGCTCGCATCATCAATTACAACAACGAATATGTGGCTCCGGCTCCTTTCTCTTTTCATTTGGCCAACAAAAATCTAAAGGCCTTCAAAAACGAAGACTTCACGGTAGATTTAGACCTGAAAGGGCGCACCATGCCCGAGGACGTATACTTGGTATCGGGTGGACGTCGCTACAAAATGGAAAAACGAGGCAAAAATACCTTTGGAAAATTTGCTTATACTTTCAAAAAAATTCAAAAAGCTACCGACTTCAAGTTTGAGTCAGCTGGTTTTACCTCGCTCAACCACAGCATCACTTTGATGGAGCGCCCTACCCTGTTGTCGTTCAGTGCCCAGCTCAACTATCCGGCTTATTTGAACAAAGCCAGTGAAAACTGGGACAACATCGGAAACTTGGTAGTACCTGAAGGCACTCAAATCCAATGGAATTTTAAGACCAACAACTCCAAAGAGTTGGCTTTGTTTTTTAATGAGGGCAAAGAAGTAGTCAAAGCCGAAAAGATCAACCCCAAGCGTTTTAAATACAATCGCAGTGCTCGTCGTTCTGAAACTTATCAGGTAAAACTGAAAAATGAGTTCAGCGGAAACAAAGAAGACATCAACTATTACATCAATGTCATTCCTGATCAATACCCCAAAATCAACATCAAAGAATCTAAAGATACTGCGATGTACAGCTACTTGAGTGTAGGAGGCAGCATTTCGGATGATTATGGATTATCGCAATTAAAGTTGTTTTATAGAGTAACCCGCGATGGCAAACCAGGTACGTTGAAATCGGTAAACTTGCAACTCAACGCTGGACAATCTATCCAAAACTATTACTATGAGATGGACCTGCGCCCCATGAATCTACAACCAGGCGATAACCTGGAATATTTTGCCCAGGTTTGGGACAATGACGGGGTAAATGGCGCTAAGAGTGCCAAAACAACTTCTTTGACATTTAAGATTCCTACCGAAAGGGAACTCAAAGAGGAAATTGATAAGTCGGCCAACAAAACTTCCAATCAAATTGATAAGACGCTTCAAAAAGCCCGCAAACTGAAAGAAAGCATGGAAAACGTGAAAAACCGTTTCCGCAACAAGCGTTACATGGACTATCAGGATAAAAAGCAGGTAAAAGAGTTGCTCGAAAAACGCAAAGACCTTATCAAAGAAATCAAAAAGATTCAGGAAGAAAACAATACCACCAACCAAAAACAAAAGCGTTTCAACCAAACAAGTCCTGAAGTACAACAAAAAATGAATCAGTTGAAAAAGCTGATGGATGAGTTGTTGGATGAAGAAACTAAAAAATTGTACGACGAGCTCCAAAAATTACTGGAACAAACTCGACGAAACGATCGTATCCAGAACATGCTCGATAAGATCCAGAAAAAAGAAGACAATCTGGACAAAGAGCTAGAAAGAGCCCTTGAGATGTTCAAGCAACTTCAGTTTGAACAAAAATTGGATCAGACCACCAAGGATTTGGAAAAATTAGCTGAAAAGCAAGATAAATTGGCGGAAGAAACTGATAAGAATAATAAGGACAAAGGGAACAAGGACGATAAGAATAAGGGAAACAAAGACGACAAGAACAAAGGAAACAAAGACGACAAGAACAAAGGAAACAAAGACGACCAAAACAAAGATAAGAACAAAGGAAACAAAGACGACCAAAACAAAGATAAGAATAAAGGAAACAAAGACGACAAGAACAAAGGAAATCAGAGTCAGAAAAATAAAGACCTGGAGAAAAAGCAAAAAGATCTCACCAAGAAATTTAACGACATCAAAAAGCAGTTGGAAGAACTCAAAAAGATGGATCAGAAACTTGAGTTTCCCAATGAGATGAAAGACTTCAAGCAAGAGCAACAGGATGTTTCGAAAGAACAACAAAACAGCCAACAGCAATTGCAAAAGAATCAAAATAAGAAAGCTGGTAAATCACAGAAGAAAGCGGCCAAAAAAATGAAAAAAATGGCCCAGCAAATGCAGCAGATGCAACAAAACATGCAAATGCAGCAAATGCAGGAAAATTTGGATGATTTGCGAGCCATTCTCGAAAACCTGGTTACGTTGTCGTTTGATCAGGAAAAACTGATGAAAGATTTCAGGTCAGTGAGTTTATCTGACCCCCGTTTTGTAAAACTGGGCCAAAAACAACTAAAATTACGTGATGATGCCAAAGTAATTGAAGATAGTCTGACTGCGTTGGCCAAGCGAGTATTCCAGATCAAGTCTTTTGTGACTCGGGAAGTAGGCAAAATGAAAAGTTACATGGACGAAAGTACTGATATGATCAAGCGTCGTCGTTTGAGCATTGCTACTGGGAAACAACAATTTGCCATGACCTCGATGAATAATTTAGCGTTGTTGTTGAATGATGTGATGAAAAATATGCAAAACTCAATGGCGAGTGCCATGTCTAAACCTCAAAAAGGAAATAAAGGCAAACCCAAGCCAAATCTGAGTCAAATGCAGCAACAATTGAATCAAAAAATTCAACAATTGAAGAAGAGTGGTAAACAAGGTCGAAAACTTTCAGAAGAATTAGCTAAATTAGCGGCAGAGCAAGAAAGAATTCGTAGGGCATTGAAAGAAATGCAAAAAAGAATGGGTAAAGATGGTAAAAACGGAAAAGATTTAAGAGAATTGCAGAAGAAAATGGAAGAAGTGGAAAAAAATCTCGTTTTCAAAAATCTGGAAAGAGTTACCAAACTTCGCCAAAAAGATATTTTAACTCGTTTATTAGAATCAGAAAAAGCCCTGAGAGAACAAGGGCAAGACAAGGAAAGAAAGTCAAAGGCAGCCAAGGACAATAAAACGAGGAGAGTGCCTCCTGCACTAAATCAGTATTTTAAGAATAAGGAAAAACAAATAGAATTGTTGAAAACGATACCTCCTGCTTTGTCGCCTTATTACAAAAAAGAAGTAGATGAGTATTTCGAAAAAATAGATAACTAGATACTTAATAGTATGACGTCTCTTCAGATAAAAATACCTTCTTTGGTAGAGAATATCAGGATTGTCGAGAGTTTCATTGACAATGCAAAAGAAAAGCACAACATCAATGATGACATTTACGGCAATATCATGATTGCGGTGACCGAATCAGTGAACAATGCGATTCGACACGGAAACCGTGAAGATAAAAACAAAAATGTGCTTTTGTCATTAGAACTGATCGACAACAGTATAAAGTTTATTGTACAAGATGAGGGCCCTGGCTTTGATTATCAAAACCTGGCCGACCCTACTGCACCCGAAAACCTGAACAAGCCTGGTGGTAGAGGAATTTTCTTGATGAAAAACCTTTGCGATGAGGTACACTTTGCGGATGAAGGAAGAAGGGTAGAAATGGTGTTTTATGTAGTATAATCACGACATGAAGGTGGGTTTCGAGGATTCAGAAGAGGTTTTATCAGAAAAAAATGTGTATTTTTTTGCCGAATCGGTCGAGTATGCGCTCACCGACGAAGAAAAAACGATCCACTGGTTTAATCTCATTGCTGGTCAACTCGATTATACCATTGCAGGACTTAATTATATCTTTTGCAATGACACTTACTTACATCAAATCAATGTAGAGTATCTCAATCACGATACCCTTACTGATATTATTACTTTTGATAATTCTGAAGAACGTCAAATGATAGAAGGCGACATTTTCATAAGCATCGATCGCGTGCGTGAAAATGCCGCCATTTTTAATGTATCGTTTGAAACAGAGCTCAACCGGGTGATGGCCCATGGTCTTTTGCATTTGTTGGGCTATGGTGATAAAACCGAGACTGAAAAACAGGAAATGAGGTCTCAGGAAAACCAAGCCCTTGAGTTGTGGGAAAGCTTAAATTGAAGAAGGTATAACTCACTCTATCTCCCCTCCTATCCAAACCACCCTCTACTAATTAAAAAACACCAGGCCAAAAGCCTGATGTTTTACTATTTTTTCACATATTATATATATGACCACCCTATTTATTGCTTCACGAGCTTAGATCTTTTACCATTAGGGTCTTGGATAATGTAAAGCCCATTGCGCATATTTTGTAACACGGCCTTTTTCTCCTGTTCATTATTGATGGTCATTTTTTGAAGGCCATCCAATGGCATTATTATGATGGGGAAAGGCCTTGAACTAGGTCTGTCTTGGTATTTTAAGCGAAAATGGAATGTGTTATTATTTTCTTTGTCTCCTTCATCTATCACATTATCACTATCTACTTTTACAATGAGATAATAGGTTTTAAATGCCGCATTACTTGGAATGCTACTACCATGAATAGTAAAAACAAAAGGAATATTACCATATGCTCTTATCGGACCTACATCAAAACCTGGATCAAAATTTATTGGCACTTTCACATCGTTATTATCAACCTTAGTGTCTGAGGACAAGTATGCCTTCATCTTACTAGCACCTGCGGCAACCCCTTCATTATTATAAACAAATCCATCAATACTCAATGTTCCAGCGGCTCTGGATAAAACATGTACTCTGCTTCCTAATCTTGATAGTCTTGAGTCACAACCTTGACACTCACTATTAACATAAACTTGGTCGTTTCTAAAATATAAATCTGGCTTCACCAATGGACAACCATTGTTCGAGGCAGGACCCGCCGCATTAGGGCAATTGTCCTCAGCATCCAAAATCCCATCTCCATCTGAATCAGTATCCGGAATTGAACAAGCAAAGGTCATGGTATTGTTGCTTTCCCCAGCAGTGCCTTCATCAATGTCATTAGAACTATCAAGTATTACATGTAGGTATTTAAACTTGGATACATTCACTCCGTTATAACTCCTTGGCAGACGTATCGGAGCACTACATGTTCCTCTTCCTGAAGTTGTAGTAAAACCAGTTGGTGACTCAACCGTAATTATATTAAACTTTCTCGATGCCCCACTCAGGTTTGCGGTTTCAGTAAAAATAAATTGTATTTTGAAAGGCTTGCCAGTCGCCGTATTCCCATGATTTCTCATGCTTGCACAAAACCGATGTAATTGTCCTTTTCTCAACACCAATACATTGGGACTAGAAATCACATTATTTGACGTAAAGCGACCTCCCGTCCTAATATCAGCTCCTACTATTACCAAATCAGGTTTATTTTGGGCAAAACTTGCCAAACTCAATAGTAAGATAGCGAATGATAATGTTACTTTTTTCATTAAAAAAAATGTTTTAAAAGTGGTTGTTTTGATCTTCAAGACTGATACCAACTCATTTTTGTAAACATGACCTTTTACGCCTTTAAAAAAAGCTATCCCAGGGCGAGGCAAAACTACTTTGCCGCTCTTTTATACCAGACGTAATCAGTTTTTTGGATCACAAATATTTTTTAGCGTCGTCTTGATTCATTAAATTAGATAGTGCCTACTTTCAGGAGTTTCTAGGGTTGCTGTTTCGGCGTGTCCAACCCCTACACGTGTATGGTTTTATGGTTCAATTCATCAGACCTGATTTTCAGTGCTATGAACAATAAAATCATTGCCTGATGATTCAATATCGAGTGCAAACCAAGGAAAATTTAAAGCATGTCATGGCTCATATCTTTATTTGAGTCCCTATTGTAGGTCTCAATAACGTTTTCTGATACTAGAGATGAATGATTGACCAATCGGGTGGGGTGAGCTAATTGATCCTAAAATTAGTCGCTAAAAGTATTAGATTGGCTTTTCTAAATTTAAAGAAGTATGTGCTGGCACAGTGCAATAAGCCAACGTGTGATTTATGTCGTTTTGAAAAAACTTAATCTATGCAAATCTGGAATTTACCCGATAGTTTTCAACAATACGAGCAACGCATTGCTTCGGAAGTAGGCATTGAGATCATTTATTATCAAAATGCCTACGAGATAGAAAAAGCCAATGTACAGCTCGATAGCAACCTGTTGGTGCTGTTGCTGGCGGGTAAAAAAGAGGTGTATGCCCCTGAAAAAAAAATGCAGCTTCGAACCGGAGAAGGTTTCTTTTTGAGCCGAGGTAATTACTTGATGTCAGAAAAGTTTGCCGAAATCAATCGTTATGAGAGCTTGATGGTATTTTTTAATGATCAAATTGCCCAGCAACTGTCATTGATGATGCTCAAAAACACCACTCAGCCTGTAGCAAGCCAACGGGTCAATTCCATTAAAGTAACCAGCTCGGAACATACCATTACCTTTGCCACATCACTTAAAAATTATTTTCATCAGTCTTCCCTGCCGATTGGCTTGGACGAAATCCTCAAAATAAAATTACAGGAGTTGTTTTGGTTGTTATGCCAGGGAGACGATGGTAGTCGCTTTTTGAGTTTTCTGAAAAACTTACAAAACAAACGGGCTCTCTCTCTGCAACAATTGATGGAAGAACATTACAAAGACACGCTATCAGTAGACAAATTGGCTTTTTTGTCGGGTTATAGTTTGTCTACTTTCAAACGAAAGTTCAAAGAAATATTTCAGGAATCGCCCTCTCGTTGGGTACAAAGCCGACGATTGAAAGAAGCCCGGTTTTTATTACAAAACACCCAGAAAAACATCAATGAAATAGGTTATGAGGTAGGTTTTGAGAACATTTCGCATTTTATCCAGGTGTTTAAAAATCAGTATGGAACTACTCCCAAAGAGTTTCAACAGCAAACGTAATTCTAACTCTGGTACTTTAGGCAATGGTTTGGCCCAAACCTGTTATTCTTTGAACCACACAGCACATCGAGTTGATGACTGATTACCGTCCTTTGCAATATAAAATAAGTAACGTTTTCAAAATAAGTATCCGGTTTGGTCATATGCATGAATTGTTGGGTGAGGCATTTAGCCTTTGGCAGAGCTCGGCACAGCAAAAGCTGTAGCCATCGGTTTTTGCGCTCATAGCAGGGCTATGGGCAATAAAAATAACGAAGCCCAGCAGTTCAGGCAGTAGAGAAAAACAGACAGTTATTGCGAATGCGTTACTAAATGGTTACACGTAAGAAGTCCATTCGGCTTCATTGAATCACTTAAACAATGAAAAATCGTTTTCTTGTATTTTGTATTGCTTTCCTCGCTTTTCAGGTTACTCAAGGTCAAAACTTTACCCTCACCAGTCAAGACATTGGCGGACAAGCCACCAATGCTCAAGTATTTAGTGGTTTTGGCTGTATTGGCAAAAACATATCGCCTCAACTAAGCTGGAAAAATGCTCCCGCAGGTACCAAAAGCTTTGCCATCACTATGTACGATCCAGATGCCCCTACAGGTAGTGGTTGGTGGCACTGGGTGATGTTCGACATTCCAGCCAACACCAAAATGCTCCCCGCCAATGCCGGAAACCTGGCCAAAAACCTGGCTCCCAAAGGTAGTATTCAAGGAATTACCGATTATGGCAAAGCAGGCTATGGTGGACCTTGTCCCCCTCAAGGGCACGGATTTCACCAATACATTATCACGGTGTATGCGCTCAAAACCAACAAACTAGGGTTAGATAAAAACGCGAGTCCAGCATTGGTAGGGTATTATCTCAATACCAACACCATCCAAAAGGCATCGCTCGTGATGTATTATAAACGATAAACCACCTACCTCATATGAATCAAGCACAACAACAAAACTACCTCGATAGCATTCGCAAACAGTTTGACTATTACAAAATGCTGGGTGATCGCACTATGATCCAACTGACCGAAAAAGAACTATTCTGGCAGTATAATGAAGCCAGTAACTCGGTTGCCATCATTGTAAAGCATTTGTGGGGCAATATGCGTTCACGTTGGACTGATTTTTTGACTTCTGACGGGGAAAAGGAATGGCGCAATCGCGACGATGAATTTGTCGATGACTTGCAGGATCGAGATGAATTGATGGAAAAATGGGAAGCAGGTTGGCAATGTTTGTTTACTGCCTTAGACAGCATCCATCCCAATAATTTTGACACCACGATTTACATCCGTAACATGGGGCATACCATCATAGAGGCTTGCAACCGCCAATTGGCGCATTATGCTTATCACGTAGGCCAAATCATCTTTTTGGGTAAAATGGCCAAGAATCAAGCCTGGCAAAGCCTTTCTATTGCCAAGGGTAAATCTAAAGAATTCAATCAACAAAAGTTTGCTCAACCCAAACGCAAAGCACACTTTACTCAAGAGTTTTTAGATGGGACATTTTTTGAAGATCAAAAGGAATAAAACTGTATTGAGGTAGTGATTGAGTGCTAAAACAACCAGTCTCGTCCGGTGAATCCTCCCCTATTGGGTTTGCTCACTGGGCGATACTGGTTGTCGATTTAGGATGAAAAGAAAAAATATGGGGTGGTCAATAAAACCGAAAATACTGTTTATATTTAAGGAGTATGTAAAAAATCTTGGTAAAACAATTATTCATCCTAAAATATACATTATGGACTTGATTGCTGTGGTTCAAACTCTTAGAAAACAACTCATCAACCAAATCAACACCCTCCCGATAGAGGTAGAGGCTACCGTTACTGAAGAAACCATCGCCCAAACACCTTGCTTTTGGATCCATACACCCAACACCATCCAAGAAAAAGTCATCTTATACATTCATGGCGGTTCTAACTTTATGGGAGGCATCGCGAGTCATCAAAACCTGGTAGGGAAAATCGCTGATGGCTGTGGGGTACAGGTATTGTTTGTAGAATACAGTCTGGCTCCTGAGCATCCTTTTCCCAAAGCCATCAACGAAATCGTAGCAGTTTATAAAGCCTTGGCCAAAAGGTTCGATCCCCAGGACATTTTGTTAATGGGAGAATCGGCTGGAGGGCAAAATGGTTTGGCCCTGATGTTACAACTCAAAGAAGAGAACCTCGCCCAAGACTCCAATGATATCAAGCTTCCGGTTGCATTTGTAGGGCTCTCACCCGCAGTAGACCTTTCACCAGAAACCATCCAGGATAATATTACTCGTATTGACGGAAAAGATCCTATGTTGGCCAATGCTGATGAAGTCAACCCGTTTTTTGCTTTGTATTATCAGGGTCATGACCCCAAAAACCCACTCATTTCCCCTTATTATGGCAACTTGGCCGGCTTGCCTCCTCTGTTGATCTACGCAGGTTCGCACGAGGCATTGGTATTTCAAAATCGAGATTTTGTGCAAAAAGCCCAAGATGCTGGGGTGTCGGTACGCTATGAAGAATACGAAGCCATGCACCACGTATGGATGTTTTACAACCCGACTTTACCCGAATCTAAAAAGTCGTATGCCGAAATTGCAGGTTTTGTACGTGAACATTTACAATTAAGTTAAATTGTTTTTATGGTTTGATTGTTCCGCCTTCGGCTCATTGTTAAATGGTTATATTGTTGCATTGTTCCGCTTCGCTCATTGTTAAATGGCTGCGCGAAGCGACACATTATCATCATTATTGATTTTTGATGATTGATTTGTACCGCTTTGCGCTACTATGGACTATGGACCGTCGACTGTGGA
>ERZ1740067.2361-NODE-2361-length-11592-cov-12.833839_pt1 | contig 11592 bp, 10 predicted proteins | sample MGYA00581736_ERZ1740067 | MGnify/ENA primary metagenome ERZ1740067 (study PRJEB43018, sample SAMN04849236) | marine metagenome | isolation source: floating plastic debris | place: Pacific Ocean | collected 2008-08-27 | study: EMG produced TPA metagenomics... | reverse complement strand
GATATACCTCATCAGGCTGGATACACTCATCTATTTATGCGTCCTGAGGTGTTTGTTGATGTTTTTGTGCATGAAGTGGAGAGGCACAACTTGAAGGACTTATTTTCTCATGTGGTCGTGGATGAGAGCCACTGTGTCACAAACTGGTAATATTATCACTCTGATTGGAACTTAAGCCCTATCCTAGCTGCCGATTTGCGCTAGTTTTTTTCTGTGAGGAAAGTTTTAGTGTTTAACTTTGCGTCACATAAACACAATCATGTCAAATTTTGAGATAAGCATAGCCCTATAGCCATCTGGGTAATTTAGAATTTTTATCATGACAGGTTTGTGTCAAACTCATGCATTGAAACTTCTAGCCAAGGTTCCCAGGTCACTATTGAAACGGATAGTGAAGACTTAGCTGGTGGCTAGGCCATACACATATTCAGTACTCCAAACACTGCTGTTCTTTATCAAGAATGTTATTGTAGGCATCTGATTTGCCTCTCCGTGCCAGCAGAGTGACTTCTGTATAAATGGGCTTGTAGATTTTCTGTCTTAAGTCGATTCTCCATTACTGTTCATCAAATTACACTGCATATGGATATTTTTTTTGTTGTTCACAACCACCTAAGATGTATGTTTAATTGCAGGGGAACGGCTACTGAGAAGAAAGTCCCGTTTAGAGAGCAGTATGGTAAGATAGGGGAGTGCCGGTGTTTTCTACCTGCTGCTCAGTTTATAGCAATGACAGCCACTGCCAGCAAAAAGACGGAAAAAAGTATCTGTGAGAACCTGCAGATTAGGGAACATGCATCCATCAGGATGTCCTGCAATAGGAATAACATACGGTTTGTAATGAGTATGCCTTACATTACTAGTTCATGTTTGTTGAGGAATTTTGCAATGTCCTATTGTACCCATGTCGGTCTACTGCTCTATTGATTTAGCACTGCTGTGTTCCATAAAATGTTGTGTTTCAATTACAAAATGAATGATCGATTGAACTCAGTGTTGGGATCACAATCCGATAACATAGGGAGCTTACTTTCGTGATATCATAGCATGACTCTTGTTTGACTGTTGATGACAGATGCCTCACATCTCGTATTAACTCTTATCTCCTTTGAATTACGTAACTTTGCCACTCAGCCTTATCCCCTCCCCAAGCCATATCCAGCTTTACTATAACTGAAATCAAGCATAATCAACTTAATTTGAGAGTCATTGCTATTTATATATTGCGTTGAAATCTATCTAACTATATTTTGCATATTATCCAATTCTCATGCGGAAACGGCTGTGGAACTTGTATAGCTCTGGGAAGAAAAAATTAAAAAAAATTAAAACTAGTTTCACATTAATAATTGAAACTTGTATTGAATGTATTCGCAAATCATTTCCTCAAAATATGACGTCTTATTAGTGTCATCACAATTGTCACAACAGGAAACTAGCTCTTCTGTGTTTTTGTCTTCAAACTGGCTTAAGAGATACGTCCTGTTTTAGGTATGCTCTCATAAATGAAGTGGTACAGCGCGATATTGGTGAGGCTTTCCATTGGCTGGTTGAGGTGGTGCAGAAGAAGGGCAGAGAAACTCCAAAGACAATTATATTCTGCAGAATGTAAGACATTTATATGGGCTTGTTAATCCTGCTGAGTGATCAGTGGTCATAGCCAAAATTTACAGAATAGATTAGCAAAGTTATTGTGAGCTCAAACATTGCACCGATGTCCGGAAATAAACTCTTTTCCATCGTAGAGATGGTCCAAAAGGAAACTGTTATTTTAACTTTGAAGTTGGCTTGATCTTTGAAATCAATTTATTTCTTTGAACCCCAACTTGCCATTGCTGTATATCCAATCATAGCAAGCAAGCAAATCCCTTCTGTAACCCAAAGCCGGTAAAAGAAAGCTTCTTTTTATGTATAAAATATAGCTAGATTTACTCAATTAACACAGCTTCATCCACCTCTACCCAAATTATACTGCCGTTCCTAAACCTGGTTCACAACAGATTTATTCCGCAAAACTTGGTACATACTACTTTCATTTTCAGAGGTACCTACATTGGTGATTTGTATATATATCTACGTGCTATGTGTGGTGATGAAATAGTGGAGCAATTTCACAAATCTACTCCAGAGGATCTACAAAACAGTATAACCCAAAGATTCATGGAAAATACAGATCTCCGAGTTATCATTGCCTCCAGTGCTTTCTCTATGGGTTAGTTGATTGTTACTTTTTAAAAATTACCACTCATTTGATAGCATTTGCCGGCTGATATTTTAATTATCATTGCACATTCAAGTTAACATGTGGGTTTTCATTTTCGGTGCCAAATAAATGACATAAAAGTATTACATTATTTTCTAATCGGCTCAAGCCTGAACTACTGTCAGGATTTATATTCTTTGCACTCAAGGACAAACAACTTCTCACTACTATGCATCTCTTTTTTATTCCAGGACTCGATATTCCGGACATAAGGTACGTCATACACTGGGGTATGCCCTGTGACCTCGATGCCTATGTGCAGATGGTAGGCAGAGCCGGCAGAGATGGACTGCAATCGTACTCGATTGTAATAAAACATTCCAACAGCCTCAAAGGTGCAAATGTAACAGATGCGGTCAAAGACTTCACAAAATTAACTAACTGTAGGAGGCAGTATCTCTTAACCCATTTTGAAGACAACAACACAGAAGAGCTAGATTCCTGTTGTGACAATTGTGATGACACTGACAAGAAGTCATATTTTGAGAAAATGATTTTTGAATACATTCAATACGAGTTTTAATATTACTGTCAAACGACGGTCTTTTTTTTCTTATAGATTCCACAGTAATATCAGTTCAACATCCATATCCATGTGAGCATAAATATGTGATTCGGATTCTAGATAAAGTATAAAAGTAGATAAGTATAAAAATAGATCAAGTATAAAAAATAAGTATGAAAATAGGTACAAAAATAAATTTTTGGTATCAAATAAGGTTTCTTTATGGTCAGATCAGCTAGCATACAATTATTACATTGCATAGTAGTCCAGATGCAGCGGAATCAGAAAGTAAATTACTTAAAATCATGATAAGTACGAAATTCGGATCAGCTTGCATACAAGTAATACACCATATTGAAGTCTAGATAGATCAAAATCAGACTTCAAATATTTAAAATTGATTATACATGTTATGTTTAAAAATAGATTCCGATCAGCTAGCACATAGCTATTATAGTATTGAAGTCCCAATACATCCAAATTACAATGTTCGACATTCAAACCATGATTGCGATGAAATGAAAATGCATAGAAAAACACAGGGCAGCCATAAAAATAGGCTTCCTTCGATACAAATCAGTAAGCACACAACTACTACACATCATAGACATTATCAAACGCAGACTGTAAATTTTTAAAATCATTAATATACTGCTGTTGAGCGAGAGTATCAATAAATCTCAAGAATATATTTTAGAGCGACTCATGTTGCCAACAATACGCCTCATCCACTTATGAAGATCACAAGGTTCAGGCCTAACTATTGGAAACTTGACAGTAGTAATCAGTTTACGACCCTTGTCCTCAAATGGTTCAATGAGAATTCCTAGCAGTTTTTTGACATCCTCTGAATAAAGTTCATCATTTGACTTTCTTGTAGCAGTATAGTGGGCCTCATTACAGAACTCACTTGTGTAATTATTTAAAACTGGGATAGTAATGTCTTGGGCCCGCGACACTCTCTCCAAAATCTCTGTTGTGGGCTCACCTTTATACACGTGTAATGTGTTCTTGAATATACGATTTGAAAACTCAACATTCATATCAAGTGCATAGTTGGTGTCCTCTTTCCCAACAAAGTTACAAAAGCGTTCATGTAAAACCAAACTTTTGTCCCTCTCTGAGAGTAGCAACTCCACTTGCGCAGCAAACTCTAAACACATCAGTGCATACTTGGTGTTACCAGAAGCTTTAAATAGCGGGCACATATACTTTGCGACCAGATACACTGTTTCGCCATCGCCATAACTGATTGCAGTAGTTAGAAGTTTACGTATGAGGAGCAGATGTGTGAGGTGACAAGAGTAGGTCTTCACATCATCATCATGGACTTCCTCACTCAAGACAATATCCAGCCATGATGAAATAGCTGCCTGCACTATGAGGAGAAAAGAATATGCAAATTATGTTATGTGTTTCACTTTACAGGTTACTTTACAGCAATTAGTCTGAAATGTCTGTGTATTATGAAATTGAGGTCGTACACAGTCTTAGTTGTTGTTTAATAATTCCACAGGGTTATCGGTAAATGATTCTCATTTTATTCATGGCAAATGGTCCACCCCTAGATGATCCCTATTGTTTGCATATGACTTGGGTAAACTTTCAGATAACTTTTCATTTCACCCAATCATCAGTACAACAAGTGGAGAATCTACTCATTCTGGTGAGCTATTGAACAACAACATACTTCAATAATTAAATCAGCATATATGTACTTCAAATAAAATAGCCTACAATATACATGGATTAAACAGTGTATAACATACCGCTTCCTTCAACTTTGTCTGGTTTTCCTTTCAAAATCAGCGCCTCTGTTACTTTGTCAAGGAAGTTGGCAACAGCATTGTGACAATTCCGAACGTCATACTTGACTTGTTGCGCTCTGAGCTTTTTTGCAAGGCTGTACAGGGACATACTGTCTCTTGACGCCTTGCAGTCAAAGAATCTCTTGAATATGAACTATCAATAGAAAGCGATATCAATTTACAACCGCCATCCACTACAGTACTCTATCTTATGGCCTAGCAGTCATCATAACAAAAGATATTGAACATAGAAAAGGCGAGTGTTGTAGAGCTGTTTCAGCCAACATTCTGTGTGAACTCAATTTATTATTATGATTGATCACTGGGAGTGGAGCTATTAATAAGCTACTATATGTGTGTCTATTCTAATTTCGCATGGTCATGACAGTGATCAAACTAACCTGGTTTATTTCCATGTGGAAATGGAAGTCCGCAAACGTCGGAATGAAGTTCTTCAGTGTCTTTGTATTTTCCCTCATGTAGAGTGCTGTTTTCGAGCGCTCATAGGTCAGCCCATCACCTTTGTATATGGTCTGAAAATAGATACACTCAATAAAACATGAAAGGAGCGACAGTAATGCAACAAGGAAACTTTGGCATTGGCAGGAAAGTTTTAGCATTGTGGTAACAGATTGCAGATCAGGCCAAAGAGCATTAAATTTCAAACCTCTCACTAGAATTTTAAAACCTCTCACCGCCAACCAAAATGACATACACCTTTGTCGTAAAACCAATTTCAAAAAGTAAACTTCAATCAAGCATGAAATTCACTAAACCTTGTGAAAGAAATAAGCATATTACTAAACATGAACTGCATACAAGACTTGGCCATAATAAAGCTGCTTTCCATCATTGCAACACTACCTCCTTCCTTGTAACTCCTTGCTTGTAATCTCAATGAATAACAAAGGTTGGCTCAGTTGTTATCCTGGTAACACAGACAATGGGTTGTGAGATAACATGACACTATTCCTCTGAACTTACCTTGCAACTAGTGTACTGATGACAATGATCAAGAATGTCTATCATCTCATCTGTTTTAGATTCATGTTTCTTCAAAACACCGATATGAGCCTGCAATGCATTTTTAAATGTGAAAAGTGCAGCTTCAGGCACATGACATTAACAGTCATGAGTCAACACATACATGACTGGGTTGAGATTAAAACTAAATAAAAATACCTAACCCTAGGTTGAGACTGAATGAAACCAGCTATGTGACGCTGTGATACAATAACCTGTGCTTTGGGGCAATTGTAAGAAATGTAACTCCTAACTTGTATTTGGTATGCGGCAAAGTTATGGTGGTAGAACTGTACATGACAGCTCAATCTCTCTTATTCGACGTCATGTATTTGGTCGCTCAAAGTGCTGCTTAAATTTCATCACTGATTGCTAAGTGCTATATGAAATACATGTAGGTGTCAATTTAATTTCTCACCCCTGGAAAGTTTTGTCTGCAAAAACATACACTTACTCGCTCAGATAGCTTGCACATCTCTGGAGTGTGTTCGTGGGTATGAGAAACATCGAGATCTACTTGCAAATCAGGCTCGTGGGTTTGCCAAGTTTCAGCAACAATCTTGCTCATCTCCCGCCGTAACGTCTGCACCTGTTCCATATGTATCTGCAGCTTGGAAATATCTGTCAAGTCAGCTGTCGGTTTTTCTGTCGAGAGACCTGAAATGTCTACTCTTGGCTTGTACACCTGCAAAATTCCAATCTTTTATATGAACTGGGCGTTTTCTTAAAAGGCAAACTTTTATGTTGACATGAAATAGTTGTTCTCAAACTTGACAGTTGTAGTCATGATATTTAGAGAGGGGTGGGATCCTAAGGAGTTGTGATGTTGTTAGTCAGATTTAATAGTCAGATCTATAAACATATGCAGATGAATCACCCATCATCTGGCTCATCTGAAAATGTTAAATTTTCAGAAATAAAGCAACATTGAACTTTAACTCAGACTTAGATTAAGAAGTTTGTGTATTCCGATTGTATATCTTCAACAGCGCCAAATTTTAAAATTCCTGAAAATATACCCATCTCAGACTAACTTACACAGTTGTTATACATATGGAGGTCAGATGAGGACTTCCCGTCACCCTCCTCTCTTTTCATGGACCGAATATCCACATTGTCCCCCACATGAATAAGTGGGGTACCCTCGGCAACCCATGCAGTGACCCTCTCTTCGCTGAGCTTCACAAACTTCTTTAGTATATTAGTCAGAGTGCCGTATGAAGCTGAGTCTCTAGTTTTACTCAAATTGTTGATCGCCTCCTTAGTTAAACCATTCTGTCTGAGATATAATCCTGCAAAAACAACAGAGAGTTAACAAAACTGGTTCAATAATACAAGTATTGAGAGCATCTATCAGGTTAAGAATACATTTACAATCAGTATGTCTCCGTAGATCGACTGAATAAGTGTCAATAATGGTCCGATTGTCACAACATTAATATTGAAAAGAGATGTGGCACACAATTTCCTGAATTGAAGCCATAAGGTTAAGGTAGTTGAAACTGCGGCTACATGCTGACAAATAATGATGGATGGATGGATTTGCCTGATTTGACGGTGGTCATTTTAGCAACTTGAGCAACGGAAAGTGTGTCATTTACTAAAAAAGTTTACAATGTGGCAATGAGCATGAAATTCAGTCCACAAATCTACAGTTTGGCCTATTGAATCGGGGAATAAAATGTACATGTGTATATGTGGACATCTAAATTGGGATATTGAGCTAATTAGTTACATTGTATCAGCAAATCACTGTATCTAGAATGTCAGTGGTTGTTAGGAAGTTGTCAAGGTATGGGTGCCTCATGCTTTGTGGAATTATTATCTAGTACCAAAAGAAAGGTAACAAATCAGCTTATCAGCCCAATTCAACTGTTTTGTGGTCGAGTTCCCATCCAGTGCTACCAAGGTCAGTACATTTACCTTGCATCTTTAAAATCCAGCTCATATCTTGGTTACAGATAGATGCATATTTGCCTATCAGATGAATTGCAGCTCGGTGTCGCTGCCGCTCAGTTGCTGGCTTCCTCCTCTCGGACTTGACTGTCTCTGTGATTATCTTGTACAGGGTAGGAATTCTACAATAATTTATAATGGTAAAATCAATCATGTAGTGATCATCTTACAGACCGGATGCAACGAAGAAATGGGGATATGAAATTGAATCAATTACAGCACAATGCTGCCCAGCACATTGTTTATGTTTGACTGAGGAAACTGCGCATTAGCATCACCAGCCAGTTCCATAACACGCTATGAATTTCAATGCCCGGAGTGAGAATATTATCTGCACAACAAGTTCATGTATTAACACAGTAAATTAATACAGCTATATGCATATCTCATCAACTTCTATGCTGCAGCCTGATAGGCCTTATCAAAAATCCACTTTCTAAGTCGTGAAATCAAAATAATGTTTAGAGAGGTTATCATTGCAATAGGGCATGTTAGCAAGATTCCCACAATGCAATTTTGGAATGGAAACCCCAGAAATACTCAAATCATATATACCGTCGTTTACGAAGTATAAATAGGAATTCCGAAATCATGCATTGTGGGATACTTTGTAACATGCCCTATTCCTGCCGGAGTTGAAATGGGTTAGCAGAATTACAGAGATAAAATACGGAAAATCCAATAATGACAACCGACATTTTGCAAACGATAGGACATATACTGTTATATGATGTAAGTTACCGTTCACGGAATTCTTTATCGAAATCCTCCACTGAGTGTTCAGTTTCAGGAGATGATCGTAGCAGGCTTGGCTGTTTTGCACTGCAAAAACCCTTCATCTCACTCTTGATAGCACTAAAAATAATGGTCCTCATTATCAAGCATATAGTACTGCAGCACAGCACTGTCACTTTCACTTCAGACAAGAAAAGGAATCAATAAAGCAATGTATCTGTAAGTAACCGTAACAGACTCAGCAAACTTAACGAGATAAACCAAAGTGATATACACAGCTTATTGTTGGCCACAAGATGACATTCCAAAATGCGTTTTCCTTTTAAATGCTCTACTATAATTTGATCAATAATCCTTACCAGATGACCTTCTTGACACAGTCGCATTTATCACTGAGTGCACTCGAACACTGAGACAGCAAAGTCGGAGTGGCAGCTGGTGAGGTCATATTCACCACATATGGGGCAAGAGGTGTGGCCAACTCCTCGTATTCAGCCAACTGAACATTTTCTAGCCGTCTACAATTTAGATTAATTCAGAATAAATGATCGGTGAGGCAGATTTTCATGACCATCATTGAACGGAGATCAATCAGTACTTGGAGTATCCCAATTGTGTGCATGCCCTTTCAGACAAATTACATGTAAGTGGTTTGTGACCAATCTATGGAGGCAGTGCAAGATGCTTACCATCCTTCTGGATGATGGTGCACAAATATATCAGCAAAATATACATAGCAAAATATAATTTTGACAAATTTCAGAGGGGTATCATTGTAGGGTTTGCATCAATCTACCGTGCAAAATAATCTTTCATTGAGCAACACTAAATTTCCGCCAAAATTTTTTTCAGTAGAGCATTCAATATAGGTAGCAGCATTATGGTGTTTTAGTGTTGACGGTTTTGTTCTGCATTCTAAGCGTCTTGGGCAAGCCACAAGAGAAATTTTTTTCTCTAACTTTCCCTGTTGTGAACTTTGGTTAGTAAAAGGTAAATGTGTTAGATCAGGACAGCTACCCGCAAACATACAGGAAAAGTGAGTGTGTTACATAGACAGCATCACATAGATGAGTGTTAGCTAATCACACCAGGGTTGGTGACAGACACATGTTAATAAACAATGTAGATGAGATTGACTGGGTGACATTTTGCATGCTCATTGAAGGAAAGTGTTCCATATGGGTTCTGTTCCCAAACAATGAACCGCACACACATGCAATATCCGCACACTAAACTACACTACCAATACACCATTGCAAGCTATTACTAACTTACCTTTCATAACTACACTGTGTTTCCTACTACACAGTGTAACTTAACATGTGGCTGAAAGAGATAGTTAAAACATTACTTTTGGAAACAAGACAAAGTTTAAAGACCTACTGAGATCCACTGTTTTCAACTATCTCAGTCACTCTTTTCAAAGTTGGCTTTAAAGACAGTAAATACAGTTTTGAGGTTAAAATGTTTGAATTTAACAACTCAATTTGATTTTAGAATCACAAACTAAAATGAATAGTGAGCTTACCCTTTACTAGTTTTAGCTAAAGGAAACAGAGATTTAACAGCATAGTAGTAGGTTTGATGGTTTAAGTCCCTATACTTGTCTGGAAGCCTGGCTATCAGATCTTTTAGATTTACCGTTGTACCACTGCATTCCACTAAGAGTTCTCTTATCTCACTCTGTAATAAAAAGATATCTAGTAAAAATATCTTGCCTTGGTTGCTAAAACTTAACTTACAGTATGATTTCACTATTGCAGGGAAGACACAGTACTGATACTTATGGTAAACACTCAATTTTGAACTTTCACATTGGTACTGAGAATGGGTTTTATCTGCAAGTGATAAAGACCTGGCTAAGTTTTGGCCTTCGGATTTATCTTGACAAGTACCAGTCACTCAAATGCAATGATGCAAAAATGTCCTGCACAAGCGTAAACGCTAAAGATCTTCAATGTTTGATATCCCACATATTGCTGTGTGGTTAACACATGATTTGAGATCATGATGATGGAGCAAAATAAAAGAACCAGGCGCGCAATAAAATGAGCGATATTTCAAGAAGCTATAGTAAGACCTATACGCGTTACTACAGACCATCAAGCTGCCAAGTGCAAATGGTCACAAAGCTACTAGTGGCTGACAGATCTTCGTTATTCAACTTGTGGGCAACAACCTCTGAAGATGGCGAGACTCTTCTCATTTTTCCGAGACCCAGTTTTAACTTTCAACCACAATTCCTGTGAGAGAATGAGCTAGTTTGCATACCTGGAGATTTGCCTGGCGTTGCTTTGTTTCACGTCCAGGAACCTTGCACTTCTTCTCCTTGGGTTTACCAGGTGTATTGGCAGATTTAGCAGGCTTCTGATATGACCTCTTTGCAGAAGAAGTTACACCACTATCAGCCATGTCATGAATTACCTAAAAACAAATATAGCTTATAGAGTATGCTTTAAGTGTGAAACATAAAGGTACATTGTATTAGTTTGTAGCCAACTTTGGTCAGTAGAAGCGATAGATGTTGGTGAAAACTAGGCTTACATGTTCGCAAATGGCCCCCTCCCACATCCTCTTGAGTCAGCATTGAATTCTTTGGGATAGAAAACCAGACAAGCCAACCATTCATATACTGTTTCAGAGGTCTATAAAGTTGGAATATATTGCCAAACAACATCTCATGTTATGGACTGCAGCTGCAGTGTGTACCTACTGAAACATGAGATATGGTCATTGACAGCTGGGACCTGAATGGGAGAGATATACCTTTATGTTCTGTGTAGGGAGCACAAGTAAAAGGTAAACACCCACAATATGAATTACACTGAAGTAATTACTAATTTAATGTGAAGCCCCAACTTTTGTTGTTGAGGCCAGGTAGAAGCATTCCTTGTACCAACAAGCAACAGGTATCATGTATGATTGGAAGGTGGATGAATCCTACTGAATGAAAGTCAGTGTTATTCACCTCCTCAGTTCACACTTAGGAATTAAAGTGTGAAAGAGCAGAGACAGAGGAGTAAGCAGCTAGTTTGTTGTTTAACTCATTGAAGAATCATTGATAATAAATATTCCAAATAAAATATCATCCTATGCCCATCCCATGGTGATGACATGGAGTTAGAGACTAGACTAGTTAGAGATCTAACTCCTTGATGATGATTATGATGATATAATATAAGTAACTAATCCTAAGTTATCCTGAGTTAATATCCAGATTTTATCTGCATTCAAACAAGGATTCTAATAATCAATAATAATTGAAACCAGCCCCTGGGGTTTTCATTACTACTTATTCTTGA
>ERZ1740067.2360-NODE-2360-length-11594-cov-7.113095_pt1 | contig 11594 bp, 5 predicted proteins | sample MGYA00581736_ERZ1740067 | MGnify/ENA primary metagenome ERZ1740067 (study PRJEB43018, sample SAMN04849236) | marine metagenome | isolation source: floating plastic debris | place: Pacific Ocean | collected 2008-08-27 | study: EMG produced TPA metagenomics... | reverse complement strand
TGAGATTCCTCGTCGTTCCGATAGTTATCGGAACTCTGTCGGAATGATATCTCGGGTTTGTCTAGTCATTTCGAATGGAAGTAAGAATTCTAACTAGCAATAGTTATTGGATATGTGTTAATTCAATATGGGAACATTCTCTTTTGTATATGAAGTGTTGCTAAAACCTTTAAAGCCTGCTCCACACTTTGAATCCCCTTAAAAACTAGTAATAATCTCAATCCAATTTAGGTTAGCATAACTCCCCTCCTTAGTTAGGGAGGGGTGGTTCCGATGACATTGGAAGCGGGGTGGGTGGTGTTTCAGTCCCTTCTTTCTTTCAGCAAAGCTAAAATCTACCTTCCACTTCCCTCGATTGCGCTCAGGATGATAGGGAAGGAACGGTTTCCTTTTTGATAATGCTATTTATAAGGCCAATTTTTTACTTCCTGAGGGTTAAAAAAAGCGGTAACATTATACATCTTCAAAATCCATTTATTTATAACCTATTGTACACTGGTTACAATAGGTAAAATATTGTAATTTCCGTGAAATCAATTATTTATATAAATATGATTTATTTTTTTGGTGCGTTTAGCCAGTACATTTGTTGTATCAAATAAATCATCTGTAAACAGTATGTTTTGGTATTATCTCTATATTTCATATGGAATGAATGTAGCATGCTGAAGCGCTTTTTTTACCTCTTATATTTCACTATCTTTTGTTGTTCCTGTGCAAATAGGGGTGGTGATGAATCACTGGGAAAAATCCCTGAAGTCGTTGATTATAACTTTCATGTCCGTCCCATTTTATCCGATAAGTGTTTTGCATGCCATGGCCCTGACGCCAATAAAAGAGCGGCCAATTTGCGTTTAGATATCGAAGAAGGAGCCTTCGCAAGTCTCAAAGACCATGAGCATAAACATGCTTTGGTAACAGGAAAACCAGAAGCGTCAGAAGTGTACCTTCGTATGATTACGGAAGACTCGACCTTAATGATGCCTCCCGTAACATCGAATTTGAAACTCAGTTCTCACGAAAAGAAACTTATTAAAAGGTGGATTGAACAAGGTGCGCAATACAAACCCCACTGGGCCTTTGTTGCCCCTGAAAAATCTGATTTGCCCAAAGTATCAAAAGAAGATTGGTGCTTGAATGAAATCGATCATTTCATTTTAAATAAGTTAGACGAAAAAAAAATTCTGCCCAATGCGAGAGCTGCTAAAACCCAGTTGCTCAAAAGGGTGTTTTTTGACCTAACAGGACTTCCCCCTACCGTTGAGGCGCAAAAAGCGTTTGAACAAGATAATTCACCTAATGCTTACGAAAATGTTGTGGATGAATTATTGGCAAGTCCACATTATGGAGAAAAAATGGCCCTTCATTGGCTTGATGTTGCCAGATATGCAGACACACATGGTTATCAAGATGATGGCTTGCGAACGATGTGGCCCTGGCGTGATTGGGTCATTCATGCGTTCAATGAAAATTATTCTTTTGACCAATTTTTAACTTGGCAGTTGGCAGGAGATTTGCTTCCAGAAAAAAATGTGGAAGCCCTACTGGCAACCGGTTTTAATCGAAATCATAAGATTACCCAAGAAGGGGGTGTGATTGATGAAGAATATCGGATTGAATATGTTACGGATAGAACAAATACGTTTGGTAAGGCTTTTTTGGGAATGACCTTTGAATGTGCCAAATGCCATGATCATAAATATGATCCAATTTCCCAAAAAGACTATTTCAGCACCTTTGCTTTTTTTGATAAAGTCCCTGAAAAAGGACTGCAAGGAAATATTTTCAAAGCTTCCCTTGCGGATCCCCCATTTTTAGAGATTACCGATACGATGATCGATGATATTTTAACTTTTGTCAACAAAGAAGACCCCGACAATGTCTCCGTCATGGTAATGGAAGATTCCGTTGGTATTCGTGATACCCATATTCTAGATCGCGGTAATTACGATGCAAAAAGTGAAGTAGTAGTATCCGATACACCGAAAGCTATCATGCCATTTGACACCATCAGTCTACCGCGTAATCGACTTGGGTTATCAAAATGGTTATTGCATGATGAACACCCGCTGACCTCAAGGGTTTTTGTGAATCGTATCTGGCAAGAGTTTTTTGGTCAGGGTATTGTTAAAACTTCAGGTGATTTTGGTATGCAGGGCAACTTGCCGACGCATCCGGAGTTATTGGACTGGATTGCAGTTGATTTTCGGGAAAATAATTGGAATATCAAGCGATTGGTCAAACAAATTGTCATGTCTTCCACCTACATGCAATCTTCAACTATCTCTAAAGGAAAACAAGAGAGAGATCCTGAAAATGTGTATTTATCGCGAATGCCACGAAAACGATTGGGTGCTGAATTGATTCGAGATCATGTGTTGGCGAGTAGTGGATTACTAAACGATGAAATAGGTGGCCCTAGTGTGAAACCCTATCAACCAGATGGCATATGGTTTGCCGCTACTTCAGGTAGAGGCGTATTAAAAGTATATGTGCAAGACCAAGGTGAAGATTTGTATCGTAGAGGTCTTTATACTTTTATCAAACGTACCGTACCTCCACCAGCGATGTTAACTTTTGATGCCTCTACAAGAGATCAATGCGAGGTAAGAAGATTTAGTACCAATACCCCGTTACAGGCATTGGTCATGCTCAATGACCCAACCGTGCTCGAAGCCTCTAGGGTATTTGCTGAAAAGCTTTTAGAAAAGGGTATGCAAAGTGAGAAAAGTATAGAAACTGCTTTTAGACGTATTGTTTGCCGTAAAGCAAAACCTGAAGAACTAAGTATTTTGATAGATTACCATAGTAATCAGATAACAAACTATCAATCCAATCCTGATGCAGCCTCTAAATTCATTTCGGTTGGTGAATATCAACCTATGAAAAACAGAGACCCGGTGACAGTAGCGGCACTAATGCAAGTAATCCACACGATTTATAATTTAGAAGAAGCTACTACCAAAAGTTAAGATTCTTATGGAAAAAGAAGTTTTAGAACATCGATTGAATGTAAATAGAAGACATTTTTTAGGTAAAATGGCACTTGGTGTGGGTAGTGCTGCTTTGGGATCACTTTTAATCCCTGACCTTTTTAAAGGTGGTGCACTTGAAAATGATGAATTGCCATTGGGCATAAAACACTTTGCCTCAAAAGCGAAACGTATTATCATGCTTTTTCAGAATGGGGCACCTTCACAATTAGAAAGTTTTGATTACAAGCCTTTGTTAAATAAAATGTATGGGCAAGATTTACCGGAGTCCATTAGACAGGGGCAGCGATTGACAGGTATGACGGCCCATCAAGAAAGGTTTCCATTAGTTGGGTCTAAATTTGGCTTTCAGCAGTACGGAAAATCAGGTACATGGGTAAGTGACCTATTTCCAAAAATTGCAGAAATCACCGATGACATCTGTGTCATTAAGACAATGCATACTGAAGCCATCAACCATGATCCCGCATTAACATTTATGCAAACTGGTGCGCAACAGGGCAATAGGCCCAGTATGGGGGCTTGGATGAGTTATGGGCTGGGCAGTGAAAACAAGAATCTGCCCGCGTTCTGTGTGCTGTTGTCCCGAGGAAAAGGAAATGGACAGGGGGTGTATTCAAAACTGTGGTCCAATGGTTTTTTAGACAACATACACCAAGGGGTACAATTCAGTGCCAGTGAAGATCCAGTATTATATCTCAATAACCCTGATGGCATTGATATGAAAGGCAGAAAGAAAATGCTCGATCATCTGGCTTCACTCAATGAAATAAATTTTCAGGAATTTGGAGACCCAAAAATCCATGCCCATATACAACAATATGAAATGGCCTATCGCATGCAAACGGCGGTACCAGAACTTACCGATTTATCAAAAGAACCCGACCATATCATCAAAATGTACGGAACCGATTGTATGGTTCCAGGCACCTATGCTTCGAATTGCTTACTGGCAAGAAAACTTTCAGAGTCCGGTGTTCGTTTTGTGCAATTGTACCATCAAGGATGGGACCAGCACGGTAATTTAGTTGAAGAGATGAGTTCGCAGGCCAAAGATGTAGATCAAGCATCAGCAGCCCTTATTAAAGACTTAAAACAACGTGGATTATTAGATGAGACATTGGTCATTTGGGGCGGCGAATTTGGCCGTACCAACTATTGCCAAGGAAAACTTGCCGAAGACCAATACGGGCGTGACCATCACCCTAAATGTTATAGTATCTGGATGGCAGGCGGAGGCATAAAAGGTGGAATTTCTTACGGAGAGACCGATGAATTTGGATATAACATTATCGAAGATCCTGTTCATGTGCATGATCTGCAGGCGACTATCATGCATTTGATGGGGCTTGACCATGAAAAGTTGACATACAAATATTTGGGGCGTAGGTTTCGCTTGACCGATGTACACGGTCACGTGGTAAAAGACATTCTAGCATAATATGGTGCGCTTCGCAAAAATAGTTTCCAATACCGTTTTTGTATTGCTGTGCATTTTGACCATACTGCTTTTTTTTGAGGAGTATGTTCGGGTTCCTTATTGGTTGCAACCCATTGGAAGGATGCACCCTTTGGTATTGCACTTTCCAGTAGTGTTGATTTTTCTACTGATTTTAACTACTTTTTTTAAGGGCTATTTAGGGTTGGATGCTTACCAAAAAATACATCAGTTTTTATTGTTGTTTACTGCTTTGACTACTACTTTGGCAGCGGTAATGGGTTTCTTTCTGTATCAAGAAGGCTATGATTCTGAATTGATGACATGGCACAAATGGTTGGGTGTTGGTCTGGCGTATATGACATATCTTTTCATATTCATTCACTCCACAAAGGGAATTTATCTTACTGCCTTATACAGTTGTGGCGTCTTAACGATATTCGTCGGTCATTTTGGGGCTGAAATTACCCATGGGGCCAATTTCTTGACAGCGCCCTTGGTTGCGTCTCGAATACCGGAAATCACAGAAGAGTCCCCAATTTTTGAAACTTTCGTACAACCCATTTTGAATAAGAAATGCGTGAGCTGTCATAATTCGGAAAAACATAAAGGTGGACTCAATATGTCTACCCATTCAACTATGATGATAGGCGGTGAAAACGGACCACTTTGGATAATGGGCAATAGTGAAGAAAGCCAACTGATGGTGAGGGCTTTGTTACCAATGGCAGATGAAGCGCATATGCCACCCCAAGGTAAACTGCAGCTTACAACAAAAGAACTGCAATTATTGGAACGGTGGATTGATTCTGGAGCAGATACACTGTCTTCATTGGCAAATCTACCAACTACTGATTCGCTGCATACTTTAGTACAAGAAGAATGGTATGAAAAAGTAGGCTCAAAAGCTAGGCATGTGTTTGCACCTGCAGATAAAGAATTGATTGTTTCATTGAATAATCCATACCGTACAGTGAAGCAACAATCACCAAAATCACCGGCCTTGGAAGTAGCCATTTTTGGGCAAAGTGCGTTTCAACCAGCATTGATTTCAGAACTTTTGGGAATCAAAGAACAGGTCGTTTCCTTAAATTTATCAGGTCTTCCCATCACCGATACCATGCTACAACCCATTTCAGAGATGGTCAATCTTGAAACCCTTAATTTGAATTTTACCGATGTGACCCACCAAGGTTTGGCCAAACTTGCTGCTTGTACAAAATTACGGTCTTTAGCAATATCAGGAACCAGTGTAACTGCTGATATACATGAAGTTCTAAACACTTTTTCTGACTTACAGACGCTGTTTTTATGGAATACCAGTATCACAGCCGATGAGGTATTAGAGCTGCAAAGCGCATTTCCGAAAGTACAGTTCGATACAGGTGACAACGATGTTACAGAAGAAAAGTTTCAACTGGCCGCACCACTATTGAAGAATGAAAGTGCCGTTTTAGGCAAGGGAGATATCATTGTCTTAGATCATAAACTGAAAGGTGTTAAATTGCGGTATACGCTAGATGGCAGTCAACCAGATAGTACTTCACAGCTATATAATGCACCCCTACAGTTTGATAAAACCTTTGTGTTGAAAACCAAAGCCTTTAAAACAGGTTGGGAGTCCAGTGAATTGGGTATTTTCAACTTTTTTCAGAAAGGAAAGAAGCCTGAAGATTTTGAATTGCTCTCTAAACCAGATTTCAGATACAAAGGGCTTGGTCCCCATGTGCTATTGGATGATTATATCAGTGGACAGGATAAAATGATTTCATTGGCTTGGATGGGTTTTATTGAAGAACCCTTGATTTTCATGTCAGATTTTGGAACAAACCCTCCTACACTTTCCAAAATGATGTTGAGTTATGGCATTGTGAACTGGCGGAAGATTATGCCGCCCGAATCTGTTGAAGTATGGGGAGGGTATGCAAAAGATCAAATGAAATTGATCAAAAGGAAAGCTTTTGGCTTTACTAAAGACGGTATTATTGATGGTGCGTCTAACGTTTCGGTTAAGTTTCCTCAAAGTAATTTTAGATATTATAAGATTGTTGCAAACCAATTTCAAAAAATACCAAGTTGGCACCAACATAAAGGCAAGAAATCAGAACTGTTTGTTGATGAAGTGTTCTTCTATGAATAAATATGCCTGCTAAGTGCGTATGTGAAGTTTAAAAAAAATTGAGATTCTTCATTATAGAAATCATCATAAAAAAGGCTTGAAGTACCTTATTTGAAAGATTTTATAGACTTGGGTTTATCTAAGAAAGTATGGAAGAAGTTGTTTGCATTTCTTTGTTAAAAGGTTCTAAAACCTTTAAGGCTTTTTCAATATTGGTAATGCCATCAAAAACCAATACCAATCGCAGGCCATTACGGGTTTGTTTTTCCTTGAGTTGACATTTTTGTGGATGCTTTTGAACGTATTGTAAAATTTGGGTAAACGCCAGGGTTTGGTAAAACTCCGATTGTTGATCGGCAATAAAATAGCCCAAATACTTCCCTTTCTTTAAAATCACCCGCTCCAACCCAATCGAAGTGGCGACCCATTTGATTCGAACCGAATTTAAGAGGTCTACGGCCTGTTCTGGCAATTCCCCAAAGCGGTCTATTAAAGACGTTTCAAATCGTTGTAATCCTTCCTCATCTTTGACCTCATTCAATTGGGTATATAAATTTAGTCGCTCTGTGATGTTGTTCACATAGTCATCGGGAAAGAGCAGCTCGAAATCAGTATCCAATTGGGTGTCTTTGACGAAAACCTTTTCCTTATCCGCTTCTACTTGATCATAGAGTTCCTTGAATTCATTTTCCTTCAGTTCGTCAATGGCCTCGGTCAAAATCTTTTGATAGGTCTCAAAACCAATCTCATTGATAAATCCGCTTTGTTCGCCTCCCAATAAATCACCGGCCCCCCGAATTTCCAAATCTTTCATTGCGATATGAAACCCGCTCCCCAATTCGGTAAACTGCTCCAAGGCTTGAATGCGTTTTCGTGCATCGGGTGTCATTACCTCATACGGCGGAGTGATAAAATAACAGAACGCCTTTTTATTACTGCGCCCAACACGACCGCGCATTTGATGTAAATCACTTAGCCCAAAATTATTGGCATTATGTATAAAAATGGTATTGGCGTTGGTGACATCGAGACCGCTTTCTACGATGGTCGTTGAGACCAGAACATCGAATTCACCATTCATAAAGGCCAACATCAACTGTTCCAATTTTTTACCTTCCATTTGGCCATGACCAATGCCTATTTTGGCATCGGGCACCAAACGCTGAATCATACCGGCCACCTCTTTGATATTTTCTATACGGTTATGGATAAAGAAGACCTGACCGCCTCGCTGAATCTCATAGGATACGGCATCGCGAATAATTTCTTCTTGAAAACGAATGACCCGACTTTCTATCGGGTAACGGTTGGGCGGTGGAGTGTTGATGACCGATAAATCCCGTGCAGCCATCAGGCTAAATTGTAAGGTTCTTGGAATTGGCGTTGCCGTCAAGGTCAAGACATCAACATTTTCTTTGATGGATTTTAATTTATCCTTTACGGAGACCCCAAATTTTTGCTCTTCGTCAACAATGAGCAATCCCAAATCTTTGAACTGTACATTTTTGTTCACCAATTGGTGCGTACCGATGACAATATCAATTTTACCTTGCCCTAATCGTTCTAAGATGTCACGTTTTTCTTTCGCAGTGCGAAATCGGTTGAGATAGTCAACGGTCACCGGTAAATCATCAAACCGCTTTTTAAATGTATTGCTGTGTTGAAATGCCAAAATGGTCGTAGGGACCAAAACCGCAACTTGTTTTCCATTATCAACTGCCTTAAAAGCAGCTCTAATGGCCACTTCTGTTTTACCAAAACCAACATCTCCACAAATCAGACGGTCCATGGGGCGTTCATTTTCCATATCCTTCTTTACGTCGTTCGTGGCCTTAGCTTGATCTGGGGTATCTTCATATAAAAAAGAAGCTTCCAGTTCATGTTGTAAATAACTATCTGGGGCATACTGATAGCCCTTCTCCAATCGGCGCTTGGCGTATACTTTGATGAGGTCGAAAGCAATCTTTTTGACCCTACTTTTGGTTTTTTGTTTTAGTTTTTTCCATACAGCGGAACCTAATTTAAATATCTTAGGTTCCTTGCCATCCTTACCATTGTATTTTGAAATTTTATGTAGGGAGTGAATACTCACGTATAGAATATCACGATCACCGTAGACCAATTTAATGGCTTCTTGCTTTTTCCCTTCAACATCAATTTTTTGAAGTCCGCCAAACTTTCCAATACCGTGGTCGATGTGGGTGACATAGTCCCCAATTTCAAGTTTATTCAGTTCTTTAAGGGTAATGGCCTGCTTTTTGGCATAGCCATTTTTTAGATGAAACTTATGGTATCGTTCAAAAATTTGATGGTCAGTATAACAAGCTATTTTTAATTCATTATCAAGAAAGCCTTGATATAAAGGAAAAACGACCGTGTGATAATGCACACTTCGACTGCGCTCAGTGCTGCCTCCATCACCGTGTTCTTGTAAAATGTCGTTAAAACGTTTGGCCTGTTGCTCCGTCGAGCAAAAAATATAATTGGTGTACCCTGCGTTATGGTTTTCGTTGAGGTTTTCAATGAGCAGGTCAAACTTTTTATTGAAAGAAGGTTGGGGTTTTGCTTTGAAATGTATTTCAGAGGCTTCGGAATGATTTTCTTGACCATTTATTTCAACTACTGAAAATTTCTTCAGTTGCACTTTGAGCAATTCGGAATTCACAAAAAGCTCCTCTGGTGTGGCGTGTTTGATTTCAGTGTTGAGCTTGACAAAGCGTTCTTTGGCCTTTTCAAAATTGGAGTCGATTTGACCAAAGACCAAGTCCAGGTTTTTTGAAAAAATAACCGTTTTTGAGGCGATGTATTTTAAGAAACTCTCACGGGTTTCTTGCATGAACTTATTTTCGACATTGGGAATAACTGTAATCTTTTTGACTTTTTCGGTAGAGAGTTGTGTCTCTACATCGAACGTTCGAATACTATCAACCTCATCGCCAAAGAACTCAATACGATATGGCTCATCATGTGAAAATGAAAATACATCAACGATTCCCCCACGTACTGAAAACTCACCAGGCTCGGTGACAAAGTCTACTCGTTTGAATTCATATTCGAAAAGGATTTCATTGAGAAATTCCAATGAAATGGTATCGCCGACTTGAAGCTTTTGGGTGTTCTTGTCGAGTTCTTTTCGGGTGACCACTTTTTCAAAAAGCGCGTCAGGATAGGTCACAATGACCGCCGGTTTTTTTTGTGAGTTGATGCGGTTCAACACCTCGGCGCGCAGTAATACATTTGCGTTGTCCGTCTCCTCAATTTGATAGGGCCTGCGATAGCTGCCTGGATAGAAGAGTACGTCTTTCTCACTGAGCAGTTGTTCTAGGTCATTTAAGATGTAGGCCGCTTCTTCTTTATCGTTCAATAGCACCAAGAAAGGCAAGCCAACACTTTTGAAACATTCAGAAATGGCGAAAGAAATGGAAGACCCTACAATGCCGTTGAGTAGAATTCTATGGTCTTTATTGGGGCTGATAGGTTGTGATGGGGCAATAGCTTCCTTCAGTTTCCGAAGTTGTGGAGACTGTTCAAAAAGTTGTGAAATCGTGGTTTTGGACAAGTCCGTTAATTTGGCGCAAAAATAAATGAATTGTCATTCCTGAGAAAGCGGGAATCTTTTTAATTGTTATCCTGATAATGGATTCCTGCCTGTGTCGGAACGACAGATTTATATCTTCACCACGCTCCCCTCAACAATAACAAAAATCTCATCTTCTTTTTTTGGGGTTAGGGTGTAGCTGCCCGTGAATTCACCAAAAGCGGGCAGGATGAGTTGCGTTTTGGTTTTAAAGAAGCAGGCAAGTTTTAAATGCTGTCGGCCAAAACCTTTAAGCCGTATCGAAGGATGAATATGACCGCAAAAATTAAATAAGCCCTCTCTTTCCTCAGGATGATGGGTGAGAAAAAAGTTCTCAAGCACCAACTCTTCAAAAATTTCAATATCCAACGCCCTAAATTTTTCTGGGGAGATGATATCATGGTTTCCAGCAATCAAGGTAATTTTTGAAGCTGTTTTTTCTACCCAGTTTTCGAACAGATTCCACTCTTTGTTAAGGGACGAATGGAACAGATCCCCAAGAAAAACGATGTGAAATGGTTGAAAATGACCGACCAACTCATCCAATAACAAAAAATTCTTGTGAATGGCTTTTCTGGGTACTGCAGCCCCAAACTTTCTAAAGTGCCCCACCTTACCCAAGTGCACATCTGAGATGAGCAATAATGATTTTGCCTCCCAGAACACCCCACAATGGGGATGGAGGGTGAAGGTTTCGTTTTTGATTTTTAGGGACACTGTCAACTAAAGGCCATTTTAAAAATTTCTCAATTTTGAAAGTTGTCTGAGGAATTCTTTGTCTTTTTCTTCTTTTTTAGATAACGGAGGATGTTCGATAAGTCCCAAACTTTCCAATCTATATTCTACGGTAGTTTGACTAACACCAAAAAATGCGGATAGGGCCTTAACAATTTTCCTGTGATCTTTTCGATTTATTTCTTGGTTATCAAGATAAATTTTACCCTGTTTACTAATTCCCATATTAGTCTGCACACTAATCAATCTCGCTATCAAAGTATTTTTAGGCATTAATAGAGATGCTGCGAAACAGTTTGCTTGCCATTCAACCCAATGTTTGTCATTTTCTAGTAAATGGGTCTGAGTAAAAAGGCTATAATCAGAATCTTTGAAGTTGTCATAAGTGAATTGATGTGTTTTTAATTTACTGTGGAGTAAGAAGTGTCCCACTTCATGTGAAAAAACGAAGGGATATCTGATTGAATCGATAATTTCTTGGTTGATAAAAATAGTTCCATTCTTAACGTCATAGTATCCTAATTGACTTGCTCCGTTTGCGTCAACAATGTTGTATTCGGACTTAATTTTTAAACCATGTTCATTTTCCAAAAATTGGGATACCTTCTCCAAAGGTGTATTCCAATACCTTTTGGTAATGTTATCGTCAATCCTATTTAAAAAATCTACTGCTATTTGATTTATATCATTGGCAGAGAGCTTTTTAAGGCCTTTTATCCTTTTGGGCAATAA
>ERZ1740067.2359-NODE-2359-length-11594-cov-7.221076_pt1 | contig 11594 bp, 13 predicted proteins | sample MGYA00581736_ERZ1740067 | MGnify/ENA primary metagenome ERZ1740067 (study PRJEB43018, sample SAMN04849236) | marine metagenome | isolation source: floating plastic debris | place: Pacific Ocean | collected 2008-08-27 | study: EMG produced TPA metagenomics... | reverse complement strand
CAGCGCAAGCGCCTGATGGATCGCTTTTTCAAGGGTCGTCGAGAATGAAGGCACGATCAGTGCTCCTTATCGCTCGGGGTCGGAGGGGCAACGAGGTATGTCGAGGCCCCAAACCAACCATGGCCTCACATGTTTAAGTTTGGTTGAAGATCGCCAAGCTTCAAGGATTTTCTTGATCTTGACACTCACAAAGGCGCGCGTTGATGCGCAGATGGGCTCGTTTTAAGGCGCGGCATGCGGCCAAACGTCTCTAGAAGTTGTTCTTGCGTGTGCGGATTTCGACAAAGACGTCAACAGGGTCAGCCCCGTCCATCCCCAAATGGGCCTGGATTGCGGGATCGTCGCTGCGCAAAAACGGGTTGGTGGCCAATTCCTCGGCCAAGGTGGACGGAACGGTGGGCTCGCCTTCGCGTGTGGCGGCTTCAACCGACTGGACCCGCGATATAAGGTCGGGATTGCCTGGATCAATGGTCAGGGCGAATTTCCCGTTGGCGGCGGTGTATTCGTGACCGGAAAAAATCAGCGTGTCCTCGGGCAGGGCCGCGAGCTTTTGCAGGCTCTCGTGCATCTGCGGCATCGTCCCTTCAAAGACGCGCCCACAGCCCAGGGCCATCAGGCTGTCGGCGGTAAAGGCCGCCTTGGCGTCGGGAAAGTGCAACGCGATGTGGCCCAGCGTGTGGCCGGACACATCAATCACGCGCCCCTCGACCGCCCCGATCTCGACCCGGTCGCCTTCTTGTAGGGTCACATCCAGCGCAGGCAGGCCCGTCTCGTCCAGAAAGGCCATGATCGGGGTCGCTTCGGGCGCGTCGATCAGTGCCGTGGCCCCGGTCGCCGTGTCATGGGCCACAAAGGCGTAATTGTCGTCCAGACAGGGGATCGTCGCGATTTCAAGGGCCATGGCAAAACGTCTTTCATCTTCGTAAGCTTATATGAATAGGTGGCGTGCACGCACCGAAAGGGCAAGGCCGATGCATCTTGATGTGCAGGATCTGCGGAACTTTTACTATCGCAGCGCGCTGGGGCGTGCGGCGCAGGTGTCGTTGCGGTCGCGCCTGGTGCAACTCTGGCCCGAGGCCAAGGGGCAGACGGTGGCGGGGTTCGGCTTTGCGATCCCGCTCTTGCGGCCCTATCTGGCCGACGCGCGCCGGGTGATCGCCCTGATGCCGGGCCCGCAGGGGGTGATGCCGTGGCCTGCCAATGCGCCCAACGTGTCGGTCCTGACCGAAGAAACGCTCTGGCCGATCGAGACGGGACATGTGGACAAGTTGATCATGCTGCACGGGCTCGAGACGTCCGAACGGGCCTTTGACCTGCTCGAAGAGGCGTGGCGGGTGCTGGGGCCGGGGGGCAAGGCGCTGTTCATCGTGCCCAATCGTGCAGGCCTCTGGAGCCGGCGTGACCGCACGCCCTTTGGCTTTGGTCGACCCTATTCCGCCGGCCAGCTCGAAACGCAGCTGCGCAAGCACCAGTTTCTGCCTGAACGGCATCTGGGCGCGCTCTACCAGTTCCCCTCGTCCAAGCGGGTGTGGATGAAGTCGGGGCCCATGTTCGAACGTGTGGGACGGTCCATGCCCGGGATCTTTGCAGGTGGCGCGTTCATGGTCGAGGCGTCCAAGCTGGTCTATCCGCCCAAGGGAAAGGTCGCGCGCAGCCAGGCCAAGAAACAGGCGATCCCGCAGGGTGTGCCAGCCCCCATCGCAGGCCGGGTATAAGCCGCTCCGCAGGACCTGCCCGCGACGTCACTCGGCAAAATGACAGGCCACGCGGCTGCCTCCGATGGTGCGCAACGCGGGCCGCTCGCTGCGGCAGCGGTCCGCGGCCAGCGGGCAGCGCGGGTTGAACGCACAGCCGGGCGGCGGGTTGATCGGATCGGGGATCTCGCCCTGTGGCGGCGCCACCTCGCGCCCGAACCCGTCAAGCTTGGGGGCCGCGGCCAGCAGCATCTGCGTGTAGGGATGCTTGGGATCGTCAAAGAGCGTGTCCGGATCCGCCTCCTCGACCAGTCGGCCCAGATACAGCACCCCTATCCGGTCGGCCATGTGCTGCACCACGGTCAGGTCGTGGCTGATGAACAGATAGGTCAGGCCGAACTGGTCCTTCAGATCGCTCATCAGGTTCAGCACCTGCGCCTGCACCGACACATCCAGCGCGCTCGTCGGCTCGTCGCACACGATCAGCTTCGGCTCCGACGCCAGGGCCCGCGCGATGCAAATGCGCTGCCGCTGCCCGCCCGAGAACTCATGCGGAAACTTGCCTGCATCCCGCGCGCTCAGCCCCACCTGCTCGAGCAACCGCTCGGCGAGCCCGTCCGTCGCGCCGCCCCGCGCCGCCACAGGCTCCGCAATGATGTCCCGCACTCGCCAGCGCGGGTTGAGCGATGCATAAGGGTCCTGAAAGATCATCTGGATGTCGGATCGGATGCTTTCGATCTTTGCCGCATCCGTCTCGTGCGCCAGATCCACCCCGCGAATGTCCACGTGCCCTTCGGAGGGGCGCAACAGCCCCACCAGCATCTTGCCGATGGTCGACTTGCCCGACCCGCTCTCGCCCACCAGCGCATAAACGGTGCGTTCCTCGATCTCGAAGGACACGTCCGACACCGCCGTCAGCAGCGCCTTCGGCTTGCGCTCGATCAGCCGGTTCAGCCAGGGTTTCGAGACGTCGAAGATGCGCGTGAGATTGCGGATGGAAACGATGGCCATCAGGCAACCTCCTCCCGCGCGATGGGGTGGAAACAGGCCGCACGGCCCGCCCCATCCTCGATCCGCGGGCCGGGGTCCGCCTTGCAATCATCCTGTGTGTAGGGACATCGGGGATGGAACGCACAACCCGCAGGCAATGCATCCAGTCGCGGCATCGCGCCGGGGATCTGGTGCAACCTGTCCTTGCCCCGCGATGCCAGCGGGGTCGAGCCCATCAGCCCGTCCGTATAGGGATGTATCGGCGCTGCCAGAACCTCGCGCACGGGGCCAAGTTCCGCCAGTTGCCCCGCATACATGACTGCCACGCGGTCCGCTGCCTCGGCAATCACACCCATATCGTGGGTGATCAGCATCACCGCCGTGCCCCGCTCGCGACACAACCGCTTTAACAGCGCGATGATCTGCGCCTGCACCGACACATCAAGCGCGGTGGTCGGCTCATCCGCAATGATCAGCGACGGCTCGGCACAGAGCGCCAGCGCGATCACGACCCGCTGCCGCATCCCGCCCGAAAACTCGTGCGGATAGCTGTCGACGCGCTGGGCGGCCCCGGGAATGCCCACCTCTTCCAGCGCCGCGATGGCGCGCTTGCGCGCCTCCGTTTGTGTCAGGTCGAGATGCGCCAGCATCGTCTCGGTCAGCTGGTCGCCGATCTTCAGCAGCGGGTTGAGCGAGGTCAGCGGGTCCTGAAACACCATCCCGATCTCTTTGCCCCTCAGCCGCCGGATCGCATCGCGTCCCAGCGTGTCGATGCGCTGCCCGTTCAGCAGGATCTCTCCCGTTGCGATATGCGCAGGCGGGTTCAGCAACCCGATCACCGCATTCCCCGCCATCGACTTGCCGGCCCCGGATTCGCCCACAACGCCCAGGATCTCGCCCGCCGCGATGTCGTAGCTGACTCCGTTCACAGGCCGCAGGATACCGTGCCGCGTGGGAATATCCACCGTGAGGTCGCGGATGGTGAGGACGGGGCTGGTCATGTTTTTATCTCGTCCCAGTTACGTATTTGCTGATGTCTGAGCGAGGCGCGCAGCCTGCAAGCCGCAGGCTTGCCGTGTCGCGCCAGCGGTGCCCGGAAGACTTGCGACGTCTCGCCGTTCGGCGCATGTGCGCAACTTGTTCCGGTAACCCAAAGCGCGCATCAGGTCGGGCAGGGCGCATCCCCGCTGCACGATTTTTCAGCGCCGCTTCGCGCGCGCAGCATTTATTCTGCGTCGCAGCATTTTTTCCATAGGTCAAGGGCCGACCCCATGCCAAGCTGACCCTACAGCACATCAGGGAGGGCAACCGCGCACGGCAAGGAGTACGCCAATGTGCCTGACCACCGAAGCCTTTGCTTTGTTCCTGACCATCCTGGGCAGCGACATCGTCACCGCCGACACGACCCGCGTTACGGTCCACGCAACCTCGGGCGATGTCGCCTGGCACGCGGTCGTAGATGAATGGTGCACCGCAGCACCCTTTGCCGGGCCGCCGCAATTCCTCGTCCGCGCCAATACCGAAACTCCCGCGCGCCCGCGCCCCTGAGACAGGAGACCGCCCCATGTGCCTCACAGCCCAATCCTTTGGCATGCTGCTCAGCCTGATATCCCTCAACAACGTCACGGTGGGTGATGGACACGTGGTCGTGCACCTACCCGACGGCGATGTGCACTGGCTCGCTATGGGCCCTGAATGGTGCACGGCCTCCGGCGCGGCCCACCTCGCATTCCGACTCGATCCGCCCAAAAGCGTCATCTGAGCCTCGGGTTCAGCGCATCGCGCAGCCAGTCGCCCAGCAGATTGACGCTCAGCGCAAGCGCCAGCAGCGTCATCGCCGGAAAGAACAGGATCCACCACTCGCCGGAGAACAGGAAACCCTGACCGATGCGGATCAGCGTGCCCAGGCTGGGCTGTGTGGGTGGTGCGCCCACCCCGAGAAAGGACAGCGTCGCCTCGGCAATGATCGCGAGCGCAAGGCTGATCGTGGCGATCACCAGTACCGGGCTCAGAACGTTCGGCAGGATGTGCCGCACCATGATCGCGGGGCCCGAACGGCCGATCAGGCGGGCGGCGGCCACGTATTCCTTGTTCTTTTCCACCAGCGTCGCGCCGCGGACGACGCGGGCGAACTGCACCCAGTCGCTGAGGCCGATGGCGATGATCAGCACCCAGATTGCCACCTGGTCGCGGTATTCGACAGGCGTAATCCCCTTGGCGATGCCAAAGATCAGCATTGCCACGAGGATGCTTGGAAACGTCAACTGCACATCCGCCACGCGCATGATGATCGTCTCGGTCCAGCCGCCCACATAGCCCGCGAGCAGGCCCAGCGTGATCCCTAGCACCATCGCAAAGAGCACGGCGGCCGCCCCCACAAACAGCGATATTCGCATGCCATACAGGATGGTCGAAAACACATCGCGCCCCTGATCGTCCGTGCCCAGCCAAAAGCTGTCGCCGGTGAACGCATTAGGCGTCATGGGCCGCGAGAAGCCGTTCATGAGGTTGAGCGAGGCCGGATCGAACGGATCGAACGGCGCGATCAGCGGTGCCAGAACCGCGCCCAGCACCAACACCAACGTCACCACAAAGCTGGCGATGGCCACGGGCGAGCGCTTGAACTGGTAGAAAAAGTCCGACTGCAGCGCGAGCGACAGGCGCGACGGGTCCTTGACCGCAACGGGCGCGTCGGGGGGCAGGGGGGTGTCAACCATCAGTGCGCTCCGGTCCGGTCCGCCCGCAGGCGCGGATCGATGGCGAAATACAGCATGTCCACGATCAGGTTGATGCCCACGAACATCACCGAAATCAGCATCAGATAGGCGGCCATGACGGGGATATCCACGAACTGCACGGCGTTGATGAACAAGAGCCCGACACCGGGCCACTGGAACACCGTCTCGGTGATGATGGCGAAGGCGATGATCGACCCCAGCTGCAACCCCGTCACCGTGATCACCGGCACCAGCGTGTTCCTGAGAGCATGGCGAAAGTTCACCGCCCGCTCGCGCAGGCCCCGGGCGCGGGCAAAGCGGATATAGTCCTGCCGCAACACCTCCAGCATCTCGGAGCGCACCAGCCGCATGATCAGCGTCATCTGATAAAGCCCCAGCGTGATCGCGGGCAGGATCAACGCCTGCAACCCGCTTGCCGTCAGAAAGCCGGTGGACCAATTACCGATCTTCACCACCTCGCCCCGCCCGAACGAGGGTAGCCACCCAAGCTCGACGGAAAAGAGGTAGATCAACAGGATACCGATGAGAAACGTCGGCAAAGACACTCCGATCAGTGACACGGTCATGATCGCATGCGCCGCAAACCCATTGCGCCGGATCGCCGTGAACACGCCAAGGGCGATCCCAAACGCAATCGCCAGAAATCCGCTCACCGCCGCAAGTTCCAGCGTCGCAGGCGCCCGCTCCAGCAGGATCTCGGCCACGGGCCGCCCCTGCCGGTAACTCACCCCGAAATTGCCCTGCACCGCCCCTTCGAGAAAGCGGTAGTATTGCACGAAGAAGTTCTGATCGAGGCCCAGCTGCGCCCGCAACCGCTCCACATCCTCCATCGTACGTTCCTGCCCCAGCATGTTGTCGATCGGATCGCCGACAAAGCGGAACATGGAAAACGCGACAAGCCCCACGACCAGCAGGACAATGGCGCTTTGGAACACACGTTGGATGGTGTAGGCGAGCATGCGCACAGCAGATATGCCGCAGCCCGGAGGGTCAAGCCCAAAGCACGGGCGCAGTCGGGCGGGCGCGGCCAAAGGGCGCATACCGACTGTCCTCTGCGCCCTAAATGCGCAGCATGGATCATGTCAGCCGTATCAAGGCGCTCGTACTGGGCGCACTCACCCCGCCGCCCGGTCCAGGGCGCATCGCCCTGGCCTTGAGCTTTGGCGCGGTGGTGCATCTGATCTTTGCCTTGGCCGTTCTTGCCATGATCGCCGCGATGTTCTTTGGGATGAGCCGCAGCTTCGGCACCGTGCCCTGGCCTTGGGCTGTCCTCACCAATGCTGCGCTGGTCCTGCAATTCCCGCTGGTCCACTCGGTCCTGCTGACCGGCCCCGGGGGCCGCTGGCTTGCCCGCGTGATCCCAGGCCCGCACGGGGGCACGCTGAGCACCACCACCTACGCCATCATCGCCTCGGTCCAACTGCTGGCGCTCTTTGCGCTATGGACCCCGAGCGGTATCATCTGGTGGCAGGCAACCGGCCCCGCCCTCATCCTCACCACCAGCCTCTACACCCTGTCATGGCTGCTGCTGATCAAGGCCAGCTGGGATGCAGGGGCCGAGGTGCAATCGGGCGCGCTTGGCTGGATGTCCCTGATGAAAAACGCCAAACCGCGCTTTCCCGACATGCCCACTGGTGGCCTCTTTCATGTGATCCGCCAGCCGATCTACGTGGCCTTCGCCCTGACGCTTTGGACCGTGCCGACATGGACACCGGACCAGCTGGCGCTGGCGCTCACGCTGACCGCCTATTGCCTCGCGGCCCCCAAGCTCAAGGAACGGCGGTTTCAACAGCGCTATGGCGACCGGTTCGACCGGTACAAACGCGCCGTGCCCTATGCGCTGCCCCTGCCCAAAGGACGCCCCGATGCCGGACCCCCAGCGCAACATCCTCGCCATCTATGACGACGTCGCGGCGCAGTGGTGGTCCGATGTCATCCGCTGGGTCCGCACGCTGAAAAACCTCGTGCCGGGGCGGCTGAAATACTTTGATCGGCACATCGACTGGGCAGGCAAGGCGGTGCTCGATCTGGGCTGCGCAGGCGGGTTCATGGCCGAGGTGCTGGACGACCGTGGCGCGCAAGTCACAGGCATCGACCCCGCCGCGCAGGCGATCGAAGCGGCGCGCGCGCACGCAGCCCAAGAGGGCCGCGATATCCGCTACGACGTCGGCATGGGTGAGGCGCTGCCCTACGACAGTGCGGCCTATGACGCGGTGGTCTGCGTGGATGTGCTCGAACATGTGCAGGACCTCGATCAGGTGCTGCACGAGGTCGCGCGCGTGCTGAAACCCGGCGGCATGTTCCTCTTCGATACGATCAACCGGAACCCGATCGCGCGGCTCGCCACGATCACTGTGGCCGAGGATATCCTGCGCCTTCTGCCCAAGGGCACGCATGACCCCGCCATGTTCATCCGCCCGTCCGAACTGACCCGCGCCATGACGGGCGCAGGGCTCGCCCCCGGCCCGATGACGGGCCTCGGCCCCCGGGGCCTCAACCGTCGCGGTGATCTGATCTTTGGCCCCCTGCCGCTGCGCGCCGTCCTCTATATGGGCACCGCTGTCAAACCCGACCTGCCTGCGTAGGATGGGCGCAACCCATGATGGCCCACACCGCTCAGGCGGCTTGAGACGCAGCCACATCGAACAGCTCCGCAATGATCGGGCGCCGGTCCGTAGCCCGCGCTGCCACCGCCGTCTGCAAGGTGAGGTCCAGCGGCTCACGCTGCAGCACCTCGGCTGATGCGATCAGGGGATGGTCATAGCCGCCCGGAATGATCGCCTCACCAAATCCCGCGCGGGCCAGCACCACCGCACCCAGAACCGTATCGGCGACACTGGCAAAGGCGTCACCGTCGCCCGCCTCATCGGCCAGCGCCGTCATCAAAACCGGCGCCTCCCGGTTGGGATAGCCGATCATGCCCGTCTGACCGTCTTCGGGGCCGAAGCGCAGCCGCAGCCCGGTGCAGTCGTGCACCACCCGCTGGCGCAGGCCCGGCGTCTGTACCGGCGGATGCAGGAACGCGATGTCGAGCGTCCGCGCCTCCAGCCCCCGTTCCAGTTGCGCCGTCGATGCCTCGGTCACTTGCAACCGCAGCTTTGGGTGGCGCAGACGGATGGCGCGCAGCGCACCTACCAGCACGGTCTGCGCGACGATCTGGGTGAACCCGACGCGCACGATCTGTCCGCGCCCTTCGACGGCGTCGCGGGCCGTCCGCTCGGCTGTCTGCGCCGATGCGATGACGTCCTGCGCAGCATCGAACAGCGCAAGGCCCACCGCCGTGGGCTCCACCCCGCGGCGGTCTCGGTCGAAAAAACGTGCGCCGAACCGGTCCTCCATCCGTTTCAGCCGCGAGGTCAGCGATGGCTGGCTGACGCCCAGATGCTCGGCCGCGCGGCCAAAGTGCCGATGCGTGAAGATCGCGATGATCGCGTTGTAATCGGCCAAGTCCAGCTGGCTCATCGATAGTCCGCCCCTATCAAACTTATCACCTGATAGTCTGGATATCGCGCGCTGTCACCCGATCTAAAGGCTCACAGATCCGGTTCAACAGAAAGGCAGCCCCATGCGCATGTTCCTCTCCACCCTCGTTTTTGTTAGCGCAAGCGCCACTGCGGCCCTGGCCGATCCTGCCCGTACGACCGCGCAGGTCCAGACGCTCTTCACCGCATTGGAACAAGGCGACATGGGCGTCGTGTCGTCCATGATGGCCGATGATGTGGTCAAGACTGTGGCCTATGCTGCCAGTGGGGATACGACCCCCGAAAGTCAGCGCATCTTTGACGGCAAGGCCGCCGTGATGGGATATTTCGAAGGGGCCAGGCAGCTCATTCCACAGGTCGCCTTTGTCGACACCGACATCACCGTCTCCGCAGGGGGCGAAACTGTCTTTGTTCAGAACCGCGGAGATATGGTTCTGGCTGACGGGCGGGCCTACAGCAACCTCTATGTCTGGCGCGTCGACTTCGAAGGGGGCCAGATCGTCGAGATGACCGAGTATTTCAACCCGGTCACCGCCGCCCTAGCCTTCGGCCGCCCGCTTGGCCCCGACAACGCGGGCGAATAGCGGCTGGCAGGATGGGTTGTTAAGCGTCCACACGTCCGCGGTGCCCGAGGCAAAATCGCGATACATCATGTGGCCATTGCCAGGGGCGGAATTGCCCCCGGCGCGGGGGCGCCCGATCAGTTCACAGTCACCCACCGCAGGATAAAGAAGTTGTCGGGCCGTTGGGTCAGCGCGATGTTCGAGGCCGCCCCCCACACCAAGGGCTGCACGTAAAGCGGCACATAAGCCACCTCGTCCTGCAGGATGCCCGTCACCTCATCCAGCATCGCCTGCCGCTCACTGTCGTCAATTTCCGACTGGATCCGGGGCAGCAACTCATCCACGCGGGCGTTGGAATACCCCCCGAAATTCCAGCTTCCCAGCTTCTTTTCCTCATTGGGGGTGGAGGCCAGGAACCGGATCGGATGCTCGGCGTCAAACGTGCCGGGGGACCAGCCCAGCAGGTACATGTCATAATTGTCGGCCCGCAGCTCCGGCCAGTAATTCTGGACTGGCATCGCATCGAGGACGGCGGTGATCCCCACCTGCGCCAGCATGCCGGTCACCGCCTGACAGACCGCCTCATCGTTGAGGTAGCGATCATTGGGGCATTTCAGCCCGAACGAAAAGCCGTCCGCATAACTCGCCTCGGCGAGCAAGGCGCGGGCCTGGTCGGGGTCGAACGCGGGCCGGTCGGCGAGGGTCGCGGAATAGCCCCGCATCGCAGGGCTCACCAACTGGCTGGCCGGTTCGGCATTGCCCCGCATGATCGTCTGCAGGATCGCGGGCACATTGATCGCGTGCGCCACCGCCTGCCGGACGCGCACGTCCGAGAAAGGATTTTCGCCTGCCGTGTCCGACGAGAATTTCAGCGCCTCCGCCTCGTGCGGAAAGCCCAGCATGATCACCCGCGCCTCGATCCCCTGGATCACCTGCACGCCCTCATTGCCCGCGAGCCGTGCTGCGTCCTGGATCGGCACCGGGTTGATCAGGTCGACATCGCCCGACAGCAGGGCCGCGACCGCGGTGGCGGAGTTCTGGATCGGCGTCAGCTCGGCCTGCGTGATGTTATGCGTGGCCTCGTCCCACCACCCGTCAAAGGGTTCCAACACGGTGCGCAATCCCGGCTCCCGCGTGGTGACCCGGAAGGCACCGGTGCCGTTGGTGTTGAGGGTCGCGAAATTACCGCTTTCCTTGTCTGGCAGTGTCGTGTTGTTCGCCTCGGCCCAGCCGCTGTCCATGATCATCCAGTTGGCGATGCTGTCGGGAAAGATCGGGTTGGGTGCTGTGGTCATGATGTCGACGGTGAAATCATCGACCTTGATCACCTCCGACACAGGCGCGAACCAGCTGCGCACGTCCGACGCCTCGCTCGAGGCGCGCTGATAGGAAAAGATCACGTCATCGGCGTCGAACGCTTCACCGCCCTGAAATGTGACCCCCTCGCGCAGGGTAAAGCGCCAGCCTGCGCCATCGCCAATCGGCTCCCACGCTGTGGCAAGCGCAGGCTCGATCGACATGTCTTTGCCCCGGCGCACGAGGCCCTCGTAGACATTGTTGAGAAAGCCCAGCACCGGAGCAGAACTGACCGCGTGCGGGTCCATCGTCTGCGGGTCGGTGGTTTCGGCCCATTTGAATGTCTCGGCCATGGCGGGTGCAGCAGCAAGTGCGAGTGCGACGGGGAGCGAGAAGCGGAGCATGGGCATCCTTTCTTTGTGGGGCTGGGCGTATCGCGCCCACTAAACCCGAGCGTGTGTCGAAAGGGAAGGGTTGGCATCGGAATGTGATTGCTGGCGCGCGGAAAAGGGTTTTGTAGGGCTCAAATGAGCCGAGGTGGTTGTGTGCGGCGCACACGCACCGCGAAAAACGCGGCATTAGCGAAAAACCTCAGGCTACTGCACGGCGGAAGAACGGCCATAGGGCGGCTTGCGGCATGGATCAAACGTCAAGCCCACAGCGCCAAGAACTGACTTTGGCTTCTCCCGCCTTCGATATGAGCACGGCTTGCTAAGCTGGGGAGGTATCTGCGAGAGCGCGGTGCAACAAAGACTTGAGCAAGTCTTGCTCGCTCTTTGTAATCGGGGCGAGGATTTCGCCAATCGTATCGGCCACAGCCTGTTGGATCGC
>ERZ1740067.2358-NODE-2358-length-11596-cov-4.222771_pt1 | contig 11596 bp, 12 predicted proteins | sample MGYA00581736_ERZ1740067 | MGnify/ENA primary metagenome ERZ1740067 (study PRJEB43018, sample SAMN04849236) | marine metagenome | isolation source: floating plastic debris | place: Pacific Ocean | collected 2008-08-27 | study: EMG produced TPA metagenomics... | reverse complement strand
ATTCCAGATTCAGCACGTTGGCCCAAATCGAGGCGTCCCCCGCGGCACGTTCAATCGGAAAAAAGCGCCGCTCTTTAATGTCGCCGCGTTGGATATCTCGCCAAAGCGCCTCGCCGCTCGTCATTACCGTTTTGAATAGGTGCGGCGCAAACCCCATCGTTGCGATGCGTTCGGCATTGGGTGCGGCACGTTTCCCTGAATTGCTCAACACCCCCATGGCCACTCCGTTTTGGGCCAAAAGCTGGAGCGCGCCAATCGTACCTTGATAGGGTGTGCTTCCATTATGAAGCACACCCCATTGGTCAAAGATTAACGCATCATAGGCCCCCGCGACCTCGGCGATGGTGTCGAGCGTGCGGGTCACTGCGATCAGTATTCGGCAAGATCCTTGGGATCGACGAGGCCTGCGAGATATGTTTCCGCTTCGTCCTTAGTCATTGCAGGTGCTGCCTTTGATGCCATTCCGTTCTGCATATCGCCGAAGTAGAATTGGAACCCAGGGATCGGCTGACGACGGTTGCGGATCGGCATTCCTTCGTAGGGAAACACATCCGAACGCGCATTCGCCCCTTCATCATGGCAAGGCAGTACGTAGTCTGCGCGCTTGTCAATTTCCTCCACGGACTTCCATCCCTCATACGAGTTTACAAAACGGGCAGGCACCCAATGCCGCCACCCCTCGGCCGGATTTGGCTCAAGGTTTCGCTCTACGAAGATGGCATCGCCTGCAACGACAATGTCGCCCATGGCGGTAGCAACGGTAACGCCCATGTGCCCAACCGAATGGCCGGGCGTGTGGAACATCGTGATCCCAGGAAGAACTTCACATTCGTCGGCAACTGCCTCGAACACACACCCGGCATAGGCTGGTTCGATCCCCAAGTAACCGGATTCGTACGTGCGATAGTATAGGGGAAGCGGATTGTAGGCCATTTCGATCTCGGCCTTCGGAGCGATGTAGCGAGCGTTCTTAAATTTCTTCATGTTCTGCACGTGATCCCAGTGCAAATGCGTGAACACGATCGCATCGATTTCGTCGGGATGCACGCCAAGCTTTTGCTCGAGGTGATCATGTACCTCCAAACATCCGCGCTTGTCACATTTGTGGTGGTATTTTGTGGCGCGCTCGGCATCACAAAGGCCCGTGTCGATTAGGATTTTGTGCTCTCCGGTGTCGACATAGTGACAGTATACTGGGTTCCAGTATTTCTTCCCAGCGGGACCCTTCCAAAAGATGTAAGTGCCCAAGTCGGCTTCTAACCAGCCTGTGTTGATCGGATATATCTTGGTCTCTTGCACACCCATACGGGGCACTCCTTCCGCCGAGTCGATTTTTGTATACAAAAAGCGCGATCAGCATGCAGATGCAAGATAAATCTGAATTCTACGCTCAGTTCGCTTCCAATGTCCGCAGAAAACTCTCAGTCATATGGGCGCGCATGCCGTCAGAGGCTGTTTTTGAATCTTCTGAAAAAATTCCAGCGATAAGGTCTTCATGACTGCGGGCTGACGCGATTAAATCCGCATCCGTCGAGAACTTCTTGGCACGGAAGGGGCCAGTGCGCCGTCGGAAGTCGGCAGCAATCTCGGCGATGTAGGGATTGCCGGTGGCGCGATAGATCGCTTCGTGAAAGGCTTCGTTGGCTCGGAGATACGCATTTCGATCCGCGCTTTCGGCGGCGGCCATGCAGGCCGCTTGCGCGCGCTCGATCTCTGCCCGGCTCAACAAGGTAAGGCGCTGCGCCGCGATCCGCGCACAGGTCGCTTCAATTTCATGCATGGCTTCAAAGATTTGCGCTAATTCTTCGCGTGAATACTCCGCAACACGGACCCCCCGCTTTTCCCCAGGTACGAGAATGTCTTGCGCCGCGAGGCGTGTGAGTGCTTCGCGGATGGGTGTGCGCGACACGCCAAATCGTTCGGTGAGTTTTACCTCGTCCAATCGCTCACCAGGCCGGAGCAGGCCGGTTGCGATGTCTTCCATAAGAGCCGCTTCGATCCGTTGGACCGTATTTCCACGGCTAGACTTTCCCGCATCATCTTTCATCTGCGTCGCCTTGCTTCGGGGCTTACTTCCTCTGTTAGATAAACGATTTTCGCTACCAATGCAATTTTGGATATTTACATTCAAGTTTGTATACATAATGGTAAAGCGAGTGTGAATTTGAGAGATTCGATGCCAGAAATACGTCTTGAGAAACTGGTTAAGCGGTATGGAGCCGTTGAAGTGCTCCACGGCATTGACCTTGAGATGGCTGAAAACGAGTTCACCGTGCTTGTGGGGCCCTCAGGGTGTGGGAAATCGACGACGCTGCGGATGTTGGCGGGTCTCGAATCCGTTTCGGACGGTGAAATCCTTATGGACGGGCAGCCCGTGAAAGCTCTCGATCCCAAGGACCGCGATATCGCAATGGTGTTTCAGGATTACGCGCTTTACCCACACATGAACGTCGCGCGGAATATGTCGTTTTCCCTGCGCCTGCAGAAGAAACCGCAAGCCGAGATTGACAAAAAAGTCAAAGACGTCGCCGCAATGCTCGGCTTGTCCGATTTTCTTGGCCGGAAGCCGGGGGAACTGTCAGGTGGGCAGCGCCAGCGCGTTGCTATGGGGCGCGCACTGTGCCGCGATGCTGGCACGTTCCTTTTTGACGAGCCGTTATCCAACCTCGACGCGAAATTGCGAGGGCAGATGCGCGCCGAACTCGCGCTCATGAGCCAGAATGTTCAGAAGAACATGATCTACGTGACGCATGACCAGATCGAGGCAATGACGCTCGCTGATCGGATCGTTGTCATGCATGGCGGCCATATCCAACAGCAAGGCACGCCATCGGAACTGTTCAAAAGCCCCGCTAACAAATTCGTTGCGGGTTTCCTTGGCTCTCCCCCGATGAACTTCCTTGATACGGAGCTTGTGGAGGAAAACGGGTCACTGCGAGCAAAGGGTGACGGCTTTAACCTAACCCTCCCCCAAGATTTAGCTGGCCGCGCAAAACAGAAAGCCTTCAACAGGGCGACGTTAGGTGTGCGTCCGTCGGACCTTGAATTCGACGCCGATGCAGCCCCCGGCAATTCACTGGAATTGAACGTTGTTGTGTCCGAATACGTGGGCGCCCAGTCCGTCCTAATCTGCGGTTGCGGGTCGGCGCGTGTCACCGTTGAGATCAAATCCGAAACGCCCATCGCCTTGGGTGAAACCTTGCGCTTCGCAGTGCGGCCCGAGGGCCTGCATCTGTTCGACCCGCAAACAGAGATGGCGATTTAACGCCAAACCGAGTCAGCAACCGGGAGGAATACAATGCTGAGAACTCTACTATCGACGACCATGGTCGCCGGGGTGGCGCTGTCGGGCGCCGCATTGGCCGACGGGCATGGTGGGCCGTATGCGCCCTATGAGGGCACGACCCTGATCGTGAACTTCCCCGCGCACCCCCATTACAACGCCGTGATGGAAGTTCTGCCCGAATTCACCGCGCAAACGGGCATCGAGGTTGAGGTGGACATGCTCCCCTATCTCGACATGCGCGAGCGTCAGACGCTCGAGCTGACGCTCGATGAAGGCGCCTACGACATGATCGCCTATGTGGTCTTTTCCAAGGCCGATTACGTCTATGCTGATCAGATCTACAACTTAGCACCGTTCTTCATGAACCCGCGTTTGGCCGATCCGAATTACAATGCGGGTGACCTGATTGACGGTTACGTCCAGAACATCGGTGTCGCCGGTGGTGAGCGTGGCTATCTGCCCGGCCCCACAGGCTCGCTTTATGGTCTGCCCTTTGGGTCCGAGACATCAGTTCTCTACTATCGTACGGACGTGTTCGAAGAGCATGGGCTGGAAGTTCCGGATACCTATGACGAGTTCCTTGAGCTTGCCTGCCTGATCCCCGAGCTTGAGCCCGGCATGGGCGGTGTTGCGTCCCGCGCGGCCTCCGGCCACCAGGCGTCGCACGCCTTCCTCCTGCACCTCGCGCCGCTCGGCGGTCGTGTCTTCGGTGACGGGTGGGAGCCGACGATCAACTCCCCTGAGGGTGTGGCCGCGGCCGAAGCCCTGCGCCAGATCGTTGAATGCGGCCCCGAAGGCTCTAGCGCCTTTGGTCCTGCAGAAGCGGCAAACGCGTTTGCCCAGGGCCAAGCCGCCATGTTCCTCGACTCGATCGCCTTCGCGCCGACATTCGAGGATGAAAGCCGCTCCACCGTTGCGGGCAATGTTGGGTGGGCCGCCCACCCGGTTGGCGTGCGCGCAGCGTCCCAGACTGGTGGCTTTGGCCTCGCCATTCCGCGCAACGCGGAAAACCCCGAAGCGGCGTTCTTGCTGATGCAGTGGCTCACCAGCGAAGTCGGTGACCTTGCCGTCGCCATGGCCGGTGGCAACCCCTCGCGCTTCTCGACCTACGAGAATGCGGAACTGAACGAACTGTATCCCTGGTCCGCCACCTTTGGTGCGGCGCTGGCCGATGCGGATCCAGATTGGCGTCCAATCATCCCGCCATGGGGCCGGATCAACGCAGACATCGGCACCACCATGTCCGAAGTTCTGACCCAAGGCCTTGATCCGCAGGAAGCGCTGGACGGCATTGCCGAACGCACCCGCGCCCTGATGGAAGAAGAAGGCTACTACGTCTGGCAATGAGCCAAGCGCTTGGGACCGGGTGACCGGCCCCAAAACTCTCCCCAAAACCTACCGGGCGCCCTTAGAGGCGCTCGGTTCCTTCACAAAATTTACCGCGCGAGGACCGAAAATGGCACAAAGCCAGTCGCTCAACCGCCTGACGCCTTACATGTTTGTGGCGCCCGCGGCGCTCGTCATGATCCTCGCGCTGTTCTATCCCATTGGGTTTATGATCTGGGGCAGTTTCCGCGATTGGGATCCCAGCCAGAACATCTCCGAGACCGAATTTGTTGGCATTGCCAACTATGTCCGCCTTTGGATGGACCCCGCGTTCTGGACCAGCTTTGGCGTCACGCTTCTGTTTGCGTTTGTCGTTGTGCTGGCCGAGATGGTGATTGGCGTTGGCCTTGCCCTCTTGCTGGATCGCAACATCCGCGGCATGTCCGTCCTGCGGACCCTCTTCATCCTACCGATGATGATCGCCCCCGTCGTCGTGGGCCTGGTCTGGCGCTACATGTTCCACGCCACCTACGGGACTTTTAACCGGTTTCTTGAGGCTATTGGGCTTCCGTCCGTCGATTGGCTTGGTCAGAACCCGCTGTTATCCGTCATCATCGCAGACGTGTGGCAGTGGACGCCGTTCATCTTCATCCTGTCGCTCGCTGCGCTCCAATCGCTCCCGCGCTCCGCCCTCGAGGCTGCGCGCATTGACGGCGCCACGCCTTGGCAGCAGGTCATCTACATCAAGCTCCCGCTTATGGCGCCGGTGCTGTTCGTAACGCTGCTGCTGCGGCTGATTGATGCGTTCAAAGTGCTCGAAGTGATCCTTGTAATGACCGGCGGTGGCCCAGGCCTATCGACTGAAATCCTGGCCCTGCGGATCGCCCGCAAGGCCCGAGAGTTCCGAGAATTGGGGGAGGCAGCGGCCATGTCCAACTACCTCCTGCTGCTGCTGATGGTCCTGACCTTAGGCATGTTCGCCTTCACTCGCTGGCAAGAGGCTCGCGCCCGCCGCCTGAAATTCGCCGCCGAAGAGGACGGGTAAGATGTCTGACACCAATTACGACCGCCAGAACCCGGCCTTCTATGTCCTGATCGGCATCCTGATCTTCATGTCGGTGGGGCCGGTCGCCCTGCTGCTGATCAACTCATTCAAGCTGGACGTCGATATCACCAGCGGCGCGGGTGGGCGGCTCTTCATGCCCACGAGCCGCAACTACGAAACCGCGCTTTGCGATATCCTGTGGTACGAGCCGGAACACCTGCGGTTCTGCCAAATCCGGTTCGGCGGCGCGTTCATCAACTCGATCATCATTGCGCTGATTTCGACCGTGTTGACCCTCGTCTTCGGCTGTATGGCCGCTTACGCCCTGGTTCGGTTCAAATTCCTGGGCCGTGACGGCCTATCGCTCAGCACGTTGGCCGTGCGGATGATCCCACCCGCCGTTCTGCTGGTTCCCGTTTTCGGCCTGTGGAACAACACCTTCTGCCTCGACAATGATTACGGCCTTGGCATGTGGATCCGCGAAACCTTCGGCGGGCGCGGCGATGTCTGCCTTGCGGGCACCCATTCCGGAATCATCCTCGTCTATGTGGCAATGAACCTGCCGTTCGTCATCTGGATCCTGCAAAGCTTCATCGTGCAGGTTCCCCCGTCACTGGAAGAGGCCGCCCGTGTCGACGGCGCCGGGCCGTTCCAAACCTTCTTCCTCGTGGTGCTCCCCCTGATCAAACCGGGCCTTGCCGCGGCGTCGATCTTCACCTTCCGCATCGCCTGGAATGAATACTTGCTGGCCAGCGCGCTGGCAGACCGGGACACGATGACCGTTCCGATCCTGATCGTGAACAATGCCTCGGAATTCGACGGCCTCGGGACAATCTTTGCCACGGGGATGCTTTTGGCGATCCCGCCGATCCTCTTCACGCTCTTTGCGTCGCGCCAAATCATCACCGGCATGACCGCCGGCGCGGTGAAAGGCTGACCCATGACGCAAGTGCTGCTGATCGGCACGTTTGAGACCAAGCAAGATGAGCTTGCGTATCTCACCGATGCGCTTCGGCGGAACGGGTTGGATGTTGAACCGGTGGACGTTTCTCTCGGGGCAGGGGGCACCGTTCTGTCGGGCGCAGAGAAGCTGGAGCGTATGGCCCAACGGGCGGAAGAGGCCGCGAACCACATCGCCGCCCATTGCGAGGAATGCTATGTCGCGCTTGGCGTCGGCGGTGGCACCGGCGGCGAGATTGTCCTTGCCGCTCTACGCGGCCTTCCGGCGGTTTACCCCAAGGTCCTGATTACCACTATGGCCTTCGACCCCCGGGCAGCCCTTGCGGACAGCGCAATTACACTAGTCCCAACTCTTTGCGACATCGAAGGGCTCAACCCCATCCTGCGCCAGGTGTTTGAAAACACTGCTGCCATGGTCGCGGGCCTTTACCGTGCGCAAATCGCGCCCGCCACAGATGCCCGCGCCATCGCCGTCACCACCCTCGGCGCCACGGGCCGTGCCGGGTCCGAGGTTGCGCGCCTCCTGCGGGAGGCCGCGTTTGAAGCCACAGTGTTCCACGCCAACGGGTATGGCGGTGCCGCCTTCGCGCGCTTTGTAGATGAGGGCCGTGTTGAGGGGATCATTGACCTCAACGTCCACGAACTGGGTCGCATCCGCCTGGCAGGCGCCCATGTGCCTATGCCCAAACGGTTCAGCAGTGGTGCGGGCATCCCCAAAATCACTCTCCCCGGTGGGCTAAACTTCATCGGACTCGGCGAAATCAAAACACTCACCGGCGAACACCGCGACCGTCCACATTACCGCCACTCCGCCTATTTCACCCATGTGAAATTGACTGAAGGAGAGATGACCGACCAAGCCACTGCGCTGGCCGAAACCCTCAACGCTGCGCCCAAACCGGGCCACGTGATCCTGCCCATGGGCGGGTTCAGCCACGAAGACCGCCCTGGCGGCGCCATCGAAGACACGCGCCTGCGCGACATCGCGGCCGAAGTGCTGGAGGCTGAGGCACAAAACTACACCACCGAACGCGTTCCCCACCACATCAACACTACCGAAACGGCCCAAGCCGCCGTAGGCGCGCTTAGCGAAAGGATGCAGGATGCCTGATTTCCCGGATCTCACCGAAAAGATGGACGCGCTCATAGCCTCCGCGCGGCGCTGCTTTGACCTTGGGTTGCAGACCAATGCGGGCGGCAACTTGTCGATCCGCCTCGATGCGCGCGACGCGATCGTCATCAAACCGTCCGGCGTCGGCTTTGCCGAATGTACCCGCGATAACCTACAGGTCGTGTCACTGGACGGGACGATCCTATCGAAGGGGGATCTGAAACCCTCCAAAGACCTCGACTTCCACCGTGACCTCTACCGCATCCGGGACGACATCAACGCCATCGTGCATTGCCACAGCCCTTGGGCCACAGGTTACGCGAGTGCGGGGATCGAGATCCCGTGCCTTACCGTTCAAACCATTGAAAAGATCGGGCGTATGCCCCTGATCCCGCTCCGCGCCAATGGCGGCCACCGGACCGAGGTAGAGATCAGTCCGGTCTTCCAGGACCCCGCCATTCGCGCCGCCGTTCTGGCAAATCACGGCACCATCGGTGTCGGTAAAACGTTGATGGCAGCGCAATATCTGGCTGAGATTATCGAGGAGACGGCCCACATCGCCTATGTCCGCGACACGCTTATGGCCGCCCACAGCAAGGGCGTCGCCGACCTGCCCACCTATGGCACCGCCGCCGCTGCGCGCGCGGCCATCGCCTAGGGCAGTCGCGACACCGTAAAGACCTCGTCGTTGAACCACAGCCCGCCATATTTGTGTAGCGTCTCGCCCGTAATGTCGAAATGCGCGACGCTGCCATGGGTTTCTTCGATCAGCTGATCTTCGATCTGCGCCACGTAAGTTGCGGCATTCCATGCGGCCGATAGGGTCGAGGTGCCGATGGACGGCCCGACCTCCTCGGGCAGGGTGTGCATCCGGTAACTTAACAACGCGTCGCCGCCGTTTGGGATTGTTAGGTCGAACTTAGATACCTCTGCCCCCAATTCGTCCCGCAAGGACGCCACAAGATCGTAGCGGTTCACCGGGAATAACTCGATATCTGGCCAGACGAAATTCACGATCTGCTCGCCTGGGTCATTGCCCGCTGATTGCACCACCATCATCCGCCCGCCCGGCGCTAAACTCCGCGTCAGGGGCGCCAAAACACTGCGCGCTTTCTGCGCAGCAGGTGTCCGCGCGCGCCACGGCTGTGAGGCTAGCACCAGGTCATACTCCGCTCGCCGGTCCCCCAGTGACGGGATCACATTGTCCAACAGAAAATCGAAATCCTTACGGTAAATCACCAAGACCGTTGGGTTCACATAAAGCGGGTTTCCAGTTTTGGGCGACGACCGAACCTGCCAATTCTCGACCAAAAACGGATCAAGATCCCGCAATTGCTCCTGAAATCCGATCGAGGATTGCCCCTCCAGCGCGATTGATTTCCAAACCACCCGCTCGGCCATGTCCGGCGCATTGGGGTGCAGCCACGGCGCTTCAGAATAGAACAAGTTCGTCATCACCACGACCGAGGCGGGATGTTCCACCAACCGATCTGGGATCTTGTCCAGCGATAGGCGCAGGTCCTCTAGGCTGATCTCTTTGCCGACCATGTAGAACGGCACGTTTGGATACATCTGATGCATCGCCCGCATCGTGTTCGACAGCACCGTCGCATCACCCATTCCCGCATCAAAGACGCGAAGGGCAGGGGGGCGTGGCGTAAGGCGCGGCAATTCCTGCGCCACCCGTTCTGAGATCCGCCACTTCTCATTCGTGGTGTTCACGAAGGTCAAGTACTTCAACCGATTGTCGAAAAAGCGGAAAGGTTTGTCTGTCATGTCACGTCCCAAGGGTCAGTCCGTCCCAGAAGGGACCAGCAAAAGCCACCCCGTCAACTCACCTCCGCTTGAAGAACCCACCCGGATCGCTACCGTTCCGCCATGGATTGGTCCGACGCCTATGCAAATTCCACCCATATCGAGGGGTCCGACGCTTATCCGCCGCGATGGGCGGCGGAGGCCACAGCGTATCGCGAAACCGCCGACGGTGAATGGGGCATCTCCTATGGCGATGACCCGCTGCAGAGGTTTGACCTGATCCATCCCTCAGGCATGGCCAAGGGCCTCGCCGTGTTCGTCCATGGTGGCTACTGGATGCAAACGGACCGGGACCTGTGGACCTGGGCCGCCCAAGGCGCCGTCGCCGCCGGATGGGCCGTCGCCCTGCCGGGTTATGTCAAAGCGCCCCGCGCCCGGGTGGGGGAGATCCCCCGCGCCGTGGCTAAGGCCGTCGCCCTGGCCGCCGACCGCATCCCTGGTCCCATCCGCCTGGCCGGGCATTCCGCCGGGGGCCATATCGTCACCCGGATGCTTTGCGCCGATCCAATGGATCGGATCGAACACGTCCTCTCGATTAGTGGCCTCCATGACCTGCGCCCGCTCATGTGGACCGATATGAACCAAACTCTGAATCTGAATGAGGCAGAGGCCAAAGGCGAAAGCCCCGCCCTTTTGCACCCCGCAAACCGCCCCGTCACCGCCTGGGTCGGCGGCGCCGAACGCCCCGTTTTCATCGACCAAGCCCGCGCGCTGGCCGCCATGTGGGGGGGCCTCGGCCTGCCGATGCGGCTAGAGATCGCGGAAGGCCACCACCATTTTTCGGTCATCGACGGCCTCGCTCAACCCGACAGCCCCATCACCCAAACCTTCATCGGGGATCTGCCATGACCGACACCCACAAAGACGGCGCCAAGCTCAGCTTCAAAGATGACATGAGCTATACCGATTACCTCACGCTTGACCCGATCCTAACGGCACAAAACCCATTATCGAATGCCCATGATGAAATGCTCTTCATCATCCAACACCAAACGTCGGAGCTTTGGATGCGCCTCGCGCTGCACGAATTGACGACGGCGCGCGGCCTCCTGGCGGATGGCCATTTTCCACCAGTCTTCAAGATGCTCACCCGCGTCGCGCGGATCTTTGAACAACTCAACGGCGCCTGGGACGTGTTGCGCACAATGACCCCCTCCGAATACACTGACTTCCGAGAAAGCCTTGGCCGGTCCTCGGGCTTCCAATCGCACCAATACCGGCTGATCGAGTTCATCCTGGGCAACCGCAACACCACGCAAATGAAGGTCCACGAACACCGCGCCGACCTTCACACCGCACTGACCGCCGAACTGGCACAGCCCTCGCTGTACCACGTGGCGCTGGACCGCCTCGCCGCCGAGCTTGGCGCCGATTTCTCTGGCGCTTACCTTAAAGATGCCGCCCACCAAGCGAAGCCAGAGATCACCGAGGCCTGGGCCACAATATACCGTGACCCGCAACGATACTGGTCGCTCTACGAGCTTGCCGAAAAGCTTGTGGATCTTGAGGATTACTTCCGCCGCTGGCGGTTCAACCACGTCACCACAGTCGAACGCATCATCGGGTTCAAACGCGGGACTGGCGGAACATCGGGGGTGCATTACCTTCGCAAAATGCTCGAAGTCGAGCTCTTTCCAGAGCTCTGGCAGGTCAGGGGGATGTTATGACTTTACCGTTGAAAGATCGGTTTCATTTGCCAGAAGGGGTGATTTACCTCGACGGCAATTCGCTTGGCCCCCTGCCCAAAGGGGTGGAGGACCGGGTCGCGCAGATGTTGCGCGGCGAGTGGGCCGGGAACCTGATCAAAGGCTGGAATGTCGATGGCTGGATGGACCAACCCCGCCGCGTCGGCAACCTCGTTGGCCGCCTCATCGGTGCGCCCGAAAATACCGTGACCATGGGCGACACGCTGTCGATCAAAGTTTATCAGGCGTTATCGGCGGCAATTCGAATGCGCCCTGCACGCAAAGTGATCCTTAGCGATAGCGGCAACTTCCCAACAGAAGACGGAAGAGCACACGTCTGAACTCCAGTCACTGACCAATCTCGTATG
>ERZ1740067.2357-NODE-2357-length-11598-cov-7.204626_pt1 | contig 11598 bp, 11 predicted proteins | sample MGYA00581736_ERZ1740067 | MGnify/ENA primary metagenome ERZ1740067 (study PRJEB43018, sample SAMN04849236) | marine metagenome | isolation source: floating plastic debris | place: Pacific Ocean | collected 2008-08-27 | study: EMG produced TPA metagenomics... | reverse complement strand
TTTTCGGATCAATTCCGCTGCAGCGCAGCAATCAAAGCGGGATATTATCGTGCTTCTTCCACGGCACATGCACTTGCTTGTTGCGCAGCGATGCAAACGCCCGGCACACCCGTTTACGGGTGGTTTGCGGCGCGATCACCTCGTCCACAAAGCCCCGCTCGGCGGCGACAAACGGGTTTGCAAACCGCTCTTCGTAATCCGCAGCGCGCTGCGCGATCTTGTCGGCATCGCTCAACTCAGACCGATACAGGATCTCGGTCGCGCCCTTGGCCCCCATCACAGCGACTTCCGCTGTGGGCCAGGCATAGTTGAAATCGCCCCGCAAATGCTTGGACGACATCACCACATAAGCCCCGCCATACGCTTTGCGCGTAATCACCGTGACCTTGGGAACTGTCGCTTCGCCATACGCATAGAGCAGCTTTGCACCATGCTTGATGACGCCTGCATATTCCTGCGATGTCCCCGGCAAAAAGCCCGGCACATCCACAAGCGTCAGGATCGGAATTTCAAACGCATCGCAAAAGCGCACGAACCGTGCCGCCTTGCGCGAGCTGTCGATGTCCAGACATCCTGCAAGCACCATCGGCTGATTGGCCACAACACCCACGGTCTGCCCTTCAAGGCGCATGAAACCGGTGATGATATTCTTCGCGAAATCCTCTTGAATCTCGTAGAAATCACCCTCGTCCGCCAGCTTGGTGATCAGTTCTTTCATATCATACGGCGTATTCGGATTGTCGGGCACCAGCGTATCAAGGCTGGTATCCAGCCGATCAGGGGCATCAAAGAACGGGCGCAGCGGCGCTTTTGAACGGTTGTTTTGCGGCAGAAAATCAACCAGCCGGCGCACCTCGGCCAGGGCCTCGACATCATTTTCAAACGCGCCATCGGCGACCGAAGACTTTTTGGTATGCGTGCCCGCACCGCCCAATTCTTCGGCGGTGACGACCTCATTCGTGACAGTTTTTACCACGTCAGGCCCCGTCACAAACATGTACGAGCTGTCCTTGACCATAAAGATGAAGTCCGTCATCGCGGGCGAATACACCGCGCCCCCTGCGCAAGGCCCCATAATCAAGCTGATTTGCGGCACCACGCCAGAGGCGCGGATGTTACGTTCGAACACCTCGCCATAGCCCGCCAGGCTGTCGACGCCTTCCTGAATACGCGCCCCACCGGAATCGTTGATCCCAATGACGGGAGCACCGTTTTGCACGGCCATATCCATGATTTTACATATTTTTTGGGCATGTGTCGCGGACACCGATCCGCCCAGCACCGTGAAATCCTGGCTGAATACATAAACCAGACGTCCGTTGATTGTGCCCCACCCGGTCACAACACCGTCCCCCGAGGGGCGTGTCTCTTCCATGCCAAAATCAGTACAGCGATGGGCCACGAACATGTCGAACTCTTCGAACGAGCCCTCATCCAGCAACAATTCCACTCGTTCGCGCGCAGTCAGCTTGCCTTTGGCATGCTGCGACGCAACGCGTTTGTCGCCACCGCCCATGCGGGCGGTTTCGCGACGATCTTCGAGTTGATGCAGGATATCTTTCATGGCCGTCCCCTTGTGGCTTTTGAGCCTTTTATCGAAACGCTGCACTGCGACAAAGGCCTAAGTAGCAAATTTGCAAAATTCGCAAAGTCGCGAGTATCATAATTGCAAAATTGAATATTTCTATTGTATCACAAGCATCCTTGCCCTCCTCAAATTAATGAAAAATCAACGTGTTCCCGGCGGGGAACAATCGCGGCTTGGCCAAGGTGTTCCTTTTTGAACATCGACCTGTGCAAGCGGTTTCGTCGTTCCAATTGGACACCCCCCACCCCTCACTCTACAACATCTGTCATGAGCGACGTCCCCAAGGCGCGGTTTCTTGATCCGGCCTCCCCCCCGCATATTTCCACGCTGATCCTGCTGGCCGGGCTGTCTGCCCTGTCGATGAACGTGTTCTTGCCGTCGCTGCCCACCATGACGGCCTATTTCGATACCGATCCGCGCATCATGCAGCTGGCCGTTGCCCTTTATTTAGGCGTCAACGCGATCCTCCAGTTGATCGTCGGCCCCCTGTCAGATCGCTATGGCCGTCGGCCCGTGATCCTGTGGGGAACAGTGCTGTTCCTGCTGGCCACAATCGGCTGCCTGCTTGCCACCTCGGTCGAGATGTTCTTGCTGTTTCGCATGGGTCAGGCGGTGATCGTCGTCGGCCTTGTGCTGTCGCGGGCCATCGTCCGCGATATTGTCCCACAAGCCCAGGCCGCTTCGATGATTGGCTATGTCACAATGGGCATGGCGCTCGTGCCGATGATCGGCCCAGCCATCGGCGGCGTGCTGGACGAAATCTTCGGCTGGCGCGCAAATTTCTGGATGCTGCTGATTGCGGGCGCCCTTTTGCTGGTCCTTGCGCTGCGCGATCTGGGGGAAACCGCGACCCAACGTTCCACCAGTTTTGGCGCGCAGTTTCGCGAATACCCAGAGCTTCTCACGTCGCGCCGCTTCTGGGGGTACTGCGCTGCCGCCGCCCTCGCATCGGGCGCGTTCTTTGCCTATCTGGGCGGCGCACCCTTCGTGGGCTCAGAAGTCTTTGGCCTGTCGCCTGCGATCCTCGGCGTCTATTTCGGTGCGCCCGCTGTGGGATATGTGCTTGGTAACTTCATCTCGGGTCGCTATTCGGTCCGGTTTGGCATCAACCAGATGATCCTTTGGGGAACAATCGTCTCGGCCGCGGGGCTTGGCGTGTCGCTCCTGTTGTTCCTGATCGGCTTTGAAACAGCCGAGGTTTTCTTTTCGTTCATGACGTTTGTCGGCGTCGGCAACGGCATGGTGCTACCCAACGCGACATCCGGCATGCTGTCTGTCCGCCCGCATCTAGCGGGCACGGCTTCGGGCCTTGGCGGCGCGATCATGATCGGGGGCGGCGCGGTGCTGTCGGCTTTTACGGGTGCAATGCTGACACCGGGTACAGGCGCGCTGCCACTGGTCTGGATCATGTTCATCACGTCCGTTCTGTCCATCGGCGCGATCCTTTATACGATCCGCCGCGACGCGCAGGTTTGCGCCTAGGGTTTGCAAAGGCTAAGGAAGGCATAGCAAAACTGCGAAGGCCCGATATGGCAACCCAGAAACTCTATGCTGGCGTCAAACTGCGCGAGATCAGAACCCGCCACGGCCTCACGCAAAAGGCGTTTGCCGAAAAGCTGGACGTGTCGCTGCCCTACCTGAACCAGATGGAGAATAACAACCGCCCCGTCTCGGCCGGGGTCGTTCTGGCGCTGGCGCACAGCTTTGACTTTGACCTGAGCGAGTTGAGCGTGGGCGAGGCTGAACGTGTCGTATCGGACATGCGCGAGGCGCTCGCCGACCCACTTTTCAACGACACGCCACCACTGGCCGATTTGCAACTTGTCGCATCAAACGCGCCTGCCCTAAGCCGGGCATTTCTGGACCTGCACCGCGCATACCGCGATGTGCATGAACGCCTCGCCTCCCTTGACGAAGCGCTGGGACGGGATGAGGCGCCACGTGCCGCCTCTCCATGGGACGAGGTGCGCGACTTCTTTCATTATTGCGACAATTACATCGACGCTGTGGACCGCGCCGCGGAACGCTTTGTGACCGGTGGTGATCCTGAAGACCGTGCCCGCGCGCTACTGGCCAAGCATGACATCCAGATCGAGATTGCGAGTGAAGACGCGCCGCTGCGCGGCTTTGACCGGGCCAGCAAGACGCTGATCCTGTCGGCCCGCGCCCATGCCGCCACGCGGCGGTTTCAGATGCTGCATCAAGTGGCTTTGCTGACCCAAAACAAGTTGCTGGAAGCGACGCTGGATCTGGCCCGGTTTCAAACCGAAGAGGCCCGCGCCATCGCCAAGATCGGGCTGGCCAATTACTTCGCGGGCGCGGCCTTGCTGCCCTACACCGCGTTTCTGGCCGCCGCTCAAGAAACGCGGCACGACCTTGAACATCTGTCGGACCGCTTCGGCGCTTCCATCGAACAGGTCGCGCACCGCCTTTCGACGTTGCAACGCCCTGGCGCCAAAGGCGTACCGTTCTTTTTCGTGCGTGTTGATCAGGCGGGGACGATCACCAAACGCCACTCGGCCACGCGCCTGCAATTTGCGCGCTTCGGCGGCGCCTGCCCGCTTTGGAATGTTCACCGCGCGTTCGAGACGCCAGGCCATTTTTTGCGTCAGTTGGCCGAAACGCCCGACGGCGCGCGCTACTTTTGCCTCGCCCGCGATGTGCAGAAATCCGGCGGCACCTACAAGGCACCGGTCCGCCGCTATGCGATTGGTCTTGGGTGCGAACTGCGCCATGCCAGCGACCTGGTCTATTCGGACGGACTTGACCTCGACAATGATGCGGCCTTTGAACCAATCGGCATTTCGTGCCGGATTTGCGAACGTAAGTCATGTCATCAGCGCTCGGTCCCACCGCTCGAAAAGCATTTGCGCTTTGATCCCGACCGGCGGGGGCTGTTACCTTATGAAATTGATGGTTAACGGAGGAAAGTAACCCATGGAGATGTCCGGAACCCGCGTGATTGCGGCTGATCGTGAAACAGTATGGGAGGCGCTGAACTCGGCCGACGTTTTGAAAGAGTGCATCCCCGGCTGCACCGAATTGCATGGCTCAGCCGACGAGGGTTTTGACGCAGTCGTCACGCAAAAGGTTGGCCCTGTGAAAGCGACATTCAAAGGCGCAGTCGTGCTGTCTGACGTTGTGCGGCCCGAAAGCTACCGGATCAGCGGAGAAGGCAAAGGCGGCGTCGCGGGCTTTGCCAAAGGCGGTGCGTCGGTCGTGCTGAACGATGTCCCCGAGGGGACAGAACTGGTCTATGAGGTCGATGCCAAGGTCGGCGGCAAGATTGCCCAACTGGGCAACCGGATCATCAACGGGTTCGCAACGAAGATGGCGAATGCGTTCTTCGATAATTTTCAAGCGCATGTGCAGGGCGATGATGCAGAGGCCGAAACCGCCTGACGGCGATTCCTTCGGCGAGGATACTTGAGCCAAATGGAAGCGGGCGTGCGTTAAGGTTAGTAGGGCGTTAAACGAGTGATCTGCGAGCCGCTTTACGGATCTGGTCAGTCAGTGATTTCAAAGGTTTGGCTGTGATCCGACTGATCTGCCAGTAAAGCGGTGTGTCAAAGGGTGTGTCAGCGCGCATCTCAATGAGCCTTCCCGATGCCAGCACGTCACGCACCAAGGGCTCGGGGTTCATGCCCCATCCCAGACCCAGCGTTGCCGCAGTGACAAACCCGACCGTGCTCGGCAGCAAATGTGTGGGCAACGGGATGCGTTTGCCCATCTGTGCGGCGACCCAATCCTGTTGTAACCGGTCGCGCCGGGAGTAAGTCAGCGCCGGCGCGTGGCGAAGCGTTTGTTCGCTCAATCCGTCAGCAAAGTGACGGGCCACGAAGGCGGGACTCGCCGTGGCGCGGTAGCGCAACGCGCCAAGGGCATGGCTGTCGCAGCCCTGGATCGGCTCGGCGCGGCTGGTGATTGCGGCGGCCACATCGCCTTGCCGCAACCAGCGCGCGGAATGGTCCTGATCGTCGACGACCAGATCAAACAGAAGTCCGTCGCAGGCTGCCAGCGCAGGCAGCACCCAAGTGTCAAGACTGTCCGCATTCACCGCGATGCGTACGGGTGTCGCGCGGGTTTCGGTCATTGCCATGTCGCGGGCAAGCTGTTGTTCCAGAAGCGAAACCTCATCCGCGTGGCGGATTAGCCGGGCCCCGGCTTCGGTCGGGAGGCTGGGCGTGCCGCGGTGAATCAACACTGTGCCGACACGGTCTTCAAGCGTTTTGATCCGTTGAGAGACCGCCGATTGCGTGATCGACAGATGCGCTGCCGCCAGATCAAAACTGCCGCAACGGGCGACGGCGGACAGTGCGGCGAGGAGGGGTGGATCATACATAAGCCAGTCTTATATGATATTAGAAACATTTACTAGAGTGATCCATTCGATGTCGCTATGCCCCTCCTGCAAACGGAGGGTTTGATGAGTACGGCTTACTTCGCGGGTTTCTTTCTGGGCATGTCCCTGATCCTTGCCATCGGCGCGCAAAACGCCTTTCTGCTACGTCAGGGATTGCGGCGCGAGCATGTGCTGCCGCTGGTGCTGACTTGTGCCATCAGCGATGCGATCCTGATCGCGGTCGGGGTGGGCAGTTTCGGGGCGCTGTCAGAGTCCGCGCCCTGGATCGAGCCGGTGTTTCTATATGGCGGGGTCGCCTTCCTGCTGGTCTACGGCGCGATGAGTTTTGCCCGCGCGCGCAAGGGTGGCGAGGCGCTGCAACCCAGCTCTCAAGGTGCGGGATCGGTTTGGGCCGCGGTCGGGACCTGCTTTGCGATCACATGGCTGAACCCGCATGTCTACCTGGACACGGTTGTGATGCTCGGCTCGATCTCGGCGCAATATGACAGCCGGTTGGGATTTGGCATGGGCGGGGCAAGCGCGAGTTTCGTTTTCTTTTTTACCCTTGGCTATGGAGCACGGCTGTTGGCGCCGGTCTTTGCAAACCCAAGATCATGGCAAGTGCTTGAAATTATTGTTGGGTTGGTCATGTGGGCGATTGCCACAAAGCTACTGCTGAGCTAGGGCTTGCACGGCCCGCCGGTTTCCGGTCAGGTCGGCGTATGGAGCCAAGCGCACACCGTCCGGCGGCGGGGATTTTCTGGCAGGTGATGACGGGGCTGAACTTTGTCGCCGTGACCGCCATCGTCAAATACGTAGGCAATGACGTGCCGGCGGCGCAGGCTGCGTTCCTGCGATATCTGCTGGGATTGGTCTTTGTCATCCCGATGATCCGGCCGATTTTGCAGGCGCGTCTGACCCGCCGCCAGATGACGCTTTTCGGGGTGCGCGGCGTTCTGCATTCGGGCGCTGTGATCTTGTGGTTCTTCGCGATGACGCAAATCACCATCGCAGAGGTGACGGCGATGAATTACCTTGCGCCGATTTATGTGACCCTTGGGGCAGCGCTGTTGCTGGGCGAAAAGATTGCGGCCCGGCGGGTGCTGGCGATTGTTGTGGCGCTGATCGGCGCACTGATCATCCTACGGCCCGGGTTTCGCGAATTGTCACCAGGTCATATCGCGATGCTGGGCACCGCGCTGCTTTTTGCGGGTGGCTATCTGATTATGAAAGTGATGAGCAGTGAGGTGAACGCAGCGGTCGTCGTGGGCATGCTGTCGCTTTTCGTGACGCTGGGATTGGCGCCGTTCGCCTGGGTGGTTTGGGTTCCGGTGACGATGGAGCAAGTGCTCTGGCTGTTTCTTGTCGCCGTTTTTGCGACCGCGGGGCATTACACCATGACGCTTGCGTTTGCAGCCGCCCCGCTTGCCGTGACGCAACCGGTGACGTTCCTGCAATTGATCTGGTCGGTTCTGTTAGGAGCTGCGTTTTTCAACGAGGCGATCGACGGGTGGGTCGTGATCGGCGGTGGCCTCATCATGGCCGCCGTCAGCTTTATCGCGTGGCGCGAGCATGTGGTGAAAAAGCGCTTAGAGGCGATGGGCTAAAGTTGCTCAAGCACCTCGTCTGACGCCTCGAAATTCGCGGTCACGCGCTGGATATCGTCGTCATCCTCAAGCGCGTCGATCAGCTTCATCAACTTTTGCATGCCTTCCAGATCCAGCTCGGTCGTGGTCGTCGGCTTCCAGATCAGCTTGGTGGATTCAGATTCGCCCAATTCGGTTTCAAGCGCCGTTGAAACCGCACCCAGATCGGTGTCGGCACAGTAAATCGTGTGGCCTTCGTCAGAGCTTTCGACATCCTCGGCACCGGCCTCAATGGCGGCCATCATCACGGTGTCTGCATCGCCAACAGTAGCAGGATAGGTCACCTCGCCCTTGCGTTCGAACATGAAAGACACAGAGCCGGTTTCACCCAGATTGCCGCCGTTCTTGGTAAACGTCGAGCGTACGGTAGAGGCAGTCCGGTTCTTGTTGTCGGTCATCGTCTCGACAATCACCGCAACCCCGTTCGGGCCGTAGCCTTCATAGCGGATCTCATCATAGTTCTCGGCATCGCCACCTTGGGACTTCTTGATCGCGCGGTCGATGACGTCCTTCGGGACGGATTGCGATTTCGCTTCTTTCACGGCCAGACGCAGGCGCGGGTTCTTGTCAGGATCGGGGTCGCCCATCTTGGCGGCCACGGTGATTTCCTTGGCCAGCTTTGAGAACAGCTTGGAGCGCAGCTTGTCCTGACGCCCTTTGCGGTGCTGGATGTTTGCCCATTTTGAGTGGCCTGCCATGGTCCTGAGATCCTTCGATGTCGCGTGTTGCGAGTGCTATAAAGGAAAGCGTCAGGCGGGTGCAATCCTGTCTGATGAGCTGTCTGCGGGTTGCAGCAGGCGCATCGTCGCGACAAGACCCGCCAGCGCGATGGCCGTGGGGAGCCATGACGGAATTGCGGCGAGCACGGCAAGTGTGATCCAGACCAGCGGGGCAAAGGGACCTGCGATGCGCAACGTGCGACCTGCGGCAAGGGCTGCAACGGACAGCGTGAACCCGATACCTGAGGCCAGCGCGAGGGCAATCTGTTCTGACCCGCCATTCAGCAACATGCCCGGATAGGCGATGAACAGCATCGGGATCGCATAGGCCGTGCCACCAAGGCGCAGCGTGTCGCGCGCCACGGTCAGCCAAGGGGCTTTGGCGATGGTGGCAGCCACGAAAACCGCCACGCAGACGGGCGGTGTGATGACCGATAGGGCCGCGTAGTAAAGCACGAACAGGTGGACCATCAGCGGGTCCAAGCCTTGCTGGATCAGCACCGGCGCGAAAACGGCAGCCACTAGGACGTAAGCCGCCGAGGTCGGCAGGCCCATGCCCGCGATCAGGCAGACGACAGCCATGATCCCCGCGATCAGCCAGATGTTATCTCCGGCAAAGCTGAGGATGGACGAGGTGACCGCAACGCCAACGCCGGTCAGGTTCACCATCGACACAAAGACCTGTGCCGCGACCAGCAGAATGCCGACGATCACGACGCCCTTGCCGCCGTCTTGCAAAGCGCGGATCAGGGTCAGGACGACCTCTTTGATCGTGCCGCCGCCGGTCAGCGTTGCGGCGGTGTAGGCCACGATGATGCCGATCATACCGAAACAGGCCGTCAGCTGGATCGAGTTGCCATTCATAATGCCGTAGGCCAGCCCGACGATGCCTGCGATGATCGGTGCCATGCGCCGCCAGTTCAATGCCGCGCGCCAATCGGGCAAGTCAGCGGCGTCCACCGCGCCCAGATTGCGTTTTTTGGCAATCATGTGGACGGTGGCGAAAACGCCCAGGTAGAAGAGGAATGCGGGCATGACGGCGACGGCGGCGATGGTCCAGTAATTCACACCGACCAGTTCGGCCATGACGAAAGCGGCAGTACCCATGATGGGGGGGGCCAGTTGGCCACCGGTGGAGGCGACGGCCTCGACCCCGCCTGCGAAGGGCGCGGGGTATTTCAGGCGCTTCATCAGCGGGATCGTGAAGTTGCCGGTGGTTGCGATATTGGCGACCGATGAGCCGGAGATCGACCCAAAAAGCCCCGACGCGATGGTCGAGATTTTGGCCGCCCCACCGGGGCTTTTGCCCCCTGCCCGCGCGCTGAGATCAAAGAAAGTTTGGCCCGCGCCGGTGTGTAGAAGCAACGCGCCAAACAGGATGAACGCAGCAAGTGTGGTGGAGGCAATGGAAACCAACATGCCCCACAGACCACGATCAGACAGGAAAATCACCTCGGTGATATAGCCCGCGCCAAAGCCGCGATGCCCGAACGCGCCCGGGATGGCATCGCCGAAAAAGGCATAGGCCACCATGCCGCCGACGATGATTGGAAAGATCAGACTGGCAGAGCGGCGGGCCAATTCAAGGATCACCAGCAACGTGCCAAACCCCAGCACCATGTCGAGCGTTTCCGCGAAGGGCAGTTCAACCATGATGCGTTCGAAATTCGAGATGATATAGGCAACCGATCCCAGCACAAACAGCGCCATAGCACCGTCAAACGCAGCCCCGATGGGGCGCCAGCGCTTGCCCTCGCCCAAGGGAAACAGCAGCACGCCCATGATCGTAATCATGCCGACGAAAATCGCGCGCTGGATCAGCGTCTCAAACGCGCCGAAAAACGATGTGTAGAAGACGAAAAGCCCGATCACGAGGCTGATAAACGCAATCGCGCGCGTGCGCAGCGTATCAGGCAGCGGAGGCTCGGTTCCGGGCGCGGGATCGGTCTGCATCGCTTTGGCTTTCTTTCGTCATAAAGCCGCCGCGCCCATCGTTAGGCGCGGCGGTTTCGTCATATTACCAACGGCTTAGCGCAGGTTGTCCGGAACGGTCAGGCCGATTTCCTCAAAATAGCGGATCGCGCCGGGATGCAGCGGCGAGGTCGCATATTGAAGGGTCAGCTCGGCCAGATTAGCACCGGCCACAGACGGAAATGCAGTGGCTTGCTCCACATCGTCTTCCATGACGGCTTTGACGATGTTGTAGGCCACATCATCCGGCATGTCGGGCTGCGCAGAGACCCCAATCATAAAGCCCCAGGTCGTGTAGGGGCCTGAATTCTCCATCTCGCCGCCCGGCATGTCAACGATCGACAGCTCAGGCAATTGCTCGCGGATCATGGCGGTTTGGTCTTCGCTCAGGCCCAGCACCTGAACGGGTGTGAACGTCGCAATATCGGTGGTCAGCGCGTCAAAGGATGTGCCCACTGCAGACTTGATAAAGCCCGTTGCGCGATTGTCCTTGATGGCTGCAGCCAGTTCCCCGTTTGAGCCGCGCACCCATTCCGGCTCAATGCCGAAAACACTCATCACGTCTTGCGATGTGGCCTCGGTCGAAGCTCCGCGCTGGCCTGGGCCAAAGCGCGCGCCGGCAAGATCTTCAAAGCTGGTGATGCCGCTGTCCTGACGAACCACGACATTCTGCGGGGCCAGAGAATAGGCCCAAAGCAGTTTCGATTCGATGGGCTCGCCCTCGAACGTCTTGATGCCGTTGTTCGCGTGATACAGCGCCGATGTCGTGATCAGTCCCAGATCAAGCTGGCCGCGCGCCATCCGCTTGAGGTTGTCTACCGTCGCACCGGTTTCGACGACCGAGGCTTGATAGTCGGGATTGGCCTCGTTCACGACTTTCGCGAGCGCTGCGAAATAGGCGTAATGCGCCGATTGGGCATTGGTCGCACCGAACGCCAAACGCGTCTCGGCAGAAGCGATGGTCGTGGTCATCGCAATGGCGGCCGCACCGGCCAGTAGGGTTTTAAGTGTCGAAGTGATCATCTGATGTCTCCTCCCAAAGACAGGTTACGATAGGTCACCGCTTAACGTTAATGCATAGGTATGCAAGTGCAACCCGCTTTTTCACTGTTTGCGCAAACGGTCAGTCTGGTTAGGGTGACAACAACACGAAAAGGCGCATCTATGACCAGTGACCAGATTATCCTGTTTTCCCTGTTTGGCGGCGTCTTTGCGATGCTGCTTTGGGGCAAGTTCCGCTATGATATTGTTGCCTTTTCCGCGCTGATGATCGGTGTGATCATCGGCGTCGTGACCGAGAAAGAAGAGTTATAGGGCTTGGGGCATCCTGAC
>ERZ1740067.2356-NODE-2356-length-11599-cov-5.368590_pt1 | contig 11599 bp, 10 predicted proteins | sample MGYA00581736_ERZ1740067 | MGnify/ENA primary metagenome ERZ1740067 (study PRJEB43018, sample SAMN04849236) | marine metagenome | isolation source: floating plastic debris | place: Pacific Ocean | collected 2008-08-27 | study: EMG produced TPA metagenomics... | reverse complement strand
ACCAATTGATGGCTATCAATCAAGGCTTCGGCGGTCGCTTCCAAGATCTCAAAGGCATTTTCGGCCATCAGGTTAACCTTGTTGTCAAGGGTAGGATTGATCTCTACCATCTCCCAACATACCAATTTAGGGCTTTGGGCAAAACCAGTATTCAAGGCTTTGGCTTCTTCTACCGAGATGCCATGAGGCACCGGAGTTCCAGTTCCCATGGTAATGTCCGAATCCATACTGTCCACATCAAACGATACATAAATCATATCGCATTCTTCCAAAATATCGAGGGTTTGCTGTATAATTGAATCCGTTCCCTGCTGTTTTACTTCCTCCGCAGTGAAGTTTCGGATGCCGTACTTATCTATTAGTGCTTGTTCTTCTTTTTCTATGTCTCGCCCCGCAATGAGCACAATATGGCGTCCTTCTAATTTTGCTCCAGGTACTCCTGTGTTTTTCAAAGCTTCCCAATGCGTGTACGTTTCTGGATCCAGGGTATTGATTTGATTGGCTTTGTTATCGTCATTTAATGCAATCGCCAAAGGCATCCCGTGCATATTACCCGATGGAGTAGTGTAGGGAGAATGCAAATCAGCATGGGCATCGATCCAAATCACTCCCAACTTTTTGTGAGGATAGGCTTTTTTGAGTCCAGCAATGGTACCTGCGGCAGAACCATGGTCGCCTGCCAATACCAATGGAAACATATTTTGTTCAATGGTTTTTGCTACATGATCACAGGTAGCAGTAAGTACCTTTCGCACCCCATTGATGCGCTTGGCATAAGGGAATTTGTTTTTTTGAAACAATGTATCATTGGCGTTGGGTACTTCTAATCGTTCATGCCTGGCAAAAAATGTCTGGTCTTCAATGATATTGTTCTGATAAGCGCTATTCAAACAGGCAGTTTTTAGGGCATCTATGCCTAAACTAGCTCCCCGAGTACCTGCTGCTATCTCCGATTTTACTTCAATAATTCTTATCTTCGTCATACGTATTTTTCTGATATTGGTGTAGTAATTATTGTACGAAATTACAAAAATATATGTTTTTACTACGATTCTGATTTCTAAAGTACACGCTGCAACCCAATTTGATATACAACTAATGGCTCAAATTATCGTTACAGTTTTTAGTAATTCTTACTACTATTAGACATTTTGGCTAAAGTGGGCAATGAAGACACTGCCCAAGGCGCGGTCGCCTTCGTTTGTGTCTCCACAAACGAAAAATATCCTGTAGTATGGTAATTCTTACTAAATTCGGTGAGTTTTGTCAGTTTTTTTGTAAAAAAACCCAAAACTCTATTACATTTAACCTTCAATTGCGTTATACGTTTGTACATAGATTGGTATAATAAATGTACTATTTCATATAATTCATTATAATAAAGCGTTAAACACTATAAATTATATAAATTGATGAAAAAAGTTTTGACTGTATTTGCTCTGGTAGCATTGATTGGTTTTACTTCTTGTGCCAAAAAGAGGTATACTTGTCCTACTTATATGAAAGATACCAGACAGCAAAAAGACATTAAAGTAAAGCATACTCCCAACCCTCATCACGAACAAAACGACAAGGCAACTTTGGTGAAAGCCAGAAGTTAGTTAAGTTTTCAAGATATTTTAGTTGCTCGAGGATAAAATCAACTGGGCAGCTTCGTACAAGTCTTTAACAGTATAATCAGAGAGCGGCGACAAAGGTTTATGCTCAAAAGATGATTCAATTTGTACTGTTTTGACTTGTATTTTTTTTGCTGCTTCTATGTCAGTGGGGCTATCACCTACCAACCACGACTGAGCAATGTCAATGTTGTATTTACCGATGGCCTTTTCCAGCATCCAAGAATCTGGCTTGCGCGAAAGTGAGGTGGAAATACTGGGGTGATATGGAGCCATAAAGAGATCATCGAGCAAGTGGTCACAATGCTGTTGCAAGTATTCATGGCATTTTTTCACGTCATCTCGAGTATACAAGCCTTTAGAGATTCCTGATTGATTGGTGACTACTACCAACAAATAGCCCGCCTCTTTGAGTTGTTTGAGTGCTTCAGTAACGTTTTCTATCACCTCAAAATCTTCAATACGATAGACATATGTGCCACGCTCGCGATTGAGTACGCCATCACGATCCAAAAAAATGCATTTATTCATCATAAAACCTTTGCTTTGCTCATTAGTTAATTGTTTGCCATACTCAAGGCAAAGTAGCTCTTCTTTTTTTCAGTTTTACCGGATGATTTACAACCGTGCTGCCATCAATAATCCCAAGTCCTTGTAGGGCATGTCCAGTTTTTTTGCCAAATGCTCATTGGTGAGGCTTCCTTTGTAGGTATACACCCCGTCCATAAACCATTTGTTGGCAAAAATCATCTCATCCATTCCTCCCGCTTGTGAAATCTTCATTAAATAAGGGGTGAAAATATTACTCAACGCAGTGCTTGAAGTTCTGCTTACCCGAGAGGCAATGTTAGGCACACAATAATGTATGACATCGTGTTTCTTGAAGGTAGGATTTTCGTGGGTAGTCAACTCCGAGGTTTCAAATACTCCTCCTTGGTCAATGCTTACATCTACAATTACCGAGTTGGGCTTCATGTCTTGCACCATTTCGTCGGTTACTACACAAGGAGCCAGTCCTTTTTCGGCTCGCATTGCGCCAATTACTACATCGGCCCGGCTGATGGCTTCGGCCAGTACTCCGGCATCTATGGTAGACGTATACATTTGATGCCCCACCGCATACTTCAGGCGACGCAATTTGTAAATATCCTTGTCAAATATTTTGGTTTCAGCTCCCAGGCCAATGGCAGTTCGCGCGGCATATTCTCCTACCGTACCCGCTCCAATAATGACTACTTTGGTAGGTGGCACCCCAGTAATTCCTCCCAAAATAGTTCCTTTCCCCTCGTGTACACTACTCAAATATTCCGAAGCAACCAACATCACCGTACTCCCGGCTATTTCGCTCATAGAGCGGATAATGGGCATCTCACCTACTTTGTTTTGAATGAACTGATAGGCAATTCCAATGCATTTTTTTTGCATCAAAGCCTTGACATAGGCCGAGTTTAGGCGGGCCATAGGCAATGAAGATACTATAGTACGCCCAAATCGCATGTATTCAATTTCCTCGATGGTAGGTGGTTCAATTTTAAGAATAATATCTGCCTCAAAAACTTCCTTAGAGGAATAACAAACCTCTGCACCTGCTTCGCTGTATTGTTGATCGGTAAATTTGGCGCCTAACCCAGCATTGGTTTCAACCCTGATTTCGTGCCCGTTGCGTACCAAAATCTCCACGGCTTCGGGTCGGAGTGATACCCGGTTTTCGGATAGGCTTTTTTCTCGAGGAATACCAATGAATAGCTTTTCTGCCTTTTTTCTTAACGGAGCAAGTTGTTCACTGGGATACAGTACAAGTTGTTCCTTGGTGAGGGTAACTCCCTCTGTATACGCTTTTTTGCTCATATTTGGTGCTTACGCTTCTAAGTGGGTTAACTCGATCATGCGATGATCAGACTGCAATATTATAGCAATTTTTAAATAATTATCGGGTATTAAGTGAGGAATTTTAGAAGCCCACTCAATAAAACAGTAATTTTTGTCATAAAAGTATTCTTCGTAGCCCATATCCAGGGCTTCAGTTTCGTCTTTTAAGCGATAAAAATCAAAATGATAATAGGCCGTTTCCTGAGCATCGTGGTACTCGTTTACAATCGCGTAGGTGGGGCTTTGTATGGTATCTATAATGCCCATTTTCTGACCAATGGCTTTGATCAGGGTCGTTTTACCTGCCCCCATTTCTCCATCAAACACCCAAATGTTGGTAGGGAACGATTGGCGTTGGGCAAAATCAATGATTTGCTCCGCCACTCCCTCTAGTTCATTCAGCTCACGATAAATTATTTGCATGTCATTCCTTTCTTTCACCCTTGAAAACCATTCAATCCAGCCATAAAGCGTTCATATTTACATTATGATTGCTCAATTATAAACGAGGTCCCCGACTCCAAACCCCTCTACGTTCGCGCTTGGCCTCTTGCTGAAGCTTCATAAATTTATTCTTCAGTCTTTTATTATACTTGTCACCCTGGTATACTGCGTAGCCTTTTCTCAGTAACAGTTCATTGAGACTATATCCACTCTTTTGAATGTACAAATAAGCCAATAACCTCCCCCACTGGTCAAACTTCTTCTTGTCATAATCCAGGTAAATCTTGGTACCAGGCTTTAGTTTCCTTCTCACATAACGATCGGCATGGTGCGCATAGGCCTCGTTGAACTCAAAGATGGTGCGGGCCCGTGCAGGACTATCTACGCCAATGAGCCGGACTTTTTTCTTTTTGTAGCGTTTGGTTTTCACAATGATGGTGTCTCCGTCTACCACCTGTACTACTACTCCTTGGTCGTAGTTTTGGGTAAAAAACCAATAGAGCAGGTAAGTCCCTCCTGCTACTACTCCAAGTACTATGAGTGTCGTATTTAAATCCATCTTCTGATTCGTTTTGTTCGGTCAATTCATGAACGAAACTCGTGCCATACCTTCCTCATTCTTTTACTTGCCAGTATTTGCGGCTCGTTTGAAAAAAACGAAACCATTTTTTGCTCCAATCTTTTTGATTGGGAAACCCGCCTTTTGCAAAGAATCCAGGCGTTGGCTACGATCGATTCGAGTGACCAAATAGACTGGTTTGGTGGTTTTTCCAGTCAGAAACCATTCCTCAGAATTATTTTTAGGGCTTTTGTCTGGGGTCCGTGCAGTATAAAAGTACTGCGCATAACTTTTATAACCCACCGTACCCACGTAACAATCTTCTTTTTGTTTTGACTCCATAAACTCAATGGCGGCGGCTTGGGTGTACCGCTCTATTTTGGGAATAAACACATAAAACAAAACTTGTAGGGTAACCAATACACTCAGAAACAAAGCCTGGGCTCCCAATGCAGGATTCTTTCGGTTCCAATAAATCAAGGTAGTGAGTACAATACCCAACAAAAAGAAACCAATGATGGACTCGAAACCTGACCAATGTACCGCAGCCTCTAGATTGGCCACCGCAAATTTATCTTTGATATAAGGAGTCAGCTGGTCTTTGTACTGGATGGCAATGGGCAAAGCGGCCAACAACAGGGCGATTAGGCCTCCAATGAGTCCAATGAGGATATTCAGCAATTTGGCAAAACGAAATTGTTTTTCCTGAATGTGAAAGAGGTAGGTAGCCGCCATAAAAGTAAGCGGAAAGTAACACATAGAGGAATAGTGCATTATCTTGGTCGTAATCAATGAAAACACAATGAGTACAACCCAAAACAACGCCTTCATCCAAGTCTTGAAACGACGCTGCTCTGCAGTGTCTTTAGAATTGCGCTTGAACGAACCCAGAAAATAAACGCTCGCCGGAAAACACCCTAACAACAGCACCACCGGATGGTAAAAGATGGGCTGTTCATGCCCGGTACTGGTAGAACTGGCCAAATCTAGTTGATACTCGATAAATTTGGTGATAAATCCAATCCCGTTGTTGATGGTTTCGGGTAGGTACCACACCGAAGAAATCACAAACGACACCAAGCCAAAAATCAAAAGTTCTACAATACGAAAAGTTTTCCATTTGCGGCTAAGTAACCAAAAAACCAGTACGGTCAAACCAGACAATAACAAAGCTACTGGCCCCTTGGTAAGAATGCCCAACCCAATGAAAAGACCAGCCCACATTGCTTTACGTCTGCGTTGCTTGTTTTGCTTGTGTAGTGTTAAGAGGTACATTTGGTATACCCCCAGAAAAATAAACAGGTTGAATAGTGGATCTATGATACCAGACTTGAAATAAAAATGGGGCAAAAGTGAGCCTGCGTATACCAAGGTCCACCATAGGCCAAAGCGGGGATTATAAACTTTGCTGCCAATATTGAAAATAAGTACTAGAGTAATGATACCAATGATTGCATTGGGAAAACGGGCCGCAAATTCGTTGACGCCAAAAACTTGCATAGAAGCCGCCTGTAACCAAAAAAACAGGGGTGGTTTTTCCCAAAAGGGTTTAAAGTCTATTTGTACTCTGGCAAAATCCTGGGTGACCAACATTTCGCGGGCACTTTCGGCAAAGTTGATCTCGTCCCAATCGAACAAGTGTACAACTCCCAAAAAGGGGATAAACAATATGGCCGCTGCAATGGCAATTAGCCAACTAACAATTCTGGTATTCATTTATCTCGGTGTCTTTTTATCTTTGGTAATTCGTAGTTTTTTTCCTTTAGTTGGTAGATCGTAGTTAGGAGTTGGTAGTTTTATTTAGTCGATAGTCAATGGTCGATAGTCCATAGTGGCGCAAAGCGGTACAATTAGTTCTTAGTCCATAGTTTTTTAATTATCTATAGTTTTGCGTCGCTTTGCGCAACCATTTAACAATGAGCGTAGCGGAACAATCTAACAATATAGCAATTTAACAATGCAACAATGAGCCAAAAGCGCAACCATTTAAAAGTATGCATCAATCAGAACTTGATTACGCAGGCAAAATTAGAGGGTTTTGGGCAGGTTTTGCAAAAGTTAGCTTGGATTTTTTAAGCGTAAATATCCAATTTAGCTTAAGAAAATAACCTCTTTGGGAGTTTGAACGTAGTAGAAATACAACAACATTCATTTTTTTTTGAAGTTGTATATTATTTTGTAATATTACATGTAGAGTAATCAAAGGATTTGAAAAACTTGAATTAAGTAACCATTGTTTGAATGACGATTCTGCTGATTGTGAAATGGTTACCTCGTTTTTATGATTGTGCAGCACGTACCACCATCATTTGACCATTGAAACCTAAAGAAATTTACTTAATTCTGGTTTGAAAAATTCTAAATTGTTTTCTTAGTAAACTTATTTGTAAACATAAAAACCGCACAGATATATGGGGATTTTTGGTAGAATATCCGATATTTTTAAAGCCAATGTAAACGATGCCCTTGACAAAGCAGAAGACCCAGCTAAAATGATCAAGCTGATGGTAGTAGAGATGCAAGAATCTATTGCCAAAGCAACTTCTGCATTGGCTACTGCAATGGCTCAGGAAAAGAAAATGGAGCGTTCTTACAAGCAACACGCTACTGCCGCCCAAAATTGGGAGCAAAAAGCCATGCAAGCTTTGAGTGCTGGTAACGAAGACTTGGCAAGAAAAGCATTGGCAAAAAAGGCCGATTCTGAAGGACAAGCCAACCAGTACAAGGCCATGTATGACCAGGCTTCTGGTACCACCAAAAACTTGAAAAACCAGGTGGATACCCTGAAAGCCAAATTGAGCGAGGCCAAAATGAAGGAAAGTACTTTATTGGCTCGCCAAGAAGCTGCTGTAGCACAAAAGAAAATTGCCAAACAAGTGGGCAGTTTCGATGCGAGTAGCACCTTTTCTAAATTTGACAAATTCGAGGAAAAAATTCTCAAGGCTGAGGCCGAAGCAGACGCTTTTGCTGAGCTAGCCGATGGAGGAAATGCCTCACTGGATGATGAGTTCAAACAACTGTCCGCAAACGCCTCAGTTGATGACGATTTGGCCAAACTAAGAGCCAAATTGAATCAAGGTGGAGTGTAAGTAACTGAAACTGATATTCTACTCGAAAATATCATCCAATCATCATATTTCAAACCCCTTGCGCCTTTGATTAGGCTCAAGGGGTTTTTCGTTGGAAGTTTTTCAGGGTAAAGTAAAAAATGATTTTAAACGATCATTGATCATTAGACCACCCCTGCCAGTACTTCTTCCAAGGTTCGATTAATTTCGTCGAACCCGACACAACCAAGCAGGTTTGAGGCGCTGACTTTTCACAACTTTTCAATACCATAAATCCAATATTGTTAACAGCAAACACATCATATTCACAATTTATTTATTCATAATTATTTTCTTTCCAACAAAACTCTAACTTTGTCCGTAAATACACAAGATCATGAGAAAGCTCAATTAACATACCCCCTTGGATTGGTCATTGGTCAGCGACCAGTGTCTCCCCTGTCTTTTTTTGGTTATTACAACCATTCCTTATCAATATTTATTATTGAGGGCTATTGTCATGCCCCTCAAAAACGCTTGATACATTCAAATGCAGTATTTCGAAAAGTTATTAGAACTTATAAAAATAGAAAAAGACGAAGACCAACAACAATATTATAACCAAATGGTGCTCACCCCTTTGAACGATCGTAAAAAAAAGGGCGTCACCTGGTATCCTATCTTGGTAAAGGACACCGAAATTGGCTCGGGCGAAAACTATTACCTGAGCTTGGAACGCACTACCGAACTAGACCAAAATCACAGTTTTCAGGTAGGCGATATGGTGTCTTTATTTAACAATACCAACAGCAAACAGGCCAAAAAAGCCAACATTTCGGGAGTGATTACCTACATCAAGAAAAACGCAATGCGCATTGGCTTCTCGGTAGATGAACTCCCCGAATGGGTAGAGTATGGCTCGTTAGGGGTGGATTTGCTCTTTGACTCGGTGACTTACAAAGAAATGGATGAGGCCATTCGACAAGTGATCAAATCGGAAGATCCGCGAGTGGTTGCCCTTCGAGACATTTTATTGGGTCACCAAAAAGCTTACTTTACTCCTGAATCCGAATTACCCGATTATTATCATGTACCATCGTTGAATGAGTCGCAAAACAACGCGGTGAAAAACATCTTGCGCGCTCAAGATGTGGCCATTATTCACGGCCCTCCGGGTACTGGAAAGACAACGACCATGGTATCAGCCATTAAAATGACTCTAGAACGAGAAAGCCAAGTGTTGGTAACGGCTCCCAGCAATACCGCAGTAGATTTACTGACCAAACGGTTGTTGGCCAAGGGAGTAAGGGTGATTCGCGTGGGTAATCCGGCTCGAGTAAATGAGGATTTGATTCCTTTTAGCCTGGAGGCCCAAATTGCCCAACATCCCGACTATAAGTTGTTGAAAAAACTGCGTAGGGATGCCGACGAGTATAAAAAAATGGCCGCCAAGTACAAACGTAATTTTGGTAGAGAAGAGCGTGAGCAACGAAAGTTGTTGTTTGCGGAGGCGTCTAAGCTGAAGCACGAAGCGTATGCCCTGGAAAAATACATTGTAGATAGTTTACTGAACCGTACCCAGGTAATTACCGCCTCCTTGGTAGGTAGTGTCAATCGGTTTATTCGCTATCGTAGGTTTTCTACGGTATTCATAGATGAAGCAGCCCAAGCTCTGGAACCCGCTTGCTGGATTCCGATTCTCAAGTCGGAAAGGGTGATCTTTGCGGGGGATCATTGTCAGCTCCCTCCTACCATCAAGTCATACGAAGCAGCTCGCGGTGGTTTGACCAATACGTTGTTTGAACAGGTGATTCAAAAGCAGCAGGTAGACGTGATGCTCGAGACTCAGTACCGCATGCATGCCCATATTATGCAGTTCTCCAATCAGGAGTTTTACCAAGGTGACTTAAAAGCCGACGAAACGGTGGTGGCTCACAAGCTTTTCCAGCACGAACAGTTGTTTGATGATCCTATCAATCAGGCAGTGGAGTTTATTGATACCGCAGGTTGTGGATTTGATGAAAAGACCATGTCCGAAGGGGGAAGTAAATATAACCCTGGAGAAGCCGATATATTGGTAAAGCACTGGCTCCACTTGGCGCAGCAAATCCAGTTGGCCGAACCCGATATGGTAGCCAATGGTTTTTTTTCGGCTGGGATTATTTCACCGTATCAGGCCCAGGTAAAGCACTTGAAGGAACGGATACTTGGCCACCCTGACTTGGTAGACATTGCTCAATGGCTGGACATCAACTCGGTGGATGGTTTTCAGGGGCAGGAACGCGATGTGATTTATATTTCGCTGGTACGAAGCAACGACAAGGGCAAGATTGGTTTCTTGGAGGATACTCGCCGCATGAATGTGGCGCTGACGCGTGCGCGCAAAAAACTGATTGTAATTGGTGATAGTGGTACGTTGGGACAAAATAGGTTTTATCAGCACTTTCTTGATTACATCGACCAAATTGGCGCTTATCGTTCGGCTTGGGAGTGGATGTCGGCTTAGTTTTTTTTGTCGATAGTCAATGGTCCATAGTCCACAGCTTTTTTAGTTGGTAGTTCGTAGTCCGGAGTTGGTAGTTTTTTTTAGTCCACAGTTCTACGCCACTTTGTGCAATAATTAACAATCAAGAATCAATAATAACGATAGTGTATCGCCTCGCGCAACCATTTAACAATGCAACAATGAGCCGAAGGCGGAGCAATAAAACAAAATAGTCCACAGTAGCGCAAAGCGGAAGAACTAACAATCAATCATCAACAATTACTATAGCGCCTCGCGCAACCCGAAGTCCTGAGCGAAGCCGAAGGAACTAGCAATAGAACAATGAGCCGTAGGCGGAACAATAGAACCATTTAACAATGAGCGAAGCGGAACAATTAGTTTTACCCCAAGGTCGATAATACAATGCTATTTCCTTAGTACCAAAAATGATCACTCCAGACCCGACAGGTTTTTGAAACCTGTTGGGTCTAAATAATGATTGTCCCCTATTCTCAAAGCCTTTCTTTCTAAAAATTTACCCTCAAAAAGCCCCGTCTAGTATTGGTAGTGTTGCTCAGTAGTAATGTTGCGTATTTGTAGGTAGGTGCACTCGTTGTGTATAGCCTTTGTATAGCCCAAAAACTGGATTTCCTGGCTTATACCCTTGTTATTTGCATCATTATCAAATTAAACCAAATTTTATTATGACTAATTACAAAACCCCAAAACAATTTACTTTACTTATTCTTGCCTTGGTTTTTGCGGTATCTGCTTGTGGTACCAAACAAGAGGTACAACCCACTCCTCAAACGGTTGCTGACCAAAAGGTAGACTTGAAAGGGTTGTCTTTTGAGTTGGCCCGTGATCAAGATTTCAAAGCTTATCTGCTTAAAATTGTGGATGTGTATAAAGGGCAAAGTAAGCTGATGCACGAACAATACCAAGGAGATGCCAAGGCTTACCAAAACGATGTAAGAGCAATCTATAATACCAACGAACGCAGTGGCTGGAACGAAGCACGGGTGGCCCAGTTGGGCCAAAAAATGGGCTTGGTGCGAGGTGCCTTGCTGGATTTGGTAGGTAAACGCCAAGTAGTATTGACAAAATTTAAGACCTTGAATCGATTGTCAGAAGATGATACCAAAGCAGTAATGAAAGAAAGCTTGAAATTATTGGCTGAAAACGTTCGTTCACGTACCAACAATGCCTGTGAGGAAGCTTGTGCGTATGACTACCTGGCCTGTTTGGCTGCTACTACTGGGGTAAGCATCGGCCTGTTGGCAGGTTGTCTGGCATTTACTCACCCTGCCGCAATAGCTGCCTGTGCTGCGCTTATTGTAATAAGTGATGCTGTTGTATTAGGAAGTTGCTACTTCTCAGTTTTGGCCTGCGAAAGACGTTGCTAAGTCAAACTGATTGTGTTTACTCAGTGAACGATTGGTTCGCTGAGTAAACTTATTTGAACCACAGCGTCTTTTTGTACTTTAGACCTGCTGGATAAACTCCCTCAAATCTTGCTCCTTGGTCAATCCTAGTATATTCTAAAGGCGATATTAGGCTACCTGAATGCTCTAGAAAC
>ERZ1740067.2355-NODE-2355-length-11600-cov-3.746470_pt1 | contig 11600 bp, 14 predicted proteins | sample MGYA00581736_ERZ1740067 | MGnify/ENA primary metagenome ERZ1740067 (study PRJEB43018, sample SAMN04849236) | marine metagenome | isolation source: floating plastic debris | place: Pacific Ocean | collected 2008-08-27 | study: EMG produced TPA metagenomics... | reverse complement strand
CCAGCCATATCGACCACCTCGAAGAGCCGCGCATCAAGGCCACCATCCTCGTGCCGGACGAATACCTGGGAGATGTGCAGAAACTCTGCCAGGATCGCCGCGGCATCCAGCTTGACCTCACCTATGCCGGCTCCCGCGCGATGGTCGTCTACGACCTGCCCCTGAACGAGGTTGTGTTCGACTTCTACGACCGCCTGAAATCCGTCACCAAAGGCTACGCATCCTTCGACTACCAGATGATCGGCTACCGCGAGGATGCGCTGGTCAAAATGTCGATCCTCGTGAACGACGAACCCGTCGATGCGCTGTCGATCATGGTCCACCGCGACCGCGCCGAAGGCCGCGGCCGCGCCATGTGCGAAAAACTAAAAGAGCTCATCCCCCGCCACATGTTCAAAATCCCGATCCAAGCGGCGATTGGCGGGAGAGTCATCGCCCGCGAGACGTTGAGCGCGATGCGAAAGGATGTGACGGCGAAGTGCTACGGAGGCGACGCGACGCGAAAGCGTAAGTTGCTGGATAAGCAAAAAGCGGGTAAGAAGAAGATGCGGCAGTTCGGGAAGGTCGAGATCCCGCAGTCGGCGTTTATTTCTGCGCTGAAAATGGATGGATGATAGAGCTTTTACCGAACACTACATTAATCTGCGCTTTCAAATGACCGTTTGTCTGCGTGTTCCCTTACAGAGTTGCATTTGTTGACGCAGAACGAAGAAACGTTTTATCTCCAGGGCGTGGGTGCAAGGCTCAGCATCCAAAGGCGCTTCCTTTTTCACAGGCAGACAGTGTAGCCGCTTAGCGTCAGAGAGTCTGGGATAACAATTGACGTCTACAAAGCAAAAAAACAAAGCCGACGACCTTGATCTTCCTCCTGAGGATAAAATCCTGGGGTACTTGGTGCCCGTTGACTCAGAGGAAGACCTGATGCTTGCCGAGTTAACACACGATCAAATTCAAAGTGTGCTCGATAATAGCTCTGGGCGCCCTAAAAAGCAGCTCCTTCGACAGGTTCGGCGCCTCGCACGTTTACGCCGTGTCGATGAAGCTACTTCTACTCGACGAGGAAAGACCGCTTGGGGTATCGGAGTGGGTAGCGGGATCGCGTTCTGCGCCGCGGGTCTAGGCGCAGCAGCAACCGTAGGCCTTACGCCCTTTGTCGCCGTCTTGGTCGGTTCTGGCATTATCAGCATATTTGTCGGCGTGTCTGTTGGAAGTTCGCACTCAGAAATCTCTTCTCGCCACGCTTCCGAAGCAAGTGAATACGAAGATATTGTGGAGGAGCATTCGTGACGGAAGTTTTTTTTCTCGACGAATTGAACGGGCTAGCAGTTCTTGCGATTTTCGCAGGAATGTGGACTTTAGCTTTAACTTACGGTCTTTTTTTGCTTTTGATCCAAAGTCGGAGCGAGGAAAGAAAGGCTGATGAGCGGGATATGGAATTTCGAGAGGCATTAAGTCAGTTGATGTATCATCTTCGGAAAGAAGGCCTTCAGGATTCCGGACCAATCTCTAGCGAGAAAGAATAGCAAGCCATAGGGTGGGGTCTCACCCCGCGACCAACTACACCACCCCCGTGGGTTACATCCCTTACCCCACCAAATCCGTCCCCGCCTCAAACCGCGCATCCCAATGCACCGACGAATACGGCCAATCTTCGGGCCGCGTCACCAACCCATGCTTCACCGGGTTCATCCAACAATACCGAACATGCGCCCAATAATCCGCCTCGTCGCAGATGTGATGTTCCCAAAACCGGCGTTGCCAAATCGCTTGCTCCCGCTTCTCACGCCGTAGGCCGGGCTTCAGCCCGGCATAATGCCCCGACCGGACCACCGGCAATTCGGTTGGCAAGATATCGATGGCCGGGCTCAAGCCCGGCCTACATCCCGGTTCAACCGCCGCATACTTCTCCCGAACCGCGCGCGTGAACCGCGCTTTGATCGCGCCCCACCGTACGCCATACGCCTTGTCCCCGGCGGGCATCTGCCACACCGCATGAATGTGATCCGGCAACACGACCCACGCCTCTATCTCAAACCGGCGCTCGGCTCGCGTCACCCGGACCGCCTCGCGCAACAAGTCGATCTCACGCACCAACAGGTCTCCACCCCGCGCGGCCAAGGCCACGGAGACGAACACCCTGGCCCCGGTGACTGCTGGACGAATGTAAACCGACATGCCCAAACCCTGCCCGAAACAGGGATAACGCAGAGCGAACACCCCCCTTACCCCCTTTCAATATCCGCCATATCCTCGCGCAGCTTGCGGCGCTCCTCCTCGCGCTCCAACCACGACGGCCGCCTCTCACCCGCCGACTCCCCGTCGCGGAACGCGTCGACGGTTTCTTCGCCATACAAGAACCCGCCCAGTTTCAGGTGCATGAACGACCGAAGCACGTCGTTCATCCGGGCCTGATACCCCGGCCCCGCCGATTTGAAGAACTTCACCACGTCCTCATCGAACCGCACCGTCAGTTGTGTCTTCGCGCTCGAACGGCGCGAGGCGATCTCGTGCCATTCCTGCGGAATGCGGCGTTCGGTCATCAGGTGGTTTTGCAGATCCCATTCCAGCCGTTTCATCGCCTCCGCCATGTAGAAGTGATGCGCGCGGGCGGTTTTGGTCAGGGGTTTAGCGGGTGTCATTTTGGACCTCAGGGTTAACAAACGAACACCGTTTGTCCTGTGGTCCAGTTAACGAAGCCTTAAGGGGGCGTGTAACTACAGAATAACTACAGGTTCACTACAGGATCACTCACCCCACCTGGCCCACAAAATTCACCTAAATTCCGTCTCAATTTGTCCACGATCCTCCGGCACTCCCGGCCCAAGCAGTCAAACCTTGAGGCCCACAATGCGCGCCCTTCTCATCGCTCTTCTCACCCTCGCCGCGCCCATGGCGCAGGCCGTTACGATCAATGAATTAACGGCGGGCGAGTTCTCCGACGACTTCTCCACGCCCACCGACTGGACCGGTGCGACAACCATCACCGGAAGCTCGAACGGCGCAGAAGATTTCGAATATTTCGTAATCAACGCCCTGCCCACCGGCACGACGCAGATCGATTTCACGTTAGAAAACAATAATGTAGGCGGCGGCAACGCCCTTATCCGCCTTTCCAGCACACCGTTCACTTTGGCCCACTACGATTGGACCATCACTGAGCTGGACGCCGCCAACAACGGCGCGCGGGAGCTCTATGGAAACTTCTGGGCCCCATCCGAAACGTATACCTTTACCGTGCCCACCGGCTTCACCGGCCCCCTTTACGGGTTCTTTCGGTACTACAACACCAGCGGCACTGCCCAAATGACGATTAATCTCAACGGCATAGCCGTGTCCGCCGTGCCACTTCCGCCCGGTTTCGCGGTCCTCCTCGCCGCCCTCGGTGCCCTCGGCCTCACCCGCCGCGCCCGCCCCGCCTAACGCGCATAAAAAGACCCGCACAAACTCGCGCGGGCCAATGATTTCAGTGGGTTACTCGGCCCTAGTGCCAGGGATGCGACCCGCACAACGCGCGAACGGTGATGCTGGCCTCCTGCGCGCCCGTCGGACGGCCGCTGCCATTGGTCACCTGCACCGTCCAGGCGCGGGTCGAAGACGGGTAGCTGCCGGTGACCTCAAGTGGTCCATTTGGCGCCAGACGCTCCCCGCCCACGACACCGCCGGACACAACCCAGTGGTGGTGCGGACAGTGTACCGTTACCTCGCCGGTTTGGCCGGCTCCGATAACACCAAGGTTGAAGGTTTCTTCAACCGGACCATGGGCTAAGCCCTGACTTACAAATGCAAAAGTCGCCAGCGCGGAGGCGGTCAGAAGATTGAATTTAGCCATAATATCATTCCCCAAAAATGGATTAAGAGGTTACCAGACTGCTCATATGAGGCCTTTGCGTCAACAGGGACGTGTAAAGCGCACCTGTATCGACGTCTGCGTCACGCGTCCAGGAACGCCCGACACGCCGCCTCAAACTCCCGAGGCTTGTCAGCGTGAAGCCAATGCCCCGCTCCAGGTATCTTTGCAAATCGGGCGGCTGGGAACAGCGACTTTATATCGGCCCGATCGTTTGTCTGCACGTAGTCAGACTCGGCTCCGCTGAGAAAGAATGTTGGGCCATCAAACGCCCCATCTCGGGACGGAAATCCAATGATTTCAGGCATATTCGCCTCGAGCACCTCCAAATTGAGACGCCAGGATTTGCCCCTCACATCCAGCGATTGCAAAAGAAAGGCCCGCACGCCGGGATTGTCGACCTGGGATGCCAGCATGGCATCCGCATCCGCTCGACTTTCCACCTTCAACAGGTCGACCTTCCGCATCGCATCGATCATCCCCTGCTGGGAATGGCCGTAGGTCACCGGCGCGATGTCCGCGACAATCAGGCGACGTACCAAAGCGGGATGATCCAACGCCAATACCATTGCCGCCTTGCCGCCCATCGAATGACCGATCACATCCACAGGCCCGCCAATTTCTTCAATGATTTCAGCCAAATCATCCGCCATTTCGGGGTAATCATGGGGCGCTGCCCAAGGGCTGTCGCCATGGTTGCGCATATCAACCGTCACGACATGCCGGGTGTCCGCCATACGTCGGGCAATCACGCCCCAATTGCGTCCAGAGCCAAAAAGACCGTGGACAATGAGGAGGGGCGGCCCCTCACCAAATGAGCTCATCGCCAACATATCCGCACCATGGCCTGACGCATTGCGAAAGGCCAGGGTTGAGCGCCTTCCATAGCAGGGTTACAGCAAGCCCATGGATCACTTGCGTTTCCAAACTATGCAGGATGAGCTGCGCGGCCTGATTGCAGAGCGCCTCGGCATCCGTGCGCCCACCTTCGCAAAGGCCGTCCGGAAGGCCGGGCGTTTGCTTCCTGCTCCGGCACGCAGCGCGGCTCAAACGCTGATCACGATGGAGGCACGGCTGGCCCACCCGAAACTGGCCGCACGCACCGATCCGAGCCAGATCGAGGCTGCAGAAACGACGCTTCGCTCAGCCCTAGAGCGTCACCGCCCCGGCGCGATGCGCGCCTGGCGCCGGAGCCTTCTTGTTGGTGAGATTGCGTTCAAAATAGCCGCAGTGATCGTGGCGATCTTGGTTTTTTTGAGGATCTCGGGCCTCGCCTGACGCTTCAGTGGGCAGGCTGAATAAACGTCCCGTTCCGCAGATCGCGCATCGCCTGCTGAAGCTCGTCTTGGGTGTTCATGACGATGGGCCCGTGCCAGGCCACAGGCTCTTCAATTGGGGCGCCAGAGATCAGCAGGAACCGAACGCCATCGGGGCCCGCTTGCACGGTGACTTCGTCACCCGAACCGAAGCGAATCAGGGTCCGATCACCGGACAGATCGCGGATGTTAACCTCCTGCCCCATAACCTCTTTTTCCAGGAGCACCCCACTGGGTTGCGACGCATCGGCAAAGGCGCCCGCGCCTTGGAACACATAGGCAAAGGCCCGGCGGTAGGTGTCAATCTTGAAGGTCTTCTTCACGCCCGCCGGCACCGTCACGTCCAGGTATTGCGGATCGGCGGCGATGCCGTCGACGGGGCCTTTCGCGCCCCAAAATTCACCAGTGATCACACGCACATGGGTACCGTCATCATCGGTGACTTCGGGGATGTCACCGCCTTGAATGTCCTGATAACGCGGCGCGGTCATCTTTTGGTCCGACGGCAGATTACCCCACAGCTGGAAGCCATGCATTTGGCCCTTTAAATTGCCCAACGGCATCTCTTGATGAAGGATCCCCGACCCGGCGGTCATCCATTGCACGGACCCGGCGCCAAGGCGCCCGGAATTGCCCAGGCTGTCGGAATGTTCGACCGTGCCTTCAAGGACATAGGTGATCGTTTCGATCCCGCGATGGGGGTGCCAGGGGAAGCCATCCTTGTACAACAAAGGGTCATCGTTGCGGAAATCATCGAACAGAAGGAACGGATCAAGCTCCGTCGGGTCCTGAAATCCGAAGGCGCGGTGCAGGTGCACGCCCGCCCCCTCCATCGTGGGTTGGGCGGTGCGGGTTTCGAGGATGGGGCGGATCGACATGGCTCAGCTCTCCTTGCGATGACGTTGGGGGGGAGATAAGCGGAGGCACCCCATGCGTCTATTCCGCGTGGCTCCACGGAAGGTGTGCGATGGCGCGGAAGAAGAAACAGGACGCTGATCCCAATGAGGTCCTGGCGGAAATCACGCCGAACGCGGCACGCCGTGGTGCGGCCGTGGGCATGGCAGGCGGTTTGGGCGCCCTGATCCTGTTGTTAGTGGTGTCGCGGCCCCAAGGGGCGCTGGGTCCAACAGTGTTTTTGGTGCTGATGGCGCTTGCAAGCCTGTGGCTCGCCGGGCGCATCTGGCGGTCCAGCGGACGGACAATCGAACTGACGCGCAGTGAACTGCGCGAGGTCGATGGCCGCGTTTTAGTGCGGTTGGAGGATTTGGCAAAGGTCGACCGTGGGCTTTTTGCGTTCAAACCGGCGGGCGGATTCTTGTTGAAGACAAAAACGCCCCTGGGGCGCGTCTATGCGCCAGGGCTATGGTGGCGGTTGGGGCGCACGGTGGCCGTGGGCGGGACAACAAAGCGCGCCCAAGCCAAAGAAGTGGCGGACTTGATGACCGTGATGATCATCGAGCGAGACGGCGGGCTGTAACGCCCAACCGTTCCGCCAGGCGGCCCGAAAAACCACGTTTTTCGCGGAATTCGCGGAATTCCGGGCCCGCCCTGGGCCTGGCGATGTGCCTAGATGCCCTTGGCCTGATAGCTGGAGGCCACTCGCGAAATCGCCACCAGGAACCCGGCAGTCCGCAGGTCTGAAACGTCGTCACGGGCATGCCAGACCTCGCGCATCGCCGCGTAGGCCTCGCGCATCGTGTCATCGAGGCCGGAGCGGACAAGTTCCAACTCCCCCGCGCCGCGTAGGTATTTCTGTTTGAAATCAGGCGTCATGGACCACGCTCCGCCCAGGTGCGCGTCGAGCCGTTCCAATTCATCCACGATCAATTGGTGCCGCGCTTCTTCCTGGCGGCGCTGCATCCGGCCAAAGCGGATATGGCTGAGGTTTTTGACCCACTCGAAGTAAGACACCGTTACGCCGCCCGCATTGGCGTAGAGATCGGGGATGATGACGCAGCCCTTTTCCAGCAAGATGTCGTTTGCGCCCGCTGTGATCGGGCCATTCGCAGCCTCAATGATCAGCGGCGCTTTGACTTTGGCGGCGTTGCCCAAGTTGATCACCGCTTCCAGCGCGGCGGGGATCAGGATGTCGCAATCGGCCTCCAGGCATGTCGCGCCATTTTCAACGTAGGTGCCATAGGGGTAGCCCTTCACCCCACCATGTTCGCCGATCCAATTGCGCAGGCCGTCGACGTCGATGCCGCCTTCATCCATCACCGCGCCATCGCGTTCGATGACGTGGGTCACACTGCATCCGTCTTCCTCGGACAGGAACTTCGCGGCGTGGTAGCCCACATTGCCGAGGCCCTGGACGATCACCCGCTTGCCATCCAGCGTCCCGGTCATACCGGCCTTCGCGATATCCTCAGGGTGGCGGAAAAATTCCTGCAATGCGTATTGAACGCCGCGACCTGTCGCCTCGACCCGGCCTTGGATGCCGCCCGCATGGGGCGGCTTGCCGGTGACGCAGGCCCGCGCATTGATATCGGTGGTGTTCATACGCGCATATTGGTCGGCCATGATGGCCATTTCTTTCTCGCCGGTGCCCATATCGGGCGCGGGCACGTTTTGTGCCGGATCAATCAGGTCGCGTTTTATCAACTCATAAGCGAAACGGCGCGTAATCTTTTCGATCTCATCGGCTTCATATTCGCGGGGATCAATGCACAATCCCCCCTTGGAGCCGCCAAAAGGTGCCTCCACTAACGCGCATTTATACGTCATCAGCGCGGCAAGCGCCTCAACCTCATCTTGATTCACGCCCATCGCATACCGGATGCCGCCCTTCACCGGCTCCATATGTTCCGAATGGACCGAGCGGTAGCCTGTAAACGTGTGAATTCGACCGCGTAACTTGACGCCAAAGCGCACCGTATAGGTTGAGTTACAGACACGGATCTTCTCCTCCAATCCTGGTGGCAAATCCAACAGCGCGGATGCACGGTTGAACATCATATCCACAGATTGGCGGAAACTCGGTTCGTTCTGGGGTTGGGTCACGGCGTCTCTCCCTTAGCGCGTGGGGTCAGGTACAGAAGGCCACAGCTTCGCAATCGTTGCAATTGAAGGTTGTATAAATTGAACCGAAACTGGAAAGGCTCGTTTCCTCCACGCCGCTGCCGCATTTTCGCCTTGCTTTCCCGTCAGACCCATTCGCGGTGCAGTGGGTTAACCGCCGTGCCGAAGGGTACAATTTGTGGAGGGAAGGCCCATGACTGGCCTTTTCAATGGAGTTGCAAGCTCGGCTCGGGCAATGGCAGCACGGTTAAATCCAGTGCGGTTCGCCCGTCGTGAAGAAGGCACCGTCACCGCCTTTGCGCTGATGATCTTCGTTCTGATGGTTGGCGCCTGCGGCATCGCCATCGACGTGATGCGCTACGAGACGCAGCGCGCTCAGCTGCAATATACGTTGGACCGCGCCATTCTGGCCGCGGCCGCATTGACCCAGCCCTACGACCCCGAGGCGGTTGTGCGGGACTACTTTGATATCTCTGGCCTAGAGGATTACCGCCTTGATGTGCGGGTCGAACAGGGCCTAAATTTCCGGCGCGTGCACGCCTATGCAGAACTCGAAGTTCGTTCGATGTTCATGCAGCTTTTCGGCATCCGCATGCTGACCTCGCCCGCCATCGGCGCGGCGGAAGAGCGGATCAACAACATCGAAGTGTCGATGGTGATCGATATCTCAGGATCCATGGGGTCCAACAGCCGGATGACCAACCTGCGCCCGGCCGCACGCGACTTCATCACCGAGGTTTTGACTGCCAACGACAACACGGCTGGCGACGAAAACCTCGTCTCGATCTCAATCGTGCCCTACAACGGACGCGTGAACTCCGGCGATCTAATCGACAGCGTCTTCACCTTCGACAATCTGCACGATTACTCAAACTGCGCGCGTTTCACACCTGCGCCGACCAATTATTCCTACGACCCCGATGTTGACGGCGATTGGGATGCATCCCTTTGGGCGGATTCGGATTTCCTGCGCACGGCCATTGACCCTGCAGTCCCACTCGCACGCTTAGGTCACTTTGACAGAAACAACAACTGGACCGATCAGGCACACACGAATTCGCACTGCCAAACCGATCAATACGGTGCGATTCTGCCTTGGCAACACGACGAAACAATCTTGCACACCCACATCAATTCGCTTGGTACGGGTGGCTGGACCGCCATTGACTTGGGCGTGAACTGGGGCGTGGGGTTGTTAGACCCGGCGGCCGCACCTGCTGTCGACGGCCTGATTGCCGCGGGCCACGTTCACGAAGATTTCGACGATCGCCCTGCGCCCTATGATGACGACGAGACGATCAAAGTTGTCGTCATGATGACGGATGGTGCCAATACCAACCAGTATGATTTGCGCGAACCATACCGCGATGGGTATTCCCCGATCTTCTACCACGAAGACGATGATCGGTATTCCATTTGGTACGAAGATCAGAACCAGTTCTGGGTTTGGAGCAATGGTGTCGGAACCCGTACCTCCAGCGGGTGGTGGCAGAACCAGCCATATGGCGGCTTCGGCGACTACGGTCTGACTTGGACGGACTGGTATTCGAACGGCGGCGTTGATGCGTACACGTTCGATGCGAGCGAGGATGGTTACCTGCTGTCTTGGGTCGATCTTTTTGCCGACTACACCGCTGAATACATCGCCGAACAATGGTACGTGGTCCCTGCGAACCAAAGCGGACTTTGGACCGCCCACAACGATTTGGTGGACAACAGCCATTACCTCTACGCCGGACAGGTGGCAGGTGACCGAAACCTGCGGGCCATCTGCGACGCCGCCAACAATGCCGGTATCGTTGTCTTTGCCATCGGGTTTGAAGCCCCTCCGGTGGTCAGGCGGTGATGGAATACTGCGCCACCAGCGCAAGCCATTATTACGACGTGATCGGTTTGGAGATTAACGAAGCGTTCGCCTCCATCGCGCGGGCTATTAACCAACTGAGGCTCATTCAATGACGGGTGGGGCACTTCACAACCGGCTCACGCGGTTTTGGCGCGACGAAAGCGCCACGGCGACCATGGAAATGGTCATCATGTTCCCGCTGTTGATGATCGTGTTTATTGCGGCGTTTGAATCGTCGATGATCCTGACGCGTCAGATCATGTTGGAACGCACATTGGATATGTCGGTTCGCGTACTACGCTTGTCGCAAGGTGTGATCACCAATGCCGATGATGTGCGCACCACCATGTGTAACAATACCAGCTTCCTGCCCAATTGCAGCGAATTGCTTGAGATCGACCTGCAGATTGTCGACGGCACAACCTACGAAATGCCAAGCAATGACGAAATTTGTGCCGGACGCGGCGAGGATCTGATCATTCGCCCCGACAATGATTTTGTGATCGGCGGCGATAACGAGTTCATGTTGATCCGCACGTGTTTGGTTGTGGACCGTATCCTGCCCATTTCGGGGTGGGGTCTGAACCTAACGCGCGACGATTCTGGCGGCTTGCACATGGTGTCTTCGACCATCTTCGTCAACGAACCAACCGGAGGATGACATGCGCCTTCCCAGCCTAAAGCGCTTTTGGACAGACCTCTCCGGCGGTGTCGCCTTTGAAACGGTGATCATTTTTCCGATCCTCACTTGGGCTTGGATTGGGTCCTTCGCGTTTTTCGATGCATATCGGGTGTATAATACGTCGGTGAAAGCGACGTTTACGGTCGCAGACCTTTTGGCCCGTCAAGACGAATGGATCTACGACAGCGACATCGCGGGTTACGGCAATATGTTGGGCGCGATGATCCGTGATCACGATGGCATCACGATGCGTGTGACGCAGATTTTCCGCGACACGGACGGGAACTACCAAGTGGATTGGAGCGAAGGGACCGGCGGCCTGTTTGATTATACCACTGCCAACATCGCCACGTTCGAGGACCAATTGCCAGACATGGCAACAGGCGAGCGTGTAATCTTGGTTGAGAGCTTCATTGAATACGAACCGGCCTTCAACGTGGGTCTCAACGACCTAACGTTCGAGAACTTCACGCTGACCCGGCCGCGCTATGCCAATCAGGTGCCCTACCGCGAAGGTGTCCGCCCGACCACCTGACGGTCGCAGGCTGAATAGAACCTGTCGCGGGCGGGCTTTCCACCGCCCGTCCGGTTTTCTAAGGTCATCCCGGAACGATCAACGGGGATGGTATGCGCTACTCTGGTTTGCAGGTGTTTTGGCAGGGCCTGACGGGCAATGCCGGGTGGAAACCCGCCTGGCGCGATCCTGATCCCAAACCTGAATACGATATCATCATTATCGGCGGCGGCGGGCATGGATTGTCGACAGCGTTCTACTTGGCGGCCGAATACGGGCTGACCAACATCGCGGTGTTGGAGAAGGGGTACCTCGGCGGCGGCAATGTCGGGCGCAACACGACCATTGTGCGCGCGAATTACATGCTGCCCGGCAAT